>Ga0265297_10000323_pt1 | contig 155559 bp, 235 predicted proteins | sample Munlanlwell13791_FD_192502 | JGI IMG/M metagenome (GOLD analysis project Ga0265297, IMG submission 192502) | Leachate microbial communities from a municipal landfill in Southern Ontario, Canada - Leachate well 137-91 | ecosystem: Engineered > Solid waste > Landfill > Unclassified | place...
GATTGTAATAACCGTAGTACCAATAGCCTGATTCGCCTTTATATTTAGTTGAGTAGTTATCTCTAACAGTATAGACTAGTAGTTCGTGTTGGAATTTAAAAGTGAATACGAACACGATGATAAGCCAAGAAAGACAGAATGGTACGGACAGTGTGTACCATAAAAGTCGAACAAGCAGGAATAGAATATTCAGCAAGTTAATAGGTTTAATAGATGTGATTGACACTTTTGCTGGTTCAATTTGCGTTATAGCAAAACGGCCATCGTATCCTTCATCAGACGAGTATTTATCGCATTGTGGGTAGGCAGACATAGTTGTAATCTTTAGTAATTAATATCAGTAATAACAGTTGGCAGAATTTTGTTAATTGTAATTTTGTTTGCAACACCAAGATCTGTTTCATCGTAGTAAACTTGTGAGCCTTTTGGTATTGTGCATTCAACAATTACGTATTCTTTTTGAATGCCAGAATCAATAGCACGTCTAATGGTTTTGTAAAAGTGGAAACCTTTAGCATAAACTGCAAGGCGTTTCTTTTTTAAATATTCGATTCTTTCTGTGTATGACCTAGGTCCCTTTATGTTATAATGGATTCCTACGATATCATCTGCGTGTGCAGTTGAGCCTGGGTTCAAATCGTTGCTGTCTAAGTCGATTTGCGAAATTCGAGTTTCGTAAAGGTTTCCTAGTATGTATTCAAATCCTTGTGATGAGCTGCTAACTCGTAGTTCATCAGGTTCGTCTTTATCGTTTGTTATAAAGATTGGAAGTCATTCAACTTTTTTATAAACCGTGATATCTTCGGTAAGGATCTTCGGTGTAATTTGTTTAGTTACAAGACACATGATTTTAGTATTTAGGTTCAGTATTATTTACGTCACGTACGAACATAATTGTTTGGACAAGCATAATGCCAATGATAACGAGTATGTCAGCAACAAGTCCAATGATATAAGCAATGAACAAGTTTAAGATAGAGAAATTTGCAATGCCAATGATAATCATAGAGATAACAGGCAGAGCGTGAAGTGCCATTATAAGAGCGACGATAGGTCGTTTAATAATGAATGCTTTAAGTTTAGGATTTTCGATTTTCATTTTCATTCAAGAATTCGTTAAACGTTGGAATTGTTTTTTTTAATGTTGATGGTTCGCATACCGGTGGTTTATTGAATTTCGATGCAAGGAATGCTATGAAAAACATAAACGGTAATATCGGCCAGAACATACCAGCAGCAGGTTCAATGTCAAAGAATACTCCAATAAATAGTACGACTAGCAAATAGCCAAGTATGAATAATTCAGTTATCATAAGTAGAATTTAAAATTTATACCAAGCGTTACATTTTTTAGTTTTAGCAGAAGGAGTTCGATGTTTAAGATTATCATAGTACATCGCAGTATCATTATCAATTGTATGTAAACGATAAAGTATTTTGAATTTAAAAACATTATCAATTGAGTAATGTTCTTCGACCTTGTTTGGTTTAGATGCCCATAGATAAGGTCGGTCTCTATCGCCATTGTAGTATTTAATTTCAGGTTGGCCCATTATGAATGTATCAACTTGGCCGAAGTCAGTTGAGTTATGAGTTACCTCAACAAGGTTGACAGGACCATCGTATGGCGCGCATGCAAACAGAAAAAGTGGTAAAAGAAATAATAGCAGTTTCATAGTTAATTAAATTAGTGCGTCAATTATTAAATGAAAAGTTAATGATATCAGGAATACGAATGAGCAACCAAGAAATGCGAAAAAACAAAATTGGAATTGGAACAGCATATCCAATGTTGGGTTAAAGAATACACATGCAAGTATGAATAGAAGTAAACCGCCAAAGATACAACTAAAGATGCCAACGAATCTAGATACGTGATGCATCATGTTTGAAAGTATTCCCATAGATTAATGAATAAAGATATCAGTTCCGTAAAGGTCAAGTCTTTTTGCTACAGGGTGACAACCTATGCAATGATATGATTGTGGTTTGTCGCCTAATTCGATTTCCCAGCGCCAGTCTGTTATTTGTTCGAGCGTTGCGCCACAAGCAACAAGTATTTTCATGAACTGGTTTGCAGAGATTGTTTCGGATAATGAAAAGTATTTTTGTCCCATGATTATTTGTTTAATTGTTAAAATCAAATATACAACATTATGAATACAATAGCAATAGTATATGAAATTATTTTTTAAGAATATGAAACTATTTTTGAAAACTGTATATAATAACTACTGTGGTTTCGGAAAGGGTAGTATGGAAAGACTATGGCTGAGGTAGTTCCATGACAGCAATTCTAGGATTACTTATGTTCGTAGAAATAACAGTTACGTTTATAATTAACAGCAAGGGCGGAGTCAACATAACGGTCTCGAATTTGGTTTAATATTTTGAATGATCTAACATTATATATAACCATTGGCATAGCTTGTCCAGGAACATCTGCGGTGAGTTGGTAGTCGCTTAGTTTGGGTATACCTAAAATGAGTGTGTCACGTTGTTCATTATCTTTGCCTGTGTGCTGAACGACTACACGATAGAGAGGACCGTCATAATCAGAGCATGACGTTAGAATAGCGATTGCAATTGAAAGTAACAAGTATTTCATATATCAATAAATTAAAGTTTAACAAAAAAATCCCGTACGCTCACTACAACGCACGGGATAAAGAAAGGAGTTCACCTAAAGTCGATTAAAGGTAAACGGATGGTGTCATCACGACATGCATCAAACTTAAAACTATGAGTCTTTAATAACTCTGCCTTTACTCCATCCGTTTGGAATAACATCAGTTATTTTTATTTTTTTATTTTGTTTCAATTCTATATTGTGAATCCACATAGTTCCATGCTGCGAATTTTTATTGCCTGCTTGTTTCCCTGCGTGCGATTCTCTCATTTTTTGTTTTGTTTCGTCCGAGTGACATCGATTTGACCATACGTATACATAACCGTTGTCGATTAATGATGGACAATCGTCGATTCCTACTCTAATAACTATGCCATCACGCGATACCATATTTACTCTACGTTTTAATTTATCACAAACGTAATGCGAGCCCTTCTTTGTACTTTGCAATGATTTGAGTTCACCTGATAAATAACGAGGATCATCAGTATTCACACAAAACACATTACCGTTTGAATCAATAACTGCTACTCTATTTAACGCAATTGGTTTTAATTCGCCGGATGCATAACGAGGATCATCAATTTTAATAAGAAACGTATGTCCTTCTGAATTTTTAACCATTACACTACCTATTGTATGAAAGCCATTGAATGGAATATAATAATTCTCATTTAAAGGATCTTCAATACAATTTGTTATTTCTTCTGTTTCAAACTTTAAAGCATCTTCTCTGCAAATAAAGTCATCTTTAATAATTTCCTTTTTCAACTTTGTCTTATCAGGTTTCCAAGTTTTCATTGAACCTAGATAAGAATCTAGAGTAGGATGAACTTCTGAACTTCTGGAACCTATATAGAATTGTTTAGTTTCTATATGTTCAATTCGATATACATAATGATACATACATTTAAATATTTTTAATTATTTATATTATATATCAAAATTGATATAGGAATAAATTAAAGTTTAATATAGGAATCGAACCTATCTCTACCGGACAGCCGGTGCTTCGCCTTCTAAGCTTTCCGAACAATTAGAAAAAAGTAAAATTTATTCGACTTTACTTTTTTGGTTTTTTGTATACTTACGAGTTCCATAGATAATTAAACCGATGAAAGCAACTGCAAGTACGATTGTTGTTGGTGTTGAGATCATATATTGAGTTATTAAGTTACAAATAAAAACGAGAGCAGATACATAAACTTACTAGCTTTATATATCCTTAACTGATATTAATCGCCATGGCTCATGTGTACTTTACGGCCGGCAATAACAGTTGTGCACTCGTTTAACTCTATGGCCTCGTCAACCGCAGCTGTATTTAATTCTTTACCAGTTACAAACCGGTGATTAACTTATGGTCCATTACTTTTTTCCACACGTCAATCGAATAGGGTAACACTATGCGCAATACCCAGTACCTTATTAACAGTTAGTACCATCCCGTAGTATCATTGATATGTTATATTGCTAAGTGCAGTCCACCTATTTACCTCAACGCCTTTTGTTGAGAACAATACAATAAAACTCAGCACCACCTGTTAGTTTCAACTTTCAACCCCGGATTGGTGGTCCTAGGTATCTTGTCACATCAGTATCCGCTGGTGAGGGCGTCCGTCTCCCTCATTAATTGAACCGCTGGTCAAACCAAATACCGCGGGCATGCAGGTGCTTTTAACCTAACTATTTATATCGGACTGAACCGACGCCCATAATCTTTAATAACAATCGCTCCACATGTCTTGGCCATTAAACGACAAGGGCACCGTGTTCAACGGCAATCCCTCGGATGGACTCGAACCCTCATATGAGGAGGGATTGTTATTTTTATTTTGTATCGTCGGAGAGATTCGAACTCTAAAAACGCGAAACGGATTCGAACCGTATTACAACCCAAGCCGCTTTCCTTCACCCTACGCGGGCGGCATCATCCAGATACAATGCTTCACGATATTTATTTTTGCTACGGTAGTAGGGTTCGAACCTACAATGTCATGGCCGATTTGACCAGGCGAATGCGCCAATATTCTGTACCGTTACCGTTTCTGAATTGCTCACTACAACAATTCAGTAACATTACTTGAATAAACAAGTTTATTAATTGATAAGCTTCCGGAATAGGCTCCGACCCTATTTCTCCAACTGGCGCATCAATCCACTTAATGCTTTCCGGATACCGTACGGAATTTGCTCACTACAACAAATTCAATACCGGTGTATTAATTGATAAAGTTTTAAAGGCAGTTGAGGTTTCCTTTTGCTATAAAACCTCAACCTTGAATGCCTCATGTTAATCTGGAAACAAACCCTCTTGCGATTTATCGTCACAGCAAGTAAGAACGGAATGTCTTAAAGTTATCGAAACAACCCAGGTAATACATACAACCTAGCAATTTTTTGAAAGAACAACAGGCAACCTGAAAAAACGCCGAGAGAAATTATGTATAAAAAGCGGCGGTAAAAAAATCAGGTTCCTGTTGTTAATATTTTAATTTATTATTATATACAGAAGTATTTCAAAGTTTCAAATTAATTTTGATTTTATTAAAAGGAAAACCTTTAACAAGATTATTAAAGGTTTTCCTTACAGAACAATTATTGGAAATTATTTAACAGGAGTGATTTTAGTTAAAACAACGTTTCCTTTTTCGTCAACGATATGTTTTAATCCACGTTGAGCAAGTTTGTATTCAACCGCCTCTTTTGTTACGAAGTTTGCGTTTCTTTGAGCAAGTTTGTAATCGGCAGAGTTTTTCAATTTGTTTTCTGCGTTTTTAGCAGCGATAGATTCATTGTATTTTTTTTGGTCAGCGATTTGTTCGTCAAGAGATTTGATACGAGATTCTTCAGTTCTTCTAGCAACCTCAGCTTTATTTGAACGAAGTGTGTGTTCAAATTCAGAAACAGCTCTACCGAAGTGATCTTTATAACCTTTAGAATTTCCACATTTCATTTTTCCAACAGGAAATTCAAATGAGTCAGCAACAGTTTGATTTTGTTTTGCGATTTTCGATTGGATTTTTTTAGAGTTTTTCATAATTTTCAAGTTTTTGTAGTGAATGTTTATATTTATCAATTATTATATTCAAATATACAACAATAATCAGGCAATAGCAAGGGTTTTGTTGTTTTTTTTTACTTTTTTTTAATTTTTTTTTGAAAGAACGGGTATTAATTTTGTTTTGTTTAATTGTTAAAATCAAATATACAACATTATTGCAGCAATAGCAATGGTTTGTGTATTTATTTTTAATTATTTTTACTTTTTATTTCCATCATTTCAGCTTTTGTTCTTCTTTGCTTTCGTTTGACATAAATCTTCCGTCCTATTAACCAGCCATCTGGTATCTCTGTATCTTTTTTAATCCTTTTATTTTTTATCAATTCATCGCAGTGAATCCATATAGTGCCATACGTACTAGTCTGTTCGCCCACATACTTTTTATTTGCATCACTTATTTTTATTTTAGTTGCCAAAGATTTAATGTGTCCTACGTTATAGTGAACTAGTTCGCCATTCGCATATCTAGGATCGTCAATAGATACAATTAATTTATTACCGTTTTCATCCTTTACTAATGTTTTTCCTGTTCGCTTTCCTGCATTCATATGTTCGTACTGTCCACTTGTATATAACGGATCATTAATTGAAATTTTAAACAATTTGCCGTTTTCATCTTTTACCGTTGTCATACCTGCATTTGTATGTTTGCCGGTTTTATAAAAAGCTGTATTCGGAATTGCGTAGTTTTCATTTAATGGATTATTGATATGCTTACGAATTTCAACTTCTTCAAATTGCAATGCAGATATTCTATCAGAAAAGTTATCTTTAATAATTTCTTTTATTAATTTTGTTTTATCAGGTTTCCATGTTTTCATTGAACCTACATAGTTAACGTCGTCTATTGGTTTGCAGCTGCAAGTTCGAGATCCAATATAAAATTGATTCGTTTCTATGTGTGTTACTTTATATACATAATAATGCATAATCTAAACTTTTTAATTTTGTTTAAATTATATATTCATTTTAGTATGGGTTATTTATAAAGTTACTGGAGAGTTTATCCATAGGATTAAAGCACCTAAGATAATTGCAATTCCGCAGTTGATTAAATCCGCTTTTGTAATTTTTGTTTTGGTTGAGGTATTTGTAGTTTCCATATTGTTTGTTATTATCAATTATGTATATACAAATATAAACTAAAAAGACCTCAATAGCAATAGTAATGCAAATTATTTTTCATAAAATGCAATATTTTTTTGCTATTGAGGTCTTTTGATATGATTTTAAATGTTGTAGTCCTGCCAGTTTGACTGTTTTTCAGTACTTACAACTTGAAGTCCGAATCTTTTGTTCCATTGTTCGCACAAATCGTACTCAAATTTTGCACAAAGGTCAAGTGCAGTCTTGTATTTATCAACAACCGACCATAATTTTGGTGGTGTTTTTTCATTTGGGTAACCGCCGGTACGATAATGGAAGTACTGTAGCATTTGCCAGAACTCTTTTGGGTCGCCGTTGCATTCAACAACATATGCATCATGATGTTTTTTCATCAATGGCCATAACGTTGCGTTCAAACGTTGGCGGGTTGTTGCGCATTCATCAAGTAATGATGTGATACGTTTATCCATTGGGAAGTATTCAGGTTCACCTTCAGTAACTGTTACGTTAGTATCAAGTGAAAGCAAACGGTTTATTTTATCGTCATTGGTTTGCATGTCGGTGTACAAGTGTTTTCTTGTAGCAGATTTCTTTGCGGACGTAAGTGCGTCGGCATCCATTTTTTCTAAAAGATCTTTATCAATTTCAAGGTCGCCGAATAATTTTTTACGACGGATATTTACAAGTTCGAAGAAAAACGGTTTCGTGATTGAAACATTTTCTTCAAGCAATTCTTTAATCTCTGCCCATGCATCGATTTTAATTGAATCGGATCCTTCACAAATTTCAGTCAGTACAGCATTTGCTGATTCCAAAAGTACTTGTGCCTTTTGAACTGTTGAGCGAGGAACTGAATTAAGTTGTGTTAGTTCAACAACTTCTTCTGCGTTTTCACGCATGCCTTTGGTAATCTTGATTTCTTTCGACATTAGTTTTAAGTATTAAGTTTAACAATAGTGGCGAGGACAGGATTCGAACCTGTTTCTCCGGATACTGAACGACCAGGCTTCACCAACAAAGCTTCCTCGCCATATCAGTTTTATCTTAAGAACTGAAAAACTCAACCGAACTACGATTCGGACGAAGCTATTTGATTGCTCAGGGATACTTCGAGTTACGATCTACACGTCTGCAGCCTGCTTATCTTATTCCAATTCTGTTTCGACAAAGTCAATGAACTCTTCTAGTTCGTCAGTTGTCATGTAATTTCCTAACAACTCTATGACTTTTTCAATTGATTGGTCTTCTAATAGTTCTTTTAACTTGTAAAATGCTGTAACTTTCACCATGGGATTACAGTTTTTCGTATTCTTCCTCGATTAATACACGATGTCTGATGCCATCAATGACTTGACAAAGAATATTTCCACTTTCTAAGACTTGAAAAACGATACATTCAGTACCGATTGGTATGCCGTGTCCTAAAACATCAGCAATAACTTTTACTTTATCTCCTGTTTGCATACTTTTATTTTTTAAATTTTGCAACTTTAACTTTTTCACCTATTTGAAATGCACCTAATGTATCTTTAAACGATATGTCAGGATCTTTACTTGCAATTCTTGCAACATATACAGCCAAACGTTCGTCATATCTATCCACAGTTATGTCTGTAATTTTGTAAACTGAAACTTCAGGCGCCTTGATTACCTCAACTTCAACTTGTTTTTTACAATGAGACCTACCGTTATCCTTCGGAGCGCAAGGTGACATCAGAATTCCTGCAGTCAATATCAGAAAATACTTTTTCATTTATATAACTTTTAATTTGATTAATTCATTTTCCAAATTCTCATAATCATCAAGTGTTATTTTGATTCCATCAACATCACCATATTTAGATAACATCATGTCTCGTTGTTTTGATGCAAGCAATTCAGCTTTTGCATTTGCTTCAGAATTACTCATTTGCGGATTATGTTCAGGTGATACAAACCATGCAAATGAATCATTGAATAAGTCAGTATAAAATCTTCTAGCTTCTCTAATTATTTCGAGAGCCTTTATCTCTTTTGAGAAATCTCTTTTTCCGTTTATAATTGTAGGTTCCATAGCGATTTGTTTTATCAATTAATTAAAATCAAATATACAACATATTTGAAGCAATAGCAAATTATTCAGAATCTTTTTTGCTATCAAGTTCAAATTCTTTTGCAAACTTTGAATTTTACCCGCCTTTGTTTTATTCCAGTTTTTATCTGCAACTTGTTGTTCAATTATAAATAAAGAATCTTTGTAACTGTATACTTGCATTTTATATTTGAGATAAACTTTCTGTATTGAATCTGATGCGTATACTATATTTAATTTATCGCATATACTTAAGTATTGCGATGCAGTATTATAATCCTTATCATTTATGCATAAACCTATTTTATTTGTATACTCTAATAATTCTTTGTTTGCTTTTGCTTCGTTTTCTTTATAATCGCGTAATTGATTCTTTTCTGCTTGTTCACTTCTGTAATCAAAGACGTCAATCCATGCTGGCAATGTGCAAATAAAAATTCCAAAAATAATTATCAGCATTCCTTGTATTTTTCTTTTCATACATACATCGTTTTAATTAAACTTTTTTTGTGTGTTCCCATCCATCTGGCAACTGTTCATCTTTACGTATTAACTTTCGTTTTTTTGTTTCGATATTGATAATCCAAATTCGTCCACTTCCTGAACCTTCAATCCAATCATTCGGAACAGATTCGTCTTTCTTTATTCTTTTCTTTTCATTTGTTAATGGGTTGAATATCCATCTTGTATTATAGCAAGACGTTTCGTTTCCTCTTTTTAATTTATTCTTGTTACTTATCTTTTTCTTTGTTTCTTCTTTTCGATTTCCAATTATTTGAACTGCTCGTTTTTCTTTTATTTTATCGAGCGCTTTATCTGTATGCTTATAACCTTTTTGTATAAACATAACTTCGCCACTTAAATATCTTTCGTCAAAAACAGATACTTGAAATACGTTACCGTTAGTATCTTTTACTGTAACCATATCTTTATTCATCATAACAAATTCACCAGACAAATATCTAGGATCATCAATCGCAACTGAATAATGTTTTCCGTTTTTATCTTTAACTGTTACTCTACCATTTACGCAATATCCAATACCAGGTATATGATAATTCTCATTTAACGGATCATTGATTACTTTTGTTATTTCTTCTGCTTCAAACTTCATTGCATCTTCTCTACAATTAAAGTCATCTTTTAGAATTTCTTTTCTTAAATTTGCAACCTTCGGTTTCCAAACCTTCCAAGAACCTAAATAATCATCGAGTTCAGAATTTAACTTTGTTGAACGAGAACCGATATAGAATTGTCCTGTCTCTATATCGGTAACTTTGTATACGTAATGAATCATGCTTTATTTTATATATTCATTACGGTTTGGGATTATTTAAAGGGAAATTGTTTGCTTAACCAATAAACGATTTATCTCCAACGAATTAGACATACCGTAATGTTTTTGAATATAGGCAATCTTTGTTAATGAATAATTTTTGTTGTGAATCAATTTTGCAAAAGATTCAAGTGAACATGTTCGAGTTGAACCTGTTAACACCGGAGTATTATCAATGGTACTTGTTGTTATCTTTTCACCAGTTTTTGGATTTACCAAAGTTTTTACAATTGTTTTCGCTGGCATCGGTTTAATTTCAGATAACTCAAGCGATGTTGAATCAACAGCCGTTACCAAATATTTGTTTTTATCGGTTTCGTAAATTTGATTGACTTTCACATCAGCCATAATACTTGATATACGTTTGTTTAATAAAGATGAATCTAAATAAACGTTTTTTTCGATTTTACAATTGTTTTCCATAGTTTTAAATATTAGCGATTTATATTATCAATTAATTAAAATCAAATATACAACATAATGAAAGCAATAGCAATAGTTTTAGCAATTATTTTTAAATTATTTTTAAAAAAATTTTCTTCCTATTGTCCAGCCATCTGGAATATCGTCACCTTTTTTTATTAATGCGTTTTTCTTTGTATCTAAATTATGAATCCAAATTTTACCGCCATTAGCACTTAATTCGCCTTTATGCAATAAAGATTTCATTCTTTGTTTTTCTTTCGTTTCAATACTATGTGATGATCCTTTTTTTATGCCGACAAGTTCACCTGATAAAAATCTTTTATCGTCTTTAGAAACTTTAAAAACGTTTCCGTTATTATCTTTAACAGTAATTAATCCTTTATGCATTGACACAAGTTCCCCAGATAAATATCGAACATCGGTTTTTGCAACTGATATATTATTTCCTTCCGAATCTTTAACAGTAACTAATCCTTTTGCTGTACTAACAAATTCGCCAGACTTAACTCTTGGATCATCAGAATATACAGAATACGTATTGCCATCTTTATCTTTAACTGGCATTTGCTTTGCTCTTACAAATAACAATTCTCCAGATACGTATCGAGGATCGTCAGTCTTAATTAAAAAAGTTTTGCCTTCTTTGTCTTTAACAACAATATGTCCGGCAGTATGAAAACTTAATCCTGGGACGCTATAATTTTCATTTAATTTATCGTCTATACAACTTTGTATAATTGCAATTTCTTTCTCTATTGCAGCAGCACGTGATTCAAAAGAATCAAATAGAATTTCTTTTATTAATTTTGTTTTATCAGGTTTCCAGGTGCACATCGAACCTAAATAAAGATCTTGGCTTGGCAATACGCTGCAGCTTCTTGATCCAATATAATATTGTCCAGTTTCTTTATGCGTTACTTTATATACGTAATGATACATAATTAAATTATTTTAATTGTTTATTTATATATCAATGTATCGGTTTCATAAATATCAAATATATGGAACATAAACTACAACATTATTCAAGCAATAGCAATAGCAATGACATTTATTTTAAAAAACTTTTCTAATATTTATACGTACCATTGTACTTCCTTCGAACCCAATAACATATGTCGTCAACTATATCCGAATCAAAATCCACTGCGCATATAACTATCCAACTTATAAACATTGTTATTAATCCAAATAACACAGTCACTCCACATATCGCACCGACCGTCGGCCTCGCATCTTTTAACAAACTCGGACCAATAAAATACCCAATTAACATTGCACAACCTATCCATATAGCATACGTAAAAAACCTAATGTTCTCTACAAAAAAATAAATGATAGTATCCAGTATCGCATCGTTATAAATCTTTCTCATCATATGTATCTTTAACTTTCATAACAAAATCCGCAAGACGCGTTCTTCCATAATCTATCGTGGCAAAATCGTTCCAGAAACTAATAAACATCATAATCAATATTGAAATTCCTCCACCTACTGCCCACGTTAATACTTCTACTTCTTCTGGCTTTCCAAGCCCAGCTAAATAATATCCCAGCGTCATTCCTACTGAACAACTTACAACAATCCATAACACGTACATAACACTTTTGATGTTATTCACTACCCAATAAATTAACCCATCAAATACCGAATCGTTAAATATCTTTCTCATCGCAACTTTCATATTTTGATTTAAACAGCCACTTTACATTATCCAATATTGCACCCTCTGCATCTATAAACGCAAAGAACAACAAAATTACAAAACCTACTAATACACTGCTCATCAAAAATACCACAGCATAATCAGCACCACCTACTTTTGCATCAATGAATAACCAATACGATATCCATGTTCCTATCGAAAAACTTATGCATATTGATATAACGGTAAGTATTGTTGAAATATTCTTTACTATATAATAAATGATGGCATCTATTATCTTGTCATTAAATATCTTTCTTTTCATAACTTACAAATTTTCATACCACTCACTAATCGAACGTTCCCAATATTGCAATAACTCTGTCATCATTAAAAATGCAATCGGCAACAAACAAAACATTAATCCTAACAACGTTCCACAACACCATGTTATTACTATCTTACCATCTGGCGGCGTACTGTCGTCCATCGCAATAAAATATCCCATCGTCCATATACCGCCCGGCATTCCGATTGCTATTATCAACCCAATAACAATTAACATAAACCGATAATATAAAAAATAAATTATCGAATCCATTACCTTGTCATTCGTTATACACTTTACTTTTTCCATAACTAACTATAATAAACTTTTCCAATATACTTATGCAAACTTCTGATGTGAACTCCTATATCAATAGTATCTAATAAACCAATTGTACCAAGCCCACATATAAATCCAATAATAATTGTTATAAACATATCGCTGTCCGTACTTATTCCAATCGTCAATATACATATACTATAACTTAACAACATACATATAGCAACACCTGCAACTGTCATAACTTGCTTTGCATTCGATACAAACCAATATAATAATCGGTCAATTAAATAATCTCCAGTTTTCTCTTTCATACTTTATATCTTTTTAATAAATACCCAATCTATCCAATTAATTATACTAAGAAATATCAAACATAAATCCAATATCGCCATTCCATCCAATCCCGTCTGTATCGCTACCCATAAAAACAACGATGCACCTACTGCACTGAATATCCATCCATGCGCAATTTTACGACCTACTAATAACATGCCAATCAACGTGGCAAATGATGCAATCCAATCCATACTTTTATGATATTAATAAAACTCCTATTATCGCCACTATAACAATACCAGCACCTACAAATAAACCTCGTCTCCATCCAATGTCATGATGAACCGCTTTTAAATGCTCTATTTCCTCATTTGAATATTCCATAGATTTAATGATTATTAAATTATAGTTAAATATACAACATTAATTCTTATATAGCAAATAAAAGGACTATTATTTTTCATAAAAAAGTCATATTTTTGGACACAAAATAGCCTTATACCGCAAAATGGGCCATTTTGGGCTATTGTAACCATGTGAAAAATGGCCCATTTTGGGCTATACTGGAAGTTCCTTACAGTTAATATGGCCAATTGAATGGCAATAGAACGTGCATGTACGCAAAAAGCCATTATAGTACTACCAATATAATAGCAGTGGTATAGCAATGGCATCTACGAGTGGCTTGTGGTAGCTTTATGCTACTGATAGTAGATGCTACTGATGAATGATAGTGGCTTGCAGTGGTTAGCAGCATTGAGTCATTGGCTGCTGCGGCAGAAATGCAATTATTTAAAAATGCAATTATAAAAAGCTATTGATTTTATATCTATTTGTTTTGTATATACAAATCTAAGGCTTTAGCAAAGCCGTTAGTTCAGAAAGAAATCCGAGATCATAAAGTCACACTTCGAAAATGGACTTCCTAAGTAAACGCCTAAGTAAGGAACTTATAGTAATTCTCCAAGTGGAATCTGATTGTTGCAGAATTTAGAGATGACGGCACTAGTTGATTTTAAAAAATTTTTTGGGGAAAAAAAATGTCCACTAAAAATGGACATTCTAAAAAGGTATGATTTTGTTTTAAATTACGATTGCAACAATGTTGTTGGTTTCGATTGAATCTTTTACAATATAAAGTTCTCTATTGCTAAAAGTATTTAAAAATTCCTCGAGGTTTAAATCAGAAGCGTAAGGAACAATTATTTGATTTCCTTTTGTGATAGTAAAATTATTATCTACAAGTTTGTAAAATTTATTTGCCATAAATGATTCTTTTAAATGATTTATAATGATATGTAAAAAAGTTGATATACAACTATAACATTGTATTTAAAGTTTATAGAATGATCCTTAGATATCATTGGTATCTACCTGGAGTTATTTGTTGCGGTAGCAACAAACAGATGCCATTACTATTTTTTTGATTTAGGAATTGGATTATTATTTACGTATGAGAATTTTCTAAGTAGTTTAAAAAATTCCTCATGTTCTTCGATTGTATTATTGAGGTCAGCAATATGTTTACGTTGATTTACAATGTAGTACAATAGAAGTTTTTCGTTTTCTGTTTTTTCAGCAATAGGTGAGTTCTGCATGTAATTGATTAACTCGATTGCTTTTTGGTAATTCGGGTCGTGAAAACTAATCATTGATTAACCTAGTAAAGAGTCAGTTTTGAAATTACCGTTTTTGTTGTATTTGCTCGTTTGTTCTGAGTACCAATAATCGTATTCGATTTGGTTAGGGCAATCCATACCGAATCTTTCAACAAAAGAGTTTTTCATAAACGCTGGAATAACTTTTTGTTCAAGTGTTCCGTTTGTTTTTGTAATGAATAAACAGAAGTCAGTAACTCCACCTGGTTTGATTACTTCGTTTACGTTTTCGCTAAATGGTGTGTTTGTTTGTTCCATGATATTTATTTTTTTATGTTAAAGTAGTTCTGTTATTCTTGCAATGATTTGGTCTCTAGATAAAACGCCAACAGTTCTCATGTTTATTGTTTTGTTTATGTATAGAGCAGTAGGTACATTACGTATGTTTAATATTCGTGTTAGTTCCTCGTTTTTTTCAATGTCAATTTTATAGAAGTCAACGTTTGTATAATCTTCTTCAAGATCTTCTAGTTTTGGTGCTAATACTTTACAGGGTCCACACCAAGTTGCATAGAAGTCAATGACGACAGGTTTTTCTCCTAGAAAATTAATTTCGTTATTTTCGGCTTTATAAATGTTATAAACGAGTTTGTTAAATTCTTCTGTGTTTATTTCTTTCATGATTTATTTTTTTGAAATTTTGAATTAAGTTTTTTAGCGCGGTTTTTTAACGCGTTAAAATGATTTTGACATTGTCTTTGTTCATTGATGTTATTAAACGAGAACTTTGTATTTTCTAGAAGTTTAACAATTGCAACTAGAGATTCTGTTATCAATTTTTGATTTTCATAAATGTCTTTATGAAGTTCATCATGAATTTGTTCAGGATTAGAATTCATCTTCAATTCCTGGGATGTCGATTTTTCCTCTTCCATCTTGTTTCTTTATATGAAGTTGTTTACTCACGAATTCTTTAGCGGCTCTGATGAGGTACGCTTGAATTGCTTTTTGTTGTTCTGCTTCTGTTGCGTTTTCTGGAAGGATACCCATTAGTGTAAAATCTTCAATAAGTTTTGCAGAAACTTTTGTATGAATGATTGTTTCACCTTCCAATGTTATTTTGTAATAACCGTCTTCTTCTAGTACTATTTTATAATCATCTGCGGAGGGTGCAGACGGTACGTAGGGTTTTCTTGATGAATTTGTTGTAACGTTGATTAGTTCATCTGAAACAACTGCTTTTGTTTTGTCTCCCATAAAAAAATTATTTAATGTATCCTTGTGCTTTTAAGAATTCTCTAAAAGCATCAACGACTTCTTTATCGTTGACTGTTAATTTCCCTTTTACGTATATGTTGCCATTATTTTCAAATCGCATGAATTCAATTGAATCTTTATCGAATAAAGAAATTAAAGAAGGATTTGGAATGCTAATAGGAACACTAGCAGGCGTGTAATTAAAAACGGCATCATTAAGTGTAAACGAATTTACACCATCGTCAATCATTTCTCTTAGCGATTTTTCCATTGTGTTAAGTTCATTATCGTCTAAATTTTTAACGTCCTCAATTGGCATGTTAAAATTTTTTGCAACAAGATATTCTTTTTTGATTCTTTCTGTTGTGTTCATTATTTATTCTTTTATAATTATGCCATTCCAAGTTCTATCGCTATATTCGATATACGCGCGTACATCTAGGATTGTGTCTTCTTGATATTTTATTCCGAAATTATTTGGAATGTCGTAAGCAAAATCGTTTTCAAAAAAATCTGTTCTTGATATGGATACTTTATGATATCCCATAACAGAAATGCTATCGCCTGTTCTATTCTTGAATTTTATTACAATGTCGAATACTGTTTTTTTGTTGATTATGTTAAGAAGCAAATTTAGTGGGAAAACGTCGAAACCTGCAAGATTGTCGATTATGTTAAGATTGAAAACTACGGAATGTTTTTCAATTGCAATTACTTGTTTTCCTAATAGGCTTTTTTGTTCTTCTGTTAATTCATCTGTTATGAATTCAACTTCGAACAAATTTTTATGGAAAATATCCATAAGACTTGCGATATTTTTATTTTGTACTTCGCATTCATTTTCGATTGCATCAACGATTGCATCGAATGCTGCTTGATTATCGAGCGGAATGTTCTTTTTCTTTAGGTCTTGTTTTTTTGCCATGTTCTTTTATATTTTTATATATTTCTTATAGAAAGTGTTGAACTTTTTTATATTATATACATTCTTTTTGCTATTCAGCTTTCTGAAGATTGTACATAATACTTTTTAAGAAACGGACAAATTTTTAAAGAACCGATTGCTGTTGGCAAAAGGATCTGAACGGGACAAACGAAAAGCTTTGCCTTGAGATTACAGAAGCAAGACTTTGAGATTATAGAAGCCTTACCTTAAGATTACAGAAGCAAGACTTTGAGATTTCTAGCGCACTACCTTAGACTGTTTTTATTTTGCCTCGGCATCACTTGTCGACTCCGTGTTTTTACGGATGCCATCAAAAATATCAATAAGTTCAGCAATTCCGATTAATGCACTTATTCCAATTGCGCCAAAGAAAACGTATGTGGGCTGTACGCTTGACCAAAGTTTCGGTGCAAAATACATTGCTCCTACTATTACTAAAATGTATACGATTGTAAATCTAACAGCTCTCATCAGTTTTTTCTTTTTTCTTTTTAAATAATTTCGATATGCGCATTCCTATTGCAATGATTGGCATAAATATAATTGCAAATATGTATATGATTCCAATACCGTATGGACCGCCAGTGCCGCCCATATTCTTAATAAGATTACGTGTTAAGTAAACTCCTATTGCTAAATATATTGCAACCGCAACATACCAAAAATTGATATGTGCGGTAAAATTAATTAGAATATCCATTATCGTACGTCACTATATTTTTTATGAATCGCAATTAATCTTTCTTTGTGCCCAAAGCAAAATTGATAGTTATCAACTTCATCAATTGTTATGAATCGTGCATCGACAACTTCACCTGGTTCAGAATGTTCGAACGTAATTCCTTCACAGAAATTGATAAATTTGTCAAGATCCATGACAGAGTAAAACATGTGATAATGAACAATGTTTTGACGATTTGATGTTGGTAATGAATTCACATAGAATGGCTGTCCATCTTCAGTAATTCTTTCAAATTTTGAAACGTCCAAACCAGTTTCCTCGTAGGTTTCGCGAATTGCTGCTTCCTCAGAAGTTTCGTTTTTGTCAATATATCCACAAGGAATATTCCAGTGACCACGAAAATCTGGAGTTTTTTCACCACGCTGATTAATCAAATATTTTGTTGTGAGCGTATCTTTTTTGTAGTCAAGAACATGTATCATTACAACTGATGTAACAGCAACTGAACGACCAATCCAAATTTCTCTGCCGTCTGGCAAAATAATACACTCGTTATGTACGTTATTGAATTTCATAATTTTTTATTTAATGATTAATAATTAAAAACAAATATACAACATTTATTATGCATTAGCAATACTATCGTTATTTATTTTTAAAACGTTTCTCAATTAATTTTTCTCTGAATGAAATAACACTTTGTGATGTGAAAGTTTTTTCCATTGACTTTAATGCAATGTCAATTCCAAATTCAACAATGTTATCGGTATCAACAATTTCTAAAAAGTTTTCAAACGGTAATACTTTTGTTGCAAGATTACCTAGCATTAGATTAAAAGACACAAGTCGATTATTGAAATCTGTTTCATCTTTTGCATGTCCATTTGGCGATAGTTCGTCGGCAGGAATCATCATACCATTTCCATCAGTTGCAAATACACCAAAATAACCTGTCCACAAGTCATCTAACTGGTCTGGTGTTATACATGGTTTTTCGCCACCCAATAAAATTGAATCCCAATTATATAAACAGTAAATCATGTGAACATTTGCAGGTGTCATTTGGTCAATGATTTCTTGTGGTATTTCTTCACGTTTTCCGATTGTCATATTTTCAATTTATTATTATATACATTAACAAATAATAGTTTTATTCCAAATCCTGGAATTTTGGTTGGCAGCATTTTTTGTATTTCTTATCAGAACCACAAAGGCATTTATCGTTACGTCCAAGTTTGCGGTACGGTGCGTAATCCGCAAGACGTTGGTTACGTTCTGCAATTCTTTTTTCTCTTTCCTCTGTTCTGATTCTTTGGTTTTCTTCATCAATATATTTTTGTCCAGCATCAGCTTCAACAATTTCGATTCCAATTTCTGGTTCGCTAAACATATGAATGAATTGTTCCATTTGGCTTTGTTGTGATGATTGAAAAAAGCTTTTATATGCCTTTATCATTTTTTCTTCTTTGCTTTTGATATAACGTTGACGTTGTTCAGCAAGTTTTTCTTTTGGGATATCTTTAAGCATTACATCAACATGTTCAGTTCCGCATTCAGTACAAACCCATCTTTTTGTTTTTGCATTTTCATCTGGAACTGAATCAATAACAACAATCTTTTCGATTTTGAAGAATTCCCAATCTTGACACTTTGTACACCAATGACGGTACATTATTGTTTTAAAATCTGGCATGTTATTTAGTTTTAATTTTTGGTGAATTGATAATGATTTTATTTGTAATGCCTAAACCAGTTTTATCGAAAACCACTTCGGATCCTTTTGGAATTGTACATGACAATATAGTATAATAGTTAGAATGCTGTTTTGCTCGTTTCTTGGTTACGCAGAAATGATATCCTTGACCATACGATTGCAAACGTAAAGATTCAAATGATTGTCGTCTTGATGAAGAAGAACCATGTTCGTCTAATCCATACGCAATTGATGCAATATCATCGGAACAACTCATGTCTGTTGTTTTTCTGATTGGTTCATCATACAATTCATCAAGAAGCCATTTCATCGGGTAATACGGCGAGGAATAAATTGTCTTACCATTTAATGTCCACGTTTCAAACATTTTGTAAACGGTCATTTTTCGCTTCGTGATAATCGGCTCTTTTTGTTCGGTAATTAAACACATGTTATACTAATATAAAGTTTTTAATAATTTCAATTGCTTCAGCAGTATTTCCGTTATTAAACGGTAAAGTTATATCGTGACCGCTATTATCGAATATGATAAAATATTCATCGGTGCCTTCGTCAAACCCAATTGTGTACTGTGGGTATTCACCGATATGCATAGATGGTCCAAAGTCTTCATCAATTACACGAGTTGTTGTAAAGTGAAAACCGAATTTTACAGAGCCGCCTTCATTCTCATTTGGAATTGTTGTTTCGGATGTATTGCAATCGAAATTGCTAAACACGAATGTAAACAATTCGCGAATAAATTTCTCCATATTAAAAAGATTTAATTTAGATAAAGATTCAATTTGAGGAAAGTTCTTTGCAACAAAATGAACATGCTTAGGAGTGCAATTGATATATGTAACTGATGCATTGTAATTAATCACATGAATCTTGCCTGGGTCATTTTGTAATTTTATAACCAAGTCCGAAAATTTTGTAATCTCGACAGATTCAACAATTGGGTTTGCAGCTAATGCTTCAGCACCAGCAAACAAGTTATTCACTGAGATATTTTTTGCAAATGCAGAATCATTTGGTTGTGAATTTTCTGATACTTTAATTTTTGGGTTCAAGTTTTTCATAGGATAAATTATTTAAGATTTAACATTAAGTTCTTTTAGAAATTGCGATTGAACTTCAACAATCATAAGTTTAACTTCATGAGCAGCAGCACCAAATTGTAATCTGTCTATTTCTTTTAAATTTTGCATGCCTTCCATTAACTCCAGATATTGTAATCTGGCATTTAATTTTTCAAGTAGTTCTTCCATATTATTCAGCAATATTTTGTTGAACGAATGCAGCAACTGTTTTGTCAAGAATTGCAACAATTTCGTTATATATGATATTTTTTATTTCAGAAGTTATCGATGTTCGGTTACTCATATCAATAATATGATATCTTGAGTAAATTAAGTTGTCTGCAATTTGGTCAGACACATTGCTCACATTGTAATTTTGCGGTTCACCATTTGCGCATTCAATTAAAGTTTCAACCCAAGATTCAATGTATTTGAATCGACCTTCATCATTGAATTTTAATCCTTCTTCTTTCATTGCAAGTTTAATTAACATCCTTGCAAAATCAGAAATTGACCAAGGTTTAAAAACTGATACCGTAGAACCTTCAAGGATTCCAAATTTTTTGATTGTTGCTGCAGTGATTTCCATAATTTGTTTGTTTTATCAATTAATTAAAATTAAATATACAACATTAATGAAGCAATAGCAATAGTTTATGCAATTATTTTTAAATTAATTTACTCCAGGTTTATAAATGTTAATTAATCTATTAACACGAATTTCAGAAATTAATAAGTCATCAACTTCTTTACATCGTACTTCAGGCGAAATACTATTTTGATTTACTGTTAATGCAAATGCAAGTTTCAATAAAACAAGATTTGACATTTCTTCCGCAAGACAGTTAATGTTTAACGGTTTTGAATTTTTCAGCAATTCTTTGCCTTCGATTATTTCTTTTGTTTCCATATGATTAGTATAAGTCTTCGCTATGTAATCTTTTTCCACGAACGTCATCAATGTCTTTTACCTGATTTGCATTTAATGCAATAATCAAACCTTCTTCTCTGCCAACGAATCTGTTTTTGTTTGTTAAGAATCCTTGAATTTCTCTTCCCATTTCATGTTGAGGTTTTCCTGTTATTGCAACCATTTGGTATAAGCAATTATGATGACGTAATCCAGAGAACACCATTCCGCTATCACAATTCTTCGGACGGCAAAAGCCTTCAGGAAAATCTTTATCCACAATTGGAAAATCCAAATACCAATTAGCAGCACAAAGAATGTATTCATCTGGCATAATTGTTTTATCAACTAATTCCAATAAATCATTTTGTACGTTCTCGCATGTTACTGCTGTGTCAGCAAGTAAATCAATTATTTTTTCTTGTTTACTTTTTGGCCATGTTTTTAATTCTTTTGCAATCGAAACAAGTGTCCAAAAAGGTCCTAACTTATTTCTTATCTTTGCAGATAAAGGTTCGATATGTTTTTTGTTTTCCATTATTTTGAAAATTGATTTAGCATATATGTAAATTCGGTTATCATTTTAATTTCTTGCGTTTCTTTATCAATAACAACGCCATCAGAATACTCTACGTAAACAGTTTCAAAATTATAACTTTTAAACGATTTACAGAATTCGAGTTGTATGCTTATCGGAATTATTGGTAAACCTGCAAATTCATTAGATGCAGCAACAACTTCATTTGCATCATTAAAAATGTGTTTGGTTGTTGTTATGATATCTTCACCTATTGATATACTTTCCAAATCAATGCCTTCAGGCGATTTGCAAAGATACACAAATGGCTTAAGATTTAATGATTCACTATTACATTTTGTAATGTATGTCTTTCCTTGTTCTGGAATATTTACTGTTGTGTTTAAACAGACAAACAGTTCTTGTCCTAAAGAATACGGAAATCTGCGAGTTGAAAAAAACATGTTACCACAGTCTTCAGAATTCTTATCAGTATTTCTGTATATGTTCGACTGATTATCTGTATACTTTACAAACATATATGCTTTAACATATTGTTTGCCATTGCGCATTATAATTTCCATATCTCGTTTTATCATTTTATTTAATTTACTTTATGTATAATTCATTTGTTTCAATTAATCGACCGTAATTGCTTCCTTGTTTTTTGCCAATCAATACGGTTCTTGGCAAAGTGTCAGTTGAACACATTTGGTCAAAATCGTTTATGTAATCATCTTCACCTTCTGCTGTCGAAACTTGTAGCCCAAGTAATTCCGTGTTTTTTACAAGTGTTCCGTAAAAATATGTTTTTAACTTTTCCATATTAATTTTTGTAAGGTCTACGATAATTTTTTGAATAAACAGAAATGTATGAATCTGCGGTTTTGTCAATTAGTTCATTTTTACTTGTGATTTTGCAAAATCCAATTGCGTAATGTGTTCCACATTCCATGCCTTCATCAATTTCCCATGCAATTTCAATAACAACATTCACCCAAGATTTGTTATCAGCTGCAGCTTCACGAGATTTCATTAATGAAGTTCCATTCAAACCTTTTACATTGTCAATAAGCAATTTTATTTCTGCTGGTATGTTATTTGAATTATACGCATACCCATAATCTGCAGCATCTTTATAAATTCGATATTGTTTTGATTCTACAGTTTCAAACGATTTTGCTTCTTCTTTAAATACTCCCATTGTAGTGAATTTTAAATTTGGATTATGGATTAAATTAAAATACGATTAATGAACGGTGAAAACAAAATTCTTTTTTAGAACTTTTTTCAATTGCAAGAATTGCGTTTTTTCTGCTTGGCTTAATTCCAGTTATTGTATAAACTTTATTTTTAAATATAAAGTCTCTATTAAAATCGGTTAATGCAAGATCATATAATTTATGATATTGTATAAACAAATTTTTATTTGGGTTCACACCTGCAATAGTTGCTGTGATTTTAACGGCGCATGTATTATCGTCAAAGTTACAACCTGAATTGGTTAGTGTTACACCTAATTCTTCTTCAAGTGATTTTAAACGTTCAAGAAATATTTTTTGAATTCTTTCCAATGAACCGTTTGTTCTGTTGAATTTTGTAATTTTTGCCATGATTGTATTTTTTAAGTTTTTATTTATCAATTAATTAAAATCAAATATACAACATTATTAAAGCAATAGCAATAGTTTATGAAAAAACTTTTAATAAAAATGAAACTATTTTAAATAACTGTATATAATAACTACTCAGTGTCCGTAAGGGTTAGTGTAGTAGAGCTGAGACTTAGATTCGTTAAGCAAGTCTAGGTTTTCTTTTAGCAATTCCATGATTATTTTTAGTATGGTCTATATGTTCGTTTTGCAGGATACTTAAACATATCTTCAACAATAATAGGTCCATTGTATGTATATGATTTATTGTTCTTACCGCATATTGGTAATATGTACCAACATATAATTGTGCAGTAGTATCCACGAACATCTTTTGTAAATTCTTTATCTGGATGATTCAATTTATATATGTAAGTTTGAATTTCTTTAAATTTACGTCCAGTTTCGCCACCGTCTTTTATGAATTGCAATATCAAAGAATACTTTTTTTGTTTTGTAAATGTTGTTCCTGCCTTTGTTATTCTTCTTGGTGTAAACTGCACAGTATCATTTGACTTTCTATTAAGTGCAGCATCAGCAAATTTTGATGCAAGTTTATTTTCCAAGTTAACAGGAGTCACATTGTCACTTACAGTATCGTTAATGATATCATTAATCAATAAGTTGTTTAACGGCACGTCGGTTTCATTGTGTTTCTTTGTTAATTTTGCAATCTGTGAAGAAACATATTTAACAGATTCACCACCTTTTGCAATTGTCGGCTTTGGATTATCTCTATTATCAATTAACTGAATTGCACTTTGTATGTCATCTATTTCTGCTTGATTGAATCTCAAGTTTGAAATTATCGAATTGCGCTTTTCGTATAAACGAGTTAGTTCAGCTAATAGAATTGCTTTTGATGTTTTCATATTATTCAAAATTTAATTTTATGTTATTCAATTGTAAGTAATCTGTAAGAGGTTTGTTGTTTCCATCTTTTGCTATGATTTTGCCGTTGCTTTCAATAAATTGTTTAACAGCACTGAATCCTACAAGATGCGCAGCAGCAATCAAACCGCTTACCGTAACAAGATGCATCCCCACGCGTATTCCGCCAGTTTCAGGTATTTGATATTTGATGATTATATCCTGAAGATACTTATAGTTTATTTTTATCAATTGATTCATTGCCCAGTTTTGTAAAACAGGATTGTTTAAGAATACGTCTTTAGGCATGCTGGTCAATCCAATTTCTTCTCTTGCCATTGCACCCATCTGATACATTCCCCAATATTGTGTTGACCTATTTTCGCCTTCGTTATAATTTTGTCGTGATTCAAGTAAAGATAATGATAACATGAAATTTAAGTTTTCTTCAGGTATTGGATTTTGTCTCATGTCTTGTTCAATTTTTGAAACTTTTTCCCTGATGATTACTTGTTGATGCGTAGGGCGAATATACATTGCATATGCAAAATAAATAAGTCCAATTAGTAAACCAAATGCGATTATTCGCGATAGTACTTTTTTCCATTTATAAATTGCGCCTAGTTTAATCTTTTCCCAAACGATGTGTCGAATTAAGTGAAACACATGTCGCAATGTATATTGCAAATGCCATTCAAGTTGTCGAATTTCGCCATCAAGTTTTTCATTTGTTGGAATTCTAGAATCGTCTGATGTTAAGTTTAAAAACTTTTCAATGAGTTTAATAAATAGACTAAAAATTGCTTTCATAAGTTATATGTTTTAGTTTATACTAGAGTTTCTTTTATTGTTTCGATTTGCATTTCGATTTTCAAGTTTCTTCAGCCAGTCCATTCGTATATCCTCATTGAACATTAATAAATCTGCATATTCAACTTCGACATTTTTATCTTTGAAATAATCTTCAATCATACATTGCGATAATTTGTCAAGACGAAGAAAGATACCGGCTGCACACCCAGGCCACCCGCCATAACCAGTGTATTCATTGATGAACCAGATATTGAAAACTTCGACGTTAAAAATATCAACGTCGGTAGGATATTTTATTTTTGTTTTAGGTTGTACTAAAGTTATTGTTTTATGTTGTACAAATCCTATTAAATTAAGTAACTTTTTTATCATGCCGCAGTTTTTTGTTTTGATTTAATTTCATCAACATGTTTGCAACGTTTGCGAAATGAAAACCCAACGCAATCACAAGCCCATACGCCATTATTGAAAATAATGGCGTATGTTTTTGAACCATCTGATGATTTTACTTGTTCTGATATTGATTCCGTGTTTTTATTTTTTGTTGATTCATACGTGCCATTTTTGTATGCAATAAGTTCTTCGGTTGAGCAATACATGCCTGGTCCATTTGCTGGTTTTGAAATTTCACAAACAGAATAAACTTCATCAAGTGTTGTTCCGTTAGGAACCTCAATCCACCCAGGGACAATAAAAGTGCCGTTCTCTAGTTCAACCAGAGCAGGCGGCACATTTGATTTAAAGGATTTCAATTTATTCATGATTAAGATTTTTGAGGTTCACCTTCAGGTAATACAGAATAATAATCGCCAGAATAACCGTTTGCTGCAGAATTATTTTTTGCGTTATTTAATTGTACGCAAAGAGCAGCAACAGTTTTAGGATTCATATTGATTTTTTTATTACCACGTTCGTGTTCCCAAGATTTTCCACACTCTAATGTGTATGAACAAGCTTTTATTAATTCAGCAAGGGTGCCTGTTAAATAGTAATAACGGTTTTTAGACGAGAATGAACCAGTACTGTGGTTTTCAATTGTAAATATTTTATCAGTTTTTGCCATGTCAGTGATTTTTATTTGTTTATCAATTAATTAAAATCAAATATACAACATTATACATCTGATAGCAATGGTTTTACGAAAAACTTTTGATTTATTTTTCTTTTTTAAGAAATCCCCAAAAAACTATATTGATGATACCTGCTGTTGTTATAGCAATTCCCAAAAAGATTTGACTATTATCCCTGTGTATACACAGATTTGCAACGCCAGCAATTAGAAAAACAATGCCGATACAAATATTATATGTTCTCATAATTTAAGATTTTAAGTTTATGCGTAATGTGATTCATATTCTGGTCTGCCATCCCATTTACTAAAACTGTAGAATGATTTAGGACTTGATAATCGAACTTGTGCGCCGTTTTCTTTAACAGTCAAGTTATACGTATCGCCATTTTCAACAAACGAATCTTTATTCGGAATTGCATGACCACACATAAAACCGGTTTCAGTATATGTTTTTTTCAATTCGGCAACAGTTATTCTTTTTGCAGATATTTTTGTTACTTGATAAAATTCAATATTGGTTTGTTCATAACCCCATGTATTAACTAGAATCTCGCCAATCGAAAAATGATCTGCAGCTTTTATTGCAGAATTTGCTTCTTTCTTTTTAACTTTACGTTCAACTGACGATTCATATATTTTATTTAACCTATCAGCGTGACGGGTAATTGCAAGGTCAAGTTCCTCCTTTGTTTTGTAACGATAAAAGAAACTAGGTTTCAATGCTTTACCATAATAGCCTTTAATCGTTAAGTTATTATCATGTATGTAAAGGTTGAAATTTGTTCCACCAAGTTCCCTTGTAAATTCACCAGGCATTCTAGATTTAGTTCTCATAGTTTTAAGTTTTATTTATTTCGACTTTTCAATTTTTTTAGAGTATTCAATTAGGAAATCTTCAGCAGCTCCACGGTATGAATCTGTTATAAATTCACCATCTGCTTCTTCGGACATTTGAAGGTGTCCGTATTGGTCAGTGCACTGGTCGTGAATAAATTTTGCAAATTCGGCAAGAACATCTACAGTTATTGTATGTGTTGCAACGTATTCTTTAACTTCTTTATATCCTTTTTCTTTTCCTTTTGCCGACATGAATTCCGGCGAACCGCCATCGTACTTTATTTTTTGCAAATCTTTGATTCGAGAATCGAGCCAATGTATTAATGATTTTTCCATTTCAATATTTTTTAAATTTTAAACTCAACAAGGAAGTGACTGCTTTGTTTTACCGTTGCATCACCACGAAACGGTTTCCATATTTTTTCTGTATTTACAATTACAGCATCAGGAAATTGGTTTTTGATTGCTGCCGCATATTTTTCAGCAGTATTTCCATGCGTATAATAAAATTCCCAACGAGCAATGAATGTCCCTTTTCTAGTTTTCGATAATATGTCAGGATAAATTCCTTTTTCTTCTAATGTTTCAATTGTAAATTTTGCAGCCATAATATTATCAATTAATTAAAATCAAATATACAACATTTATGAAGCAATAGCAATGGTAATGACAATTATTTTAAACTAAAAAAACTCTGACATTGCTGTCAGAGTTTTCATTTGATGATTTGTTGAGTTATTCTTTTGTTAACGGTTTTGTTCTTTTCGATTTGAACTGTTCTTTTAATTCAGATACATCTTTTTTATTTGCATTGTTCTGTAACCCGTCTATAAGTAATCGAATTACAAGTATAATTTTGAACCAAGTCCAATATGCAATTAACGGTAAAGCGTATTGATGAAAATCTGGTGTAATTGCAGCATACAGCAAATTCACAGGAATTGCTATAAGTAAGGCAGCAATAACATGCACGGCAATAGCATACAGTGTTCCAAAACACATTGCAAATACAAGAACAATTAATTTCCAAATAAGGCCAAAGAGAAAAGATAAAATTTTACCAAGTGCTTTCATAATATAATTTTAAGTTATTAATTTATTTTTATATTATATACAGAACTTTTGAATAGTTTTATTATTTGTTGAATAATTTTCCAACTTCTAATTCACGTAAATCCAAGTATGCTTCACGTCTTCCAAATCTTGTTTGTTCAAATGATTTAACTTCAATTAAACCTGCAAGTATTGCACGTGTGAATTTTTTATTTTTGGCAGTTCTTTTTCCTTCACCTGTTAATTCTGTAAGCATAACAAAACGTTCGTTAAGTTCAGTTATTTGAAATTTTGTATGCTGTGCATTTTCATAGAATTGTCCGATTTCAAAATTTTCGTCCAATGCTTTTCTTCTTTTTTCGATTGCTGCGGTACCTAATACCAATGATGCATTTTCTTCTGGTGTCATATGATTTCTTTTAAATTAAATTATGATATACTTCTTTTGATTTTTTTGACCACGATGGATTGGGACGATACGTTGAATCTAATAAGTATCGGTATAAATGTTCTCAGTCAGTTTCTGGGTCAAATCCTGCCTTATCATCAAACAAAACATTAAAATACAATTTCTGTGTGTAATGTCCAAAAGATCCATGTGCAACAGATATCTCTGGATTTTCATTTACGTAATTAAATTTTATACCATCATTATTGAATTGCTTCGTATATACTGCAATTTCAGAAGGATACGATGAAGTATACATAATTAGTATAATATCTTTTCTTTCTGATAATAATTGCAAAACTTCTTTTGCATACGGATAGTAATCAATTATCGGTTCTATTTTTCTATAATCTGGATATGAAACAGTTCCATGTATGTCGATACACCAATAAGTTTCAAACCATTCTTTTTCTTCTGCGTGCGTCAGCATTTTGTGCACCCATTTAATGATTGGCGGAGTTGACATATTCTAATAGTTTGCGTTGTAATTTTACAATGTTAGCACATTTTTCGTATTCTTCAATTGAAGCATAGTATGTAAGCATTTTTTTACTTATTGCAATAGAAGCTCGTTTTGACATTGCAACATCGACTTCTATTCCACCAAAGCAAACAAAATTGAAACATGGAACTTCATCGTCCATGCTTAGTTCATCATTATTAATTACGTATTCAACAAAAGGGTACAGAATGCCGAAGATATATTTGTTATCATCTACAGCGTCATGTATTTCTTGATTACTTTTAAATTCTCTATATATGAATACCGGAGTTTTCATTCAAATCTTAATTCGTAAAATTCTTGTTCGTCACAAACAATAAATGTTGTGGTATCATGCTGAACTCTTTTTGAAAAATGGAAATGACCATAACACCAATACTTTATTTCATGGTCATTCTTTTTCAAATGATCATAAATCATTGTCATGTTATGACGTTCCTTTTCGCATTCGTCTATAAGTCGCCAATCTTCATTGAACCAACCCATGATTCCTGTTTTTGTTGTTGGGTCAGCAAACTTCGGTGCTGTATGCGTAACAACTACTGTTACTTTATCTGTCAGATTTGCAATTGCAATAGGATCGTATACACATTGTTCATTTGACCAATATGATGATCCTTCAACGCGTTGCGTTCTGTCGATTGATGTTGCACCGCCAACGAATAAAATATTTGCGGGACCTGTTTCAAGTAAAAAATAGTCAGGAACTAATTTGATTCGTGAAAACATGTCAACCAATGGAGCCTTGTCGCCTTGAAAATACGATGGGTCATCGTGATTGCCTCGAACCATGAATAACACATTATTTGTGTTTTCCAATATTCGATTTAATTTTTTAAATTCATCAAGATAAAATCCTGTCTTTTCAAAACCCATGCCAATATCCCCAGCAATGCAAATAACAGAATCACGAATTTTATATCGTTCTCTGATTCTATATCCAAGTTCACCCCATTTGCCATGATTGTCACCAACCACTACAATATGTTGTAATTCTTTAGCATATGTTAAACGACTATCCGTTGTTGCTTTCATTTAATTTTTGTTTCTCATTCAACTTTACTAAAATATGGGGATGCATTGCAGCCTCAATCATTGTAACAGTTTCAGATGTATTTGTAAATTCGATATTTGTGTTTAAGTGTTTCCAAACAGCATCAGCAAATTCTCTGCCGTACATAGATTTACCAATTTCAACAATTGAGTAAAAATTTGAATAGCCTTTCTCATGTTCATTTAACAATGATGCGATGAATTCAGCTTTGTTGTATAAGTTAAGAGCCATAATGATATTTTATTTTATGTATTCAATTTTTAAAAGTTTCCCCATGCAACTTGCATGCAAGGAACATTCATTACATCTCGATACGCTTTAACCATTTGGTCTCTATCTTCTAATGCAAACAATACATTATAGAATGGCGCAATATGCGTATTGTAAATTTCTTCTTTATATTCGCAATCTTTTCGTCTATCAGAATTTTTACGCATATGTAAAATATAATCTGAACCATTAATCCATCCAGTGTATTTTGCAATCTGCCGTAATGTTACGTCCATAAACTTTTCTTCGCGACCAGTGACAAAGATAATTTCATATCCTGCTTGTTTGAATAACTTCACAGTTTCAACTACTGGCATGTTTGCTGAATCGACAATATCTGCCTTTCCTGCAAAATACGGACTTCTTTTTCCTACGGTTGCAAGCGTACCGTCTATATCACAAATTATTGCGAGTTTTTTAACTGTTGGTGTTCCTTCCATTTTATTTTGTTTTTCTGTCACTTAATAATACAAGTAATTGCGATTCGGGACTTGTTGATGTATATTTTCCCATTTCCACATAGCCTGTTGTTTTATCAACAGCAGTCACACGTTTTTTAATCAATTCGCCATTTGCTGTGTAATCGCGTTTTCTTGCATAATAAACAGTATCGCCGACTTCAATTTTTACGCCTTCAATGTCTTGAACTAAATGTAATAACTGACTCATTATAATACTAAATTTAAAGTTACTTCCGTTTTCGCATTATCATCGATTCTTCCAATTATAACGCAATTTTTCAGTTCAGTATTTTCTTTTATCTGAATTCCGCCAATTGTACCAAACTCATCTGTTATGCATTCAAGCAATTTGATGTCCGATATTATTGCGTATTGCGCTGGCCCTTTTCTTTCTTCAATTGCAATCATATTGCCCAATGACAATATTCTTGTAGCCAATCTACGCGTTGCGGCATTCTTATCTACAGCATCAGTTAAATTTAAAACTAATATGTTTGCTTCGGGATGATGCTTTTGTATTTTTTCTGATATGTCCATGATTATCTTAATTTAATATCGAATCTTTTTTCCATTGCTTCTAATGAAGCTTCAGGAACATTGTGAATATCTTTACCCCCATGTCTGTTTTCAACAACCAATGAAAATACAGAATATCCGTATGTTGCTGCCATATCATAATAAGGTTTCATTTCTTTAACAGTAGTTGATGTATTTGAAACAACAACTCTAGGTACACCGCATTTCATTAAATTTTCGCATTTGGCTTGACATGATTTATGCGCGTATCCTTGTCTTGCAAGTTCCCATTTGTATTCTCCATCAATCATGTGATAGTCATCAGCGCAACAAATTACATCAGGATATCCTTTAGCAATTTCTTCGGCAACAGATGATTTACCTGAACCAGGTACACCTCTAACCATGAATAATATTTTTTCTTTGTTCATTTTTTTATTTTTAAAATCAAATATACAACATTAATTATGCAATAGCAAATTTAAAGCATTAAAAGTTTTTTATTTGCGTTAACTTTTATTGTTTCATATTCATCTTGCTTATAAACGATATCCATATAATATAATTGTCCTGTTGGCGGTGGAACTTTACAGTTGCAATCAACAGTATTACGAATACGCACCTCAGAACATGGATTTACTGTATCTGCTGCTTTTGCTAAATCTTTTACAATATCATCACCTACTGATGCGTGAAATGCACTTTTGCTTGTCGTTTTAATCACATGTCCAATGTTAGGATTTATTGTTGCAGCAGGTCTGAACTTAATATCGGGATGCTGTACTGCAGATCTTGCAACATCCGCCAAATCGAATAGTTCATCTTTAAAATTCGATATAACATCGTCAGCTTCTTTAGAAACCTTAAAATCATTCCATGTAGCATTTCCTTTTGATAATACAGCAACAGTTCTTGGCGCAATAAAATACGATGATGTATAGTATTCTTTGTTTACGCCAGTATACTTATAGTTTTGTTCAAATTGAACAAGAATACTACTATCTGTCCTTGTGTTTTTTGCATACTTTCCTGTTGGCGATATTACTTTTCCAATATGGCCAGCTTCACATCCTGTTAATCTAAATGGTGATTTTGATTTCGGAACAGCAAGTCGCATGCCAAAACAATTGTTCCACCATTTTTGGGCTTCAGTATGTAATACAACAACATTGTCACCTATAACCGGGTCGCGTTTTTCGATGTGAAAGAAGCTTTCATCTTTAATTACGATTTCTTTTATGTGTATAGGAATATGATAAACAGTATTGCCATACATTGTTTTTGCTGCTTCGCTACACGATTGAATCGGAGTTAATGTGCATTGGTTTTGACCTTCGGCTGTTTTAAAATTGATGATTGCACAAGTAGCATTATTGTTTCTTGTTTCAATTTTAATATCGGTGCATTCTACAAATGTGTTATAAAACCTGTGATAGTAAGATTCGCCAACTTTTAATAATGTTTCTCTCATGATTAAAAGTTAAAAATAAAGTTACTGCTTAAGCAGTAACTTCTTCGCCAAATAATTCTTTATATAAAGCTTGTGCTTTTGTTAATCGACGTTCAGCAAGTGTGATATCGTCTTCTGCATCAAGAATTGCATTTGCGTTTAAAGGCAATTTTCTTTTTGCTGCATCAACTTTGTCATACAATGTATCAAGATTATCTTCAAGATCATTGATTTGTTTTTTCAAATTGATTTTTGAATTTCTTGCTTCTGCAAGCAAATTGATTTTTGCGCCATTTTCTGAAGCATCGTTCAAATTCTTTACAAATTGACAGTTTTCATCAATTTTAATTGTGCGCTCACGTTTTCTTGTTTCTTGGTTTTCTGTTGACATAACTTTTAGTTTTTTAAGATTATTATTTAGATTTATTGTTTATTATATACATTAGAATTCATTAGTTTTAATTGCAAATTTATTTTATGTATTCACCTGCATTATATGATTGTGCTAATGCATTACCTTCTGCAGTATTTCCCATAAGAGTAAGTACTTCACCGTTTGCATCTTTCAAGATTATTGAAGAATACGTGTTTTCAGTTTCTTTTGCGACAGCAACAACAAGAATCGGTGGCGTTAACTCTATATAAGATTCTACATGCGTTGCAGTTTCCTTTGTTTCAACAACTGTTGTTGTTTCGGTTTTTGTTTCTTGGTCTGCGGATTTACAATTACGAGGAGAGCATGACTGAAATACTATAGCACATCCAGTCAAAATTAGAAATACTTTTTTCATTTATCAATTTATTAATTATTTGTATATTATATACAGAACAAGTAAAAAGTTTTAATTATTTTTGATTATTATTTCTTTTATGAAAACAACATTTTCAGATTCTATTTTGATAAAATATGTGCCTGAAGGAATATCGGTTTTTCCTAATTCGTATTCTAAACTTTCATTCGTGTTAATATTTGTACTTAATAAAGTTTGTCCTGTTATGTTTATAAATTTTAATGTTGCAATTCCAACATGTTTATTTACTGTTACTTTTACATTTGGTGATGCTGATGGTATTGGATAAACTAAAATGTTAAAATCTAAATCATTTCTATTTATACTTATTATTTTACTATCAACATTTTTACCATCGTAATCTGTTTGTTTCAATTTATAATAGTTCATGCCTGTTCTGGCGTCATAATCTTTGTATGCGTAATATCGCATAGTTGTTGAATTACCTGCGCCATCAATATCTGAAATATTTTCAAATGATATGCCATCGTATGATTTTAAAATTGAAAAGAAATCATTATTTTTTTCTGATGCTGTTGTCCATTCTAAAAATATAAATTCCTTTTGATTCTTTCCAGTAAACTCTACAAGTTCGATAGGAAGAACGGACCCACATGATGCACAATTTTGATTTACTGTTGCAGATCCCCACGTGCCTGTTCCGTTAATTGATATACTTGCCGGTGCACATATATTCAACCCTGCATTACTTGACAATGGAACTGAACCTGAAATAGTGGTTGATGAAATGTCCAAACACGATTTCCCAATTGGAGTTTGTATTGCATTTGTGTTGTTCCCATATTCAATTGTTGATGCATATAATTTGCCGTTACCGCCAAGACAAACACCTGAACCACCATTTTGCACTGTTAATGTCCCAGTGACATTTGCTGTGCCATAGTTTGTCAGAACTGAATTTTCAAATAAATTGCCAATTATATTCAATGTTGCTCCGGCTGCATTTTCGATGCGTCCAGAAGAATTCACAGTCAAACCACTATTAAATGTGACTGTACCCCAATTTACCAAATCAACATTTAATGTTGTCATTGCAGTTGTTAGCGTTGCGCCTGGTAAAACATAAATAGTGCCACCGTTAAAGTTTCCTGAAACTGTTAAGTTCCCTGAGCAAACAATGAATATTGAACCTGCCGATGTATTGATGCCGCCTCTTGTTTGTGTTGTACTGCTATAATACGTTTCCCCAGAATTTATATTAGCATTATCCGATACTAATTGAGTACCGGTACAAGTTGGCATTGCTGGGAGAGAAACACATTGCGAAATTGCAACATTAATCTTTACGGTTAATGCTATTAAAAAAAATATTCGTAATATGTATCTCATAGTGATGTATTATTTTATGTATTATATTATCTATTCTTTCTTGTGCGGATTTTTTATGTAAGTTATACAAATATTATATACTTGTTCAATTGTGCAATTATCTTTTACAATTGCATTTGCATAATCTGTTCTGAACTTAACCGCACGCCAAAAATTAGCAGGTTCTGGATTCTTCGCATCGCATTCTTTGTTTGAATGCGTTAATATGTATTGAACTAATTGCATCGTCCAATTCCAATCGTCATGAAAATGAAGTTCTTGATGAATGATTCTATTATCGAATAATTTCACGAACGGATTTAAGTTATCAACAAAAACCCATTTTAAACAAATTGAATCTTTGCAAGTTACAACTTTTGCGCCAACGAAACGCGCAATCAATTCATTATTTTCTTTATGTGTTTTCATATTAGCAAATTAATAATTTTTTATTCTGTGTTGGTTTAAAGCATGTCTCGTAATTTTTCGTATGTTGTTCTTGAATATTTACATTACGATCTTTTAATATTCTTATTATATCGAATGATAAACTACCATGCATATGCAATCTTTTTCGATTTGTTTCAACGCCATAAACAAATTCGTGTTCGCAAATAAAATTGTTAGCATCTATTGAATATGTAATGCCGCTTAATGGCACGCCGCTTATTGCATACGCATTAAGTTCTGTTTCTGTCGGATGAATAATGGCGTCTTCAGACTTTGACGATATGATGCTTATTTTATCATGCCGTCTTTTCAAATTTTTGTATAATACTGAACTTGTATTTAGTTTTGTTTTTGCATCTGTAATCTGTTCAATTGAAATATGCGTGCCATCACGGTACACATGCTTGCATATAATATCATACGGATTGATTGAATACGTTACTCCATTAACAGGATTGTCAACGCTATGCGATATATCATATAGATTAATTTCATTTTTCATTGTTCGCAGATTAATAGTACTTTTTTATTTGTCGGAAGTATTTCTTTATTGAATTGCGATTTTGCTCGCATGCTGCCTAATGTAACTGCTGGATTTTTTTCAAGAAAATCTTTCAAATGATTTTTCTTGTTATACGCAAACCATATGTCACCAAGATCTTCGCCACTTAATTTGTATAATGGTCTTCCTGACTTGGTTAGAACCCAATCATCGTTTGTTTCGTTTTTCATATCAATTACAAATTAATAGTATGTTATTTGAAGACGGCTTAATTGCTTCATTTTCAATTGCAATATTATCCCATCTTTTATAGAATTCTTCGGTGAATTTTATATCAAGCATTACGTATTCACGAAGCTTTTCATATTGCTCAGGATCCATTTTATGCATGACGTTTTTTCTTGATTGTTGAATACTTCTTTTTTAAACTTTTTGCAAATGCAATTATGTCATCTGCAATTTCTTCTCGTTCACCGTGCGGTTTATCACTAAGCAATTCTTCAATTTCTTCTACTGCACGTTTTCCTGCTAGATAATCAATGTCCATTCCCATATCAAATAATTTTAAAAGTTTTTGTTTCCATTACAGGCCACCAATATTTACCGCCATTGTAACCTTTATCTTCTGGCCATTTTTGTTCATAATACTCTGGTAGTTTTTCGATTAATCTTGCTCGATGCGCTCTATGAAAATTTTCGTTTCCTAACCACCAAGGCATATCAATCGGTGCCATACCAATGTTCCCATGATTCAAGTCTTGTATAAATTCTGGTGTCCATTCAAAAAAAAAGTGGCATTGTATTTTTATAGCCTCTTGATGTCCATTCCTTTATTGTAAAATCATGATACACTTTTAATGCATCGATGCATCCTTCCCATGCTTTAACAGCAGGATGGTTTTGCCAACTTACTTTATTGCCTTCAAGTACATTAATGATTTGTTTATTTTCAATTCTTTGTTTTCCTAATCTGCGATAATCTAAAGCAGCAACGGATTCAATAAAAGACGGATATGGTAAAAATGTTTGCATATAATATTATTTTTATATTATATACAGAACTATTTTATAGTTTTCATACAATGTCTTTATCTCTATTGTTATTTTAGATATAGTTGTTATTGTCAAAACTAAAAAAGTTCACTGGATGCAAATTAATGTATATCCAGTGAACTTTACTTTATGTTATTTGAATTTATTAATTTGCGATTTCAATAATGTATTTTACTGTTACTTGAGCAGCATCATAAACAATGAATTCATCATTTCTTAAATCGGCGCCGCCATGAGCATATACAGAATCAAATCCTTCACGTGCAAGTTTTTGTTTGTTCAATGTGTAGCAATCAGAATTGTGATGTGTTATATTTTTTTGATTACCTACATGAAAATCAAATAATGCAAGATATGCAGAACTTGATGACCCGCCTGACCAACATGCACCACGAAGAGATGTATAGCCAATTGATTTTTGAGCTTTATTTGCACCGTAAATACCATCGCCAAACATTGAACCCGTATGAACCGCACCAGATGGACGAATTAATAAACCTGATTGTAAAATGTTGAACCAGTTTTCATTTCGTGAACCATGCCAAAATAATTCGCATTTTTTATCTTTTGCATTTGCAACATATGCATCAAACTTTTCTTGTGTTTTTCTGTTTGTAACACGGAATGCAGAACGGAATTGATTTGCATTCGGTCCCATCATTTTTTTGATGATTTCGATTTCTTGCGCATTTGCTTCAACCGCCTCAAGTCCAAGTGTTTGCAACATGTCCATAGATTTCTTATGGCCTTCAGCATCAGGTTTATTTGCTTTCGCTTGTTCTTTTTGCTTGCGAAGTAATTCAACTTGACCTGCCATTGTATCAAGAACCGCTTGTTCATCAGCCATCAATTTATGAGCGCGTTTTGTATCAGCGTCAGATTTGAAACTTGATAATAAATGGTCTCGTACATTTGACATTTTACGAGGAATGATTGAATAAAGTTTCAATAAGTTATTATTGATACCTTCAAGATGCGCAGATTTCTCTGTTAGAATTTTTGAAAGTGTATCAATAATTTTTTGAGCTTCATCAACCATAGCTTGGGTTACTTCACTTTGCGTAACCGTATAGTTTTCTTGTACCGTCTTTTTAGCATAAGCCATCAATTTGTCGAATAATGCTTTAACTGCACGATTTTGAATTTCCGCTTGTGTGACAGTTTCACCATTTGCTTCAGCATCAGCAGTTACTTCCGCAATTGCTTCTTTGAACAAATGTGTCATATCCTCATAGCCTTTTTTTGTTTTGCTGCGGTAAATTTTATCCCACTCATGCGCAGAATATTCGTGTGTAACTTCGGTACCTTTAATACGTCCGTATTGCACGATAAAATTACCTGATGCTTGTTCGAACATATTGTAATACTTGTTGTTATTATCTGCGGTAACGCAAACTAATTTAACAACTTTTTTTCCTGGAACTGTATAATCTTTTAATTGCATATCTGTAATTTATTTTGATTATTGTCTGCAAGCACGTACGTCATGTAAATGAATTCCTGTGAATGCGCGATAAGCGATTCGAACATCGTCCCTTGTGTATGTTGATGGGAACCAATAAACAGTTTGTGAAGTTACAGAATAAGCTTTCCAAGAACCGGTTGTTACAAGATTTGCGTTTGCAAATGATACAATAACTTTTCCTGAGCGAGTTGTGTGAGATCTGCCAGTTGCTACAGATGCAGGAACAATTTGATTTGCATTTGATGGTTGGCCAGCAGCAGCACGAAGAGATTGCGTTGTAGATTGATTTGCAGTTGTTGGTTGAGCAACAGATTGACCTTTTGAATCTGTGTACACACGGTGAACACCGTTATACGAGAATGAATAATTTTCTTCGGCACAAACCTGAATCATTAAATCAGATACATCCGCTTGTTTTGCGAAGAATCCACGAACTCGTAATTCATTTTTGATGTCGAGAGTGGTTGTTGAACCATTTGTTTCGATTAAATCCGATGCAACATCGAATACGTCTGCTTTTGTAAGTGTCTTTGACATAGTTTAGATTTTTTTAAGTTTAACTTTTAGAACTTTTAGATTTTCTATTTCAATTTATTATATACACAAGAATTAAATAGTTTCAAATTTTGCTACAACCGCTGGTTTTGCATCAGCAATTAATTGAATTATTTCTTGAAATTTGCGTTGAGATTCAGTACAATAACAGTTGTCTCGTTTTCTTTTTGCAACCTCAAGAATTCTAAATAACAATTCGTTTTCAGGATCTGATTTAATTTTTTCTTCAGCAGCAGCTTTTGCAATTTCTTGTTCTTTACGTTTTATTTCAACAGATTCCGTAACTTCACTTTTTGCTTTTTGGTGATTTGCACAAGCAATGTATTTTTCATCGTATGTAGTAGTATCAAAATCAACAATGTCGTTATACATTGCTTTAACATTTGCAATAACATCTTTTTGTGAGTACCCTAATAATACTCTACCTGTATAACATTTTTCTTCTTTGATATAGAATGAAGATACGCAATAATTTTGACCATCAGTTTTGAAATATCCTGCAGCATGGTGACCGCCTATTGCAATTAAAACTGTTACATTGCCTTTTTTAATCCTTCCGCAACCGTAAAAATCGTCCCACATGCGTTGTTCCTCAAGTAATGCAATTGCAGAATCAGTAAATTCATAAACATTGTCAAGGCAATCAGCAATAGTTTTTTCGAAGAAGAATTTTTTTACCTGTTTCATAATTTCAATTTTTAGTGAATTTGTTTATCAATTGTTTAAAATCAAATATACAACATATTTGATGTAATAGCAATAGTTTATGCAATTATTTTTAAAATATTTTTCTATTATAAATCATCCCAGCCTTCATCGCCCGCTTTTCTTTGATACATGCCATTTTTTGGTGGATTAAAAATATCTATGATACCTGCTATTACACCGCTTCCGCATAAAAATCCAATTATGCATTGTAATACTGTTTCCATTTGATTAGAATATTTTTATTTTTGAATTATTAAGATAACGTACATCAAGAGGCGCAAGATGCCATGTTTCGCCAGAATTTGTTTCAACAACTATCATTTTGCGTTTAACATCAATTCCTTTTATTGTAAGTTCCTCGCCTTTATAAACTTTTTGAAAGTTTGAATTGTAACGAGTACCTGCATAATATTTTACCTTTCGGCCTATTAGCTTTTTATATACCATTGCACTGTGTATTTATTAGCAACATGTGAATTTGCAACTGCGCGAATTGATGAAGAACTTACATGTGAAAATTCTTTATCACAAAGAATTAATGCATAACGCAATTCTGGATGGAAATCTTTACAAAAAGTTAAATATGATTCCTCATAAACTAAATCATAGCCATTTCGTAATCCTCTAATCAAAACAGGATTTCTTTTGTTTCCAACAAAATACTTTTCGATTATATTACCTGCGTATGAAATAACTTCACGATTTGGTAATTGCTTTTTTAATTCATTAACAGCGTCTGTTCCGATACTTGCTGCTTTCTCTGCATTTACGCCTTTAAGAATAATTACTTTATCAAATAATTGTTCTGCTTTCTCAAGAACATTTAAATGTCCTATATGAAATGGGTTAAAACTTCCAGGATATATTGCAACTGTGTATTGACGGTTCTTTACGTAATCAATCATTTGTGGAATTAATGGCGAACCATTGGTTATTGATTTGTAAAAATTGATTCGGCCATCAATGTATGAATCAATATCGTTGAAATTATATTCTTTAAATATTTGATGTTCGGCCTCAATTAATTTTGCAATATCTGTAAACGCAGGATCTTTTAATCCGCCAAAATCTAATTTATTAAAAAGTAATTGCACTGCAGTTTGTCCGTCATGTTTTTTTGTTTGTAAAACATTTTCAAATACGCGGTCTCTTAAAGGAGATCTTGCCATTGTCTTTAATACAAAATCTGCAGATTTTTCTTCATTATCATTTAACCAAGGATAGTAAACAATATCATGATACATAGTTGTTAATACAAGTTCATCATACATTGATATGTCAAGTTCTTGCGCATTATCAATTGATGCTATCTTATTCATTATTTCATTCAAGTGTTGCGTTGTATGAAAATGACGGTGGGGTTCATTATAAATTTGTTCTAACGATTCTAACGTTATACTTAACTGGTAACGCCCTATTACCGCATGAAAATTTGCGTATGCGTTTGCATTAAACTTTTTCATAATATGTTGTCCGTTATTTTAAGTTTTCAATAAACTCTTTACTGTTGTTACTTATTTTTAGTACGTTTTCCAAACGGTCAAATCTTTGAGCATTGTTTTCGCCATCTCTAAGTTTTAACCATGTTTGCAACGTTAATAATTGAACTTTTGCAATTTTAATATCATTAGATAAACCAGCAACAATTTTTTCACCACCGCGATTGATTGTGAATTTTACATTTGCGCCTGATTGCATCACACCCGATATTGACATTGAATCGTGACCGATTTTTTTGTTTATTTTAGTTGTCATATTCTTTAATTAAAAAGGTTAATAATTTCCATTGCTTCAGAACTGTGAACAAGTTTGTGTTTCAACTTTGGCGCGTATTGTAATTCATTGTAATATTTTCGTCCGCCTGTTGAAAATGGGAATAATTTTGTATACTCGTAATTATCAATTGTGTTTGTGGTAATTACATCTTTATTTCTGCCGTTGTAAATTACATAATGCAAACTGTCGATTTTTGTTGCAGTATTGCTATAATGAACAAATTTTATGCAAGTATTATCTAATACATCGTCGGAAATGCCAAGTAATTTTTTTACTTCTTGCGAATATTTGAAACTTCTAAAACTTGATATCATATTGTTTGTTTAATTGTTAAAATCAAATATACAACATTTATAATGCAATAGCAATGGTTTCTTAAAATAATTTTGTACTTTTTTCATTTAATAATCTAAATGATTTTCTATGAACGTCGGAAATTCCGTATTTTTCGATTAACGCATAATGTTCAGGTGTTGCATATCCTTTATGTTTTGCAAAATTATAGCAATTGTATTTTTCTTGAGCATGCAATCCTATCATGATATGATCTCGTGTAACTTTTGCAATAACAGATGCAGCTGCAACAGAATAAAATTTGGCATCAGCTTTAGGAATACATTCATACGTATATTTGCCATACGCACGAAACTTATCACCATCAACAATAATATTTACTTTATCTCTAGATTGTTGAAATGCAAGATTCAAATCCAACGCTGCATGCATTGCATCGAATGTTGCTTGCAAAATATTTACTTCATCAATTCGTTGCGCTGATATAACACCAGCACTGCCATATTCAAAATAATTTTCTTTTAGCCAATGATAAACTGTTTCTCTTTGAGATTCCGTCATTTGTTTTGAATCGTTAAGATATTTATGTGGCTTGAAACTTGGAGGAATAAAGAAAGATCCTGCAACAACTGGACCTGATAAACAGCCTCGTCCTGCTTCATCAATTCCAACTTCAAAATTATAAAGTTTTTCCATATATGTTTAAATGTATTGATTCTTCAGTATCGTCTTCTGTTATCATTGCAGTATAATCAGAAAACACAACAGTCACACGTTCTTGTTGTAAACCTTTTCGTAATTTATGCGCAGTCATTAATGCTTGATACCTAATTAGTTGTTCGTCTTTATGAAACCTTGGGTATTGAATTAAGCCGACAATAACGCCAGGTTCTCTACCGCCAGGATAATGAAACCACGTAGGTGTCATGGTTGTTCCGAATATTTCTTTATTCAAATATTCTTCAACAATTTTACGAGCGTCCACAATGTTTGCATACACATCTGTATAACCTGCTCGAAAACCGCAATATATGTTTGCATAAAAAGTTTTTTCTATAATCATTTCGATTCTCTTATATAATTTGTGCCGTCATAAATAAAAGTAACCAATAGTTTTCCTGGATTCTTTTTCATTATGTTTGTTGGCTTTGCCATCCATGGTCCGCCGAACATGTCTTTGTCCTCGTCATCATATATCAAAAAATATAACTTCTTAGGAAAATCATTTTTCATTCCGCCTCTCATAATCTTAAATTAAATCACCACATTTTGTGCATCTAGCAATCCAATGATCTTCTGGCTTTGTAAAATATTTATACGTATGTTCTGTTCGTTCACACACTTTTGGTGCAGCAAATTCTTTAGCTAATTCTGTTATAACTTTGCCTAAAAGATTTTCACCCCAGTTATCAATATTTGCTATTGCATTATTTGCGTCATATCCAATACCCCATATTCTATCGAAAGGTGAAGCTTCAACAAATTGCAAATGTTTTCTTTCTATTAAAAATTGTTTCAATTCAGGATCTTGTTCATACCTTGCTTTTAAACCTTCTTTTACTAACTGGAATTTTACTTTATCCCAAGCAGATTCGTTAAAACCTTTGACTTGTCTTCCAAGATCCTTTTGTTCTCTGGGAACTTTCGTTGCCATTATTTTTACAGCAGTTTCTTTATCGTTAAAGAAAAGTGCTTTTTGGTGCATCATATATTGTTCTCCACAATTATATGTAACACCTTTTGCAATGAATTTAGTTATTGTCCAATTTGCAATCCTGTGTTTCCAAAAGAAAAAATATTTTTCGCTATTCATTATATTTTATATTTAGTGTGTTAAATTCCATATAGCAATGCAATTATTTATATCACATTTCTCAAGTGTACATCCTAAACAAGGATTCTTTTTTCTTTCAATTATTTCAAGTTCTTCTGCTGTTCGCTTACAAAGAAAACTCTTACCGGGTTTTAATTCTGTGAATTCGCCAAGATACATAATATGAATCTTATAGTTTTCGAAAGATTTGAATTTATTTAATGTATGAAATGCATGTGTGTGATTCGTTAATTCGATTGTACATACATTTTCATATTCTTTCAACTTAGTGTTGAAACGGTTACCGAACGTTATTGTTTCGATATACTTTATCGGAATTTGAAAAGTTCCAGATAACATCTGCAACAATTCGATATGTTTTTGTTTCATTTTATATTTCTGTAAGTTTTTGATAAACAATTGGGTTATATGCTGTATTGGGATTTTGAAATTCAAATTCATTTAATGTGCCGTTTTGTAATTCTTCAAATGCGTATAGCCCTACCGCCGCACTTCTAGAAACACCTGCATGACAATGAATCAACAATTTAAAATCGTCTAGATGATTATTTTTTATTTTTTGTACAAAGTCGCGTATTTGGATTGCCATGGAATCATCAAAAACATCATGTCCTTTTTTCTTAAACTGATTTTTTAGTTTTTCGTCTAGTTCTATTCTAAAATCACCAAATCTCATGGTTAGCAAATTTGATTTATTAGAAGTTGCAAAATCAGGTTCCATGTTGTCGCCAATAGGGTCGTTTATTGAAATGATATAGAGTCCTTCCTTTTCCATATCCTCTATATTATTTTCATTCAATTTTGAATTGCGCATTAACGCCAAAAACATTGTTCTGCTTAATACATGTATTCTTTTTTGCATATAAAATCAATTTTATATTATATACACGAAAAGCAAGTAGTTTTCTACTTGCTTGTTTTATTTTTATTTTCTCTGTATATATTTATCAAACCCCATGGTAATGTTATTGGCCAAAATAAAAGGTTTATAACGTACACAAGTATCATTCGCCATAATTCTGTTGCATGTGGATGTCGTGACGATTGTTGTCCCAATGCAAATGCGCCATGTAATATTCCGCATATTGAATAAATAAATGTAAGAAACATAATGTTTATTTTATATATACACGAAAATAAAGTAGTTTAGGAATATATACAATAAACATAACATGGTAACAAAAGAACAAATTAAATCGTTGAGTGGCGTAACAGATGAAACTGCATTAACATCAATTGTAAAAGGACTTAATGATACGTTAACAAAATATGAAATTAATACGCCATTACGTATATGTCATTTTTTATCCCAAGTATTACATGAAAGTGGAAAGTTTCATTTCATAAAAGAAAATTTGAATTATTCAGCAGATGGGTTAAACAAAACTTTTAAAAAATATTTTCCTACATTAGAATCAGCAACTCCGTATGCAAGAAATCAAGAAAAAATTGCAAACAAAGTTTATGCTAGTAGAATGGGTAATGGTGATGAGAAATCTGGAGACGGATTCAAATATAAAGGTCGAGGGTTTTTGCAATTAACGGGAAAGGAAAACTATGCTGCATTAGCTAAAGATACTGGCGTTGATTTTGTTAATCACCCAGAATTATTAGAATCATATGAATATGCATCATTAAGTGCTGGTTGGTTTTGGAATAAAAACAAACTTAATTCTATTGCTGACAAAGATGATGTCTTAACATTAACAAAAAGAATTAATGGCGGAACTATTGGTTTAGAAGATAGAAAAGCATTACTGATATTATGTAAAAAGGCTATTAAATAATTAATAGCCTTTCTTTTATCTTAAATACTCATCTTCATCTAATGAAGGATTTGATTCTTTCGGATTATACGCATCTTCCAATGCAAATACTATTCTTTGCATGTCAGCATCATAGAAACCTGCGCATGATATACTTCCGCATTCAACAATTTTCCATCCGCTAGATGTTAAACATACGTCAATAACAAATGATTTCGATAATTGAAATATGTCAATCATGCGCTGTGCAAATTCTAATGCGTCAGTGTCAACAATGTTATCATAATATTTGAAACTGCCTCTACGATATGTACTCTGTGTAACTATCTTTCCGTCAACAACCCAAACTCGAACTTCTTGTGTTATAACTTTCGTGTTTGCAATTTGAATTAATGTATCAGGTGTTGCTGATGTAACGTAACCTTTACTAAATATTACTTTCTTTTTAGCTTCCCATTCCTCTTTATTGAATACCGAACCTGTAAAGATTTTACTGTCCAAACAAGGGCGTATAAAATGTTCGGGAGATTCCCAAACAAAATCATCACCAAGTTTACAAATTCGTGAATCATAATTCAATAAGTTTTCTTTATAATATTTTGAATAAACCTCATAGTTATGATTTTATGATTTTCAGTGACAACGGCACCAGGATTCCATCCAAGATTTTTCGATAACCTTGCTAGCTTTAAAGAGCCAAAAACAAAAACATCTTTTCTGTCTGTTACATAATCGAATGTTTCGATAAATGGCAATGCATCAACCAATTCATACGGTATATTAAACCGTTCCAAACAGTTAATCAACTTTGCATGGCCTTCTTCTCTGAAAAGGTTTTTTTGTACTACGTAATACATTTGTTAGTTCTTTTTGTTGTATGTGTTTTCATACGTATAGTCAGGATGTTCTTTCAAATACCTTAATGGCACTTCGATTAATTCTGCGCCATAATCTCTTAATGCCGAATTGCCAACTTCTATTATAACGTATTCATAATGCATATCTTGTGCGCAATGTATACCACAAACTGTTAATTCGGTTCCTTCATCTAATACATCAATTCGATATCTTGGAATTGATATACCTCTTATATGTTTACCATCACGTGTGCCACTCCATTTTACAACGTGCGGCTGTTCGGCAACAATTATTTTTTCACCTTTGTCAGGCACCCAATTTCCTTTTTCAGATTTCCACATATAAATAAATTTAGTAGCCAAGGTGGGACTCGAACCCACACGCCTTTCGGCACCACGTTTTGAGTGTGGCGTGTCTACCATTTCACCACTCGGCCATTTGTACGGGAAGTAGGACTCGAACCTACAAATTCTTTCGAATGACTGTTTTTAAGTAATCATTGCTGCAAGTAATCTTTTATCAGATTACGCTCTTCTGGACTGTTGCGTTTACCAATTCCGCCATTCCCGTATTGTTTATTTCCATTGATGATCACGATGATCTTTCCAACTTTTTTTGTATACCCATCTATCGCATAATCGTTTCTTTCGATTTGACCGCATGCATATACTGCAGAAAGAATAAAATCCGCAATCAAAAATACCTGGTTCTATAGTAAGAACAATTTTATATGTTCTTCTATCTGTTGTTTCTTTTAATGTTTGTTTTGTTTTCATCTGTGTATTTGGTTAAGTTAACCTAATACACGTATAATATTTTTGTTAATGTTTTCATTTTCTTTTATCTGTTAAATTTAAGAACATTCGCATTTCGCCTTGTGATTTGAATTCTCTATGTTTTTCAATACATTTATTTTGAACTTTATCAAACTCTATGAATTTTATAATTCCTTGAGAAAATGGATAATCGCTATACACAATACTTACATCAACATCAAATTTATTAGATAACGCTCCAAGTTCGGAATACACTTCTAATTGTTCTTTATGTCCATTTGATATTTTTTCATTTCCATGTTTGTATTCGATGATTCTCAATTTACGAGAATTTCTGCTATATAAAGATAAATCAATATTTACCATTGATATGTTACGAACATTTGCTTCATCAGCAAATTTATTCAATGGTGACCCAAAATTATGTCGTTCCGCTGTTGTCATGTTGTCGATATCAGCAGGATTCATTTCAACATATAATTTAGATAGTTCATCAACTAAAAATTGTTTATTACCTTTTGAACGACTAATAAGATTTAAAATCCTATTAGTAAACATTTTTTCATTTAGCATTCTGTATTTTTTAATTCGTCTTCAATCAATTTTGCAATTTCAATAGCAGTATCTCGGTCTGCATCTAAATCCTTGAATTTTATGTTATTCTCAATTAATAAATTTCTTATGATAACTGATAACTCATTACTTTCTTCTTCTGTTTGATTACGTCCGTTTGGATTGTAGTCTTTTGTTCTATTAAGAAAAATATTTAATGTCCAATACAAACCGTCTGCTGCAATTACAACTTTTTCTAACGCATCATTAAAAATTGTTTGTTTCGGATTATCGTTTGTGTTGTATAAACGATTATAAACAGTATTTAATAAAATAGGACTGTCTGTTATCACAACTTCAACTTTACCGTTTACTCTAAAAATCCTGTGGTGCTGTTTTCCTAACAAATATAATTGGTCTGTCATTGTGTGATGACGTTTCTCCCATACCAATTCTTTTGCAAATTCAGGAACCATTTCAGAATCAATTTTATCCCACTTTAATGCAGCAAAAGTTTCTGCCATTAATGTTGATTTGCCTGTTCCTGGTGCACCATATAAATTTACGATTAATGTCTTTTTCATATTTTAAAAATTAACGTAATAACCGTATTTCTTGTTGCCATAAATTAATTTCAATGATGGATAACGTTCAGTCATGTTTTCGATTGTTAAATCATCTTGAATATGAATTTCGTGTGTATTGCCGTATGCAATACCTTGTACATAAGAATATGGAACAGCAACTAAACATTTTTGACCTTTTGAATTCATTTCATCAATAATTCTTGTTGCATCTTCAATTGTTAAGTGTTCAAGAATGTCACCAAAAATTAAAAATTCGTATTCTGAAAAATCGAAATCAACAATGTTAGAATGCGTCACCTTATTATAAATTTCAGATAACTTGTATTTGATAATGTATTTTTCAAACACTTCACAAGCATCAAGTTTATAAGGTGCAAGTAATTTCGCGTACGTTCCTTTTCCTGGACCAACGTCTAGAATTTTAGTAATGTTATTTTTTTCAAACGTGTCAATTAAATATTCCTTGACTTGTTTTTTGTATGATCCGTAACTTTGCGGCATATTAAAAAATTTAAAGATTAATGTATAACTATTAATTATTATATACATTACTAAACTATAGTTTTTGTAACCCCTGAGAGACTCGAACTCTCACGTCTTTCGACACCGCATCCTAAGTGCGGCGCGTCTACCATTCCGCCAAGGGGCCATTAGTTAAACAATTCGATTCCTCGATTTTCCCAGTTCGACCTGGGCCGTTGCATTGCTTGACCTATGCTTTACATTTGTTCCGTCAAGAACAAACAGCTTTAGTCCGAGGAGAAAGCGGCCACTCCGTTCTACCTTTTGAATTGTTTGTGACCATGAGAGGACTCGAACCTCCACCCCTTTCGGGAGATGCTTCTTAGACACCCGCGTATACCATTCCGCCACATGGCCATTTTATGTTGCTGTCCTTTCAAGATTCGAACTTGAACTACCTGAGTCAAAGTCAGGTGTGTTAACCATTACACTAAAGGACAATATGTAGCTCAGGTCGGAGTCGAACCGACACGGACATTTCTGTCCAAAGGATTTTAAGTCCTTCGCGTACTACCAATTTCGCCACTGAGCCAAATGTAGCCGGAACGGGACTCGAACCCGTACGCCCGATGGGCACCGCCTTTTAAGGACGGCGTGTCTACCAGTTCCACCATCCGGCCATTTGTACTTGTTGTCCATCAAGGATTCGAACCTTGAAATTCAGCTCCAAAAACTGACGTGTTACCATTACACCAATGGACAATATTTTAGATGCCCGTTAAGGATTCGAACCTTAAACGACAGAATCAAAATCTGTAGTGTTACCGTTACACCAACGGGCAATTTATTTTCAAATATAAACCATTATGAAATGAATAGCAATGGTTTATGAATTAATTTAAACTAAAAAAGCTCGGTCAATTTGATTTGACCGAGCTCTAAGTATTATAAGATAAATGAAAGTTTACATAATACAGAATCGGCCACAACTTCGTAGTTGTAGTAATTGCAATTGCTGTAATAATATGTTAACTGAATTTTTCATTTTAATTTATTCTTTATTGATTTGAATTATTTTATAATTATATACACGAGTTTTAAATAGTTTCAAATTATTTTTACCTTTGTGAATTAAATTATTTTTATTATATATTCACGAAGTTTAAAAAGTTTTACACAATTTTAATATTCTTTATAAATGTTTAAATCCTGTTTCATCTAACCAAGTTTTTAAATTTGGTATGCTAGTTCCGTTATAATCTGTACGTGTTGAAAACATGCCAGCGCCATGAGCAGTCATATCTATAATTTTGTTATTCTTTGTTAAGACTGTCATCCAAATGTTATTCGATAAACTCGGTGTCTCTCCGTGTTTTCGCATAAATGGTTCGTATAATGTGTATGCACCTATTGTGTATGATTTGTTACTGATATCTAGCATAAAACTTGTGGACAATATTTTTTCTACTTCTTTCGGCATATTCTTATGCGATTCCGGAATCTCCAATACTTCTGCTAAACGTTTTCCCATTTCTAATGGGTTATCGCGTTTATTACATTGAAGACAACCTCTGCTTCCTCTTCTATCTATAGAATAACTAATAAATATTTGGTCATATTGAATATTGAATCCTATTTCGTTTATTCTATCTTTATCACTGTAAAGAACATCACCTTCTGCATCTATACCAACGTATTGTAATTTCGGAACAGCAGTGGCCATTACACTTAACACAAAATCAATTGAATCATCTGTTAAATTAAATCTATTCTTATTATGAACAAAGAAGTTCTTTGCTTCGTCAAACGCGCCAGCGCTTTCGTTCAAGAAATCGTCAAACATGGGTATTCGGTTTTTCATATACTTTGAATTATTTTTATATTAGGTTCGGTTAATAATATCTGATAACCTAACCGTTCACTCTCTTTGTTGAATTGCAAACCAAGATTCATTAAGAATTCCTCAAATTCATTAGATTTTGAGGAATCTTCAATATCAACATTTACATATGTTTTCCAATCAGATACAAATTGAAAAGGTTTATTTCTGAATTTTTCACCTAACTTATTTGCAATCATTTCGGCAGCTGCAGCAATTTCACTTGATGGCCGTTCAACAGAATCAATAGTATTTAGTCCGCTTTGCTTTTTTATGTCGTCGCCCATGGATGTAAACAATCTATCGTATCCAAAAGTTGTAGTTACAAATTCGTTAAGTGTTGGAATTCTTCTTTTCATTATTGTTTTTTTAACGCTTCTAAGTAATTTGGATAAATAAAATTTGTATCTTTTGATACATCAACTTTAGGTAAGCACCAAGCAAATACTTTTTGTATAATTTTTGCTGCTTCTTCAGCTTCTTTTAATGTTAAGCATTCACCAATAACTGTACTATCTTTTATTACTCTGTATGTATAAATTGGCAATGCAATTTTTCCTATTGAATTGAAAGGTTCCCCTCTTGTTTCAATTTTAAATTTTTTGATTGTTGCGTCATATTGTTTATGAAATGCATCAACAAGTGTTGGATCCATTGGGTCTGCTGCTTCAAATACTTCGCCTTCGTTTTTTGCATTCAATTTATCTGCAGCAGTTTGTGCTTCAGCTTCTGTTTTATATCTAACAGATCCCGTTTTATCTTTGCCAGCGTTTTTGCTTGCATGTTTTACAACGTATTTATGTGATGGCATTGATAGACTTACAAAATAAACTCTATTGTCATCAACAGATTCTTCAATATCAACAACTTCTTCAAAATCTTCAGATTCTCTAAGAATGTATTTATCACCAATGAATATTGCTGAATGATTTTCACCAGCTTCATTTTTAAAATCAAATCCGTAAACTGTTTCATTCCAAAATTGCGTGATTTCAGTTACAACGCCTTTCATTCCCATGATGTCAACAATTGCACCAGGAACAATTGATGCAGTTCCTGTAGATTCTGCAACAGTTGTATCTTCAGCTTTTGCTTGATATGCTTTTAACGAATCAATAGTTTTTCTTACGCTGTTAGTTATTTCAATAACTTTGTATGACATTCCATAATAACTTTTCTCGCCTGGCGATAATGTTTTGTTTCTGCGTTTCTTTGTTTCAACCATTGCATCTTTATCATCGCCTGTTTCGACAATACATCCTTGGTCTCTTCCGACAAACACCGGATATGATATATTTCCTCTGCCGATTGAACCGCCCATGCAAACAAGTGCATATTTATTATCGAGATTTATTTCACCCTCATTTACTGCTGATTCATTGATGAATTCATCTAAACTTTTAAATCTTTGTTTCATGTCTTTATTTTTTTATACGTTAATGTCATTGCTTTTGCTTGCATTGAATCTTGTTTGTTCTTCTTTTAATTTTCTTTTATATGTTGATTTACATATATTTATTATTTCATCAAGTGTTGTGTATGTTCCTATCAATTCAAATTTATTATCTTTAATATAATCACTTATTGGAAAGCTTTCCCATTCATCTACATTAATGCCAAATCGTATTTCTTTTGTTGACATATTAATAACAAACACAAATTCACCAACTTCTTTAAATTTTGCAATTGTTGGTTGAAATGAATAGTCCATTCGTACTGCACACCAAGGATTCGACGCTGTAAGTTTTGTGAATCTTATAAATTTTGCATGTAGCCCAGTTTTTAGCGCTGCTGCCATTGTTGGTCCAGTCTTGGGACACATTTCTTCAGGTGTCAATTTTTTTGATTCATTTATGAATTCGTCTAATGATAAAAATCTTTTTTCCATTAATTTTTTGTTTTATTATATATTCTTACAATTAATGCATAAAAAAAGGTTAACCATTTCTGATTAACCCTTTTGTCGAAATTATTCATCGGCATTCTACCGAATACGTGCGGCTGACTAATCACAACCTAGTAACACACGATGGCATTAGTCACGTAATACACCTAAGATTTAAACAATTTCTTTTACATCCGTTTCTGTATACCTTTGAATTCATTGCCCTGGTAGAGGCGAGATATCGGACGAAGGATAATTGCTTACCCTATAATCATTTGAATTTCTTGGCATGTGTTTAATCAAAAACATTGTTTCATTCGTGTCCAAATGATTAGAGCAGAAGACGGGGAACGATCCCGCAACCTCGACCTTGGCAAGGTCGCGCTCTACCAATTGAGCTACTTCTGCATTTCTTCTTCGATGCAATCATCAATAAATTTTGCAACTTCAGAATTTTTTGATGAACGTGTAATTCGATATTTATGTTCACCGGAACAACAATAACAACTACATGGAACACTTTGCGTTCTCATCCATACGTCACGTTCGCCATTGAATACTTTTTGCAAATATTCTGCATATCTAATATGTTTACTACACAATATGCCATGCCATATTTTTACGCGACGAATAATATGACTTCTTTTTTGCTCTCTTCTAAGAGCTCTTTTGTAATTTTTCATGTCCTTTTACTTTTTAAAGTTATAGGTCATCAGCAGATACAAACGGACCTTGTATCTACCTCAAAACCTAAGGACGGCTTTATTTCTTTTCATCTTTTAAAAATTTTAATTTCAATTTTGCTTTATCGTATTTTTGTTTTGTCTTTTCGTATTCTTCTTTTGTTACATTAGATTTGAAATTCTCACTTTGCAACTTCTTTAATAAAAATGCAACATAAGCAGTTTCTTGTTCAACTAAATTAACTTTCGGTTTATTCTTTTTCATAACAAAATTTTGTAGCCGCAGTAGGGGTCGAACCTACATCAACCGGTTCGAAGCCGGACATGCTATCCATTGCACCATGCAGCCGTTTAATGAATTCTTTTATAACAGTTTTCTTCATAAAACGCATTCATATATCGTTTCATCCATCTATTTACCTTTTGCGGTTTTATATTTATTATAACCGCAATTTTTGACACCCAACCAAATTTTTTAAAATCTATATCAGTTTTTTTTATGATTTCTATAATATCTTTATATTTTTCTTTGTTTTGTTCAAATACTGCATTTGCGTAATCATTTCGATTACCGTACTTGTGTCGTTTAAATTCTTTCAATACGTCATCAATATTGTATTTTCTATACGATCTATTTGAATTTATAAATTCTTCAAATAATTTGAATTCTGCATCAGGATTGTTTAAAAAATCTTTTGCCGCTATTCTATAAACTATCCATCCATTTTCAATTAGAATATTGTCTCTTCTATTATCATATTCTATATTTGCTGCTGTTCTGTAATGCTGTATCCCATCAATTTCTATATCACATTTTAAATCAATTAAACCGAAATCCAAGAAAAAACCGTATGCTGGAAATTGATCTTGTATACTATATTTTTCATAATATCCATTATTTCTCAGAAATCCTTCAAATAATTTTTCTGGATAACTTCTGTTGTTTCTATTTGCTTTAGACCATCCAGGATGCCGACCTTCTGCGTGCACCTTTTTCATAGATACAGAAATTTTTTCTCTTGTCTTATTTGAAAGAACTTTCATATATTTTTATTTATATATTTATTTCGAACCTTCATATTTACAAAGCTGTAGTCCCAATGCGACTCGAACGCATATCTATGGTTTCGTAGACCATTGTTCTATCCATTGAACTATGGGACCAAAATTTATATTTTTATAACCTGTGCATATGTTTGTTTAAATTCTTTTGTATCAATTTCGCCATCGCTACGTATAATAGATAATTTCAATTGCTTTTCAGTCATTGACTTTACTATGCATTTTCTAAATTCTCTGTAACCAAGCAAAACAGCAATAACAGTATCACCTACTGAAATTTCTTTTCCTAAATAATCAATTCCTTTTTCCATTTATTTATTTATTAAAAACAAATATACAACATTATAAAGGCAATAGCAATATATATGCTATTTATTTTCGAGAAATTGGTTGGATTCGAACCAACGATTCCTTTATGGAATACCGGCTTCCGCCAGCGCATTAAGCCACTCTGCCACAAAATCAATTTAGAGGAAGCTACGAGATTCGAACTCGTGGACCGTTTTACCGGCCACTTGCTTTCCAAGCAAGCACTATCGACCGCTCTGTCAAACTTCCATTATTTTACTTTCTTTTGCTTCTTATGCCATTCAATATACTTTTGAATTTTTTCATTTTCTAAAAGTTTTTCAATTGAATTGTAATGTTCTGCAAGTTCTTTTTCTGTAAAGAAATGATGAACTGTTTTATGACAATGATATTTGCAAATCCATGCGCCATAATTGCTCATGTAATCTTTATCGTACTTTCTTTCAAATTTTCCTTTACCGTGAACGAACTTTGGTATCAAATGATGAAAGTTTAAATACGTATCATCACGTCCGCATAATTCGCATTTTTCAGGTTTATCTTGTTTCTTTTCCATTTAAACAATTTTTGTAAAGTGTACTGGATTTGAACCAGTGACTTCTACCATGTCGAGGTAGCACTCTGACCAGACTGAGTTAACACCTTATGTTGAAATCATACGGGAATCGAACCCTTCTTCCCTCGAGGAATCACCTAGACTCTGATTTCAATGTTGTTTATAACAATCATTATGTAACATTTATGCTATTAATGATTGTTATCTCATACATTAATTTGAGCAAGATATGAGATTCGGACTCACGACCCCTACGTTGGCAACGTAATGCTCTACCGCTGAGCTAATCTTGCATGGGCCTGTCTCTCCAAGCTTGTCACCTTACCATCTCATTTATTTGAATTTCGCTGGGGAAGGTCCCGACGACTTACAACTTAAAATTTCATTTTTCTTCCTTTATGCCACCCCAAAGGAATTTCATCTTCTTTTTTAATTTTTTTATTTTGTTTCAATTCTGAATTGTGAATCCACATAGAACCGTATTGTGATGATTCTTTGCCAACATATCTTGCTTTTAATTTATCTGATATTTTTTTCTTCGTTGATTCAGTATGCAAAATATCTTTCCGTATTCCTGTATACTTGTCAGAATTTATAAATTCATCCACTGTTATTCTTTTCATTACACCAAATTCATCTCGCACAACAACTGTTCCTTTTGTGTGATGCTGCAATATGCCATTCAAATATAAATCATTTTTTGTTTCAATATAATGGCATACGCCATTATCATCTCTTGCATATACATATCCAATATTTCCTTTCGTTGCACCAATAAGTTCGCCGGCTAAGTATCTGGCGTCATGTATTGAAACTTGATATATTTTTCCATTTGCATCTTTTACAGTTGCTGTGCCAACTGTGTGAAATCCCTTATTAGGAATATAGTAATTTTCATTTAGAGGATCATCAATGAACTTTGCAATTTCGTCTGATTCAAACTTTATTGCATCCTCTCTGCAAATAAAGTCATCCTTAAGTATTTCTTTTTTCAATTTTGTTTTGTCTGGTTTCCATACAGACATTGAACCTAAATAATTATCTAATCTAGGATGAACTTTAGAACTTCTTGAACCTATATAGAATTGTTTTGTTTCTATATGTTCAATTCGATATACGTAATGATGCATAAATTATTTTTATTTATATATCAATGTGTTTGAGTTTCATTAATGAAACTCAAACACATATCCCGCAATAATTGGAGCAGGTGAACGGATTCGAACCGTCGTCCTCTGATTGGAAGTCAGAAACACTAACCACTGTGCTACACCTGCATTAAACAAACTGAGCGTGCCCAGGATTCTGTTTTATATCATCATTTATCTATTGGCCGAAACCCGAATATCATTGAGTTGCTTTCCCTCTAATTCTGTTTTCGTTGCAACCTCCGCAGTAATATCGAAATAAATTCTCCTGCGTCTAGCAAAGTTGTCCTGAAGTTCCTCTCCGTAGAGCGATGATTCCTCTTGTTTGTTTGGGCTGTTGATATGATTTGCGCATACTTTACAATTGACTGTCACCCTCCTAATGGGGCCGTTTAACAACAACCATGAGAGCCTTGTTACGGATTCGAACCGCAGTTTCCTGATTACAAGTCAGGAGTAATTGACCAACTATACGAACAAGGCAATTTATATTTTTCTTTTATATGCATTTGCTTCAATTTTTGGCAAATGACGTTTCATCCAATCTCTAGTTTTTTGCGGCGTCATTTCAATAATTTCAGCAACCCTTTTGCACCACCCAAATTCTTCAAAGTTTATATTTCCGTTTATAACCTTTTCTTTCAATTCTTCTATTGCGTCTTTCTTTTTTTGTTCTGATAAAAAACGTACCGTCTTGTAATATTTTTTTCTATATTCACGTGTCGAATTTTTATTTGCGCCTTTATACGTTGCAGTTAAAGAATGACAGTTTGGACAAAGAACTCTTAAATTATCAATACTGTTATTAATAGGATTCCCGTCAATATGATCTATTTCTAAAGGAATCTTGTTTGTATATTCATTAACTTCATGCCAACCACACATCGAACATTTATTATCTGCATTAGATAAGATCCAACGTCTAGCCGGACTTGTGATTTTTCGTTCATATGCATCAAGTTCAAGCCATTTTTGCAATAGCATGTTACTGAAGTATTCTGCTTGACATTTATTATCACAAAATTTATTGCCTTTAATTTCTTTTCCGCAATTGATACATTCCATAATTTTTTAATTTATTTTATATATCAAATGTTAGGTTCCGAAAAATATTAAACTGCTTTGGTTCCATTTTTATTTTAGGGTGAAAGACGGGCCTCGAACCCGCAACCTCCTGAACCACAATCAGGCACTCTAACCAATTGAGCTACAATCACCATGTATTTTTGTGGAGCCCGTGGGACTCGAACCCACAACCCCCGCCGTGCAAGGGCGGTGCTCTAGCCAATTGAGCTAGGACCCCAAATGTCAGGTTGCAATTGTTTTCTTTACCATAAGATGAATCATGCTGTACGCAACCTTTAAATTTGTTATTGAGGAGAGTAAGGGATTCGAACCCTTGGACCGTGTTACCGGTCACTTGTTTAGCAAACAAGCCATATCAGCCACTCATGCAACTCTCCATTAGAGCAAGTAACTGGATTTGAACCAGTGATTGGACGAACCTAACGGTTTTGCAGACCGTTCCCTTAGACCACTCGGGCATACTTGCAATTCAGAGGAAGGTGAGGGATTCGAACCCTCGGACCGTGTTACCGGCCACTGGTTTTCAAGACCAGCGCAATCGCCCGCTCTGCCAACCTTCCATATAGTTTATTCAATAACTACCTTGTAGTTTTTTCTTGAATAATTTTTTGCAGATTTGTGCACTTTATGAATTGCAACAAATCCGGTTTTATTTTCAATTTCTGCTTCTCTGGAACCTCTTCGATTTGCTTTAATATAATCGGATTCCGTAATTTCAAACTTTTTCATATTTTTATTTTATTTCCTTTTCTTTAATTTCAACTGGTACGATTGCATTTATTCCAAAGTGATACAATTTTGATTTCGTACGAACAGTTTTCACTAACCCAGTTTTATACATTTCAGTTAAAATGTTTTCGTAATTATTGCCTGAGAAAACGTATTTTAAATTAGCAGCAGTTGACATCCAATAATGATTTCTCAAACAAGCTTTATGTTTGTTTATTTCAAGTTTAACATCTTTTAATAAACAGCCTGGATTTTTTTCAATGAATTCTATTGCTTTATTCATTGCATTTTTGTTTTCCGCTTTTAATTTTGCCATATTAGTGAATTTTAAATTTATCAATTAATTAAAATCAAATATACAACATTAATGAAGCAATAGCAATAGTTTTATCATTTATTTTTGTGGAGCCGCGGGAAATCGAACCCCGATATGTAGAGTGCAAATCTACCGTAATCGCCATTATACTACGGCCCCATGTTCAGGTTGCAACTTTGTGGGTTTGAACCACGATTCTGTTTTCGAGACGGAATTTTAACCTAAGTTGTTTGCTGTAAGCAACCTTTTAGTAGAGTAGACAAGACTCGAACTTGCGACCTCCTGAATCCAAATCAGGTAATCTAAACCAACTGATATACTACTCTATAAATTTTGTCGGGGGTAGCAGGATTCGAACCTGCAACCTCCTGGTCCCAAACCAGGCGCGATAACCGGATTACGCTATACCCCGAAATTTGATTATTTTCTTCCTTTTATATATCAAAGTTCGAATTCCTAAATTATTATGTTATGCAGGAGGGATTCGAACCCCCATGTCCGAAGAACCGATTTTACAGACCGGCGAGCCAACCAATTGCTCAACTGCACAATGTATTTTTATTAGAGCCTTGTTACGGATTCGAACCGCAGTTTCCTGATTACAAGTCAGGAGTAATTGACCAACTATACGAACAAGGCAATTTGTGGGAGTAGTAGGACTCGAACCTACGAAGGCCGAAGCCGAGGGATTTACAGTCCCTTGCAATTGCCGCTATGCGATACTCCCAAATAAACCGAAATGTCAAAGAACATTGCAATCAAATTGCAATGTTAAGTTTTTCTCATAAAAAAAACCGGATTCTTGTTAGAACCCGGTTTTCAATATTATTTGAACAATGTTTATTCAAATACATATGTAACCGGGTTATCACTCGTAGGGGCTACTGGATAGCCTGCAGAGCAACGTCCTGATGCGAAATGATATGTACTCGATGTTGTTTTCATTGTTTTATTTTTTATGATTAATTTTATTATATATTACTTTTTATTTTTCTTTTTTTACAAGAATTATTTTCTTGCAGCTTTTTGTTTTTTTGTTTCTTTTGCCTTGAATTCTTCAAGTTTTAATGAATCACCAGGAAGCAAATTAATTTGTTTCTTTGGGTCAACACCGTGTGCTCTTAAAAGCGCATTGTGTTTTGCTTTTGCCATTTTCACCTCAGCACGTTCTGCTGCAGTTTTTTCCCACGTTTTGCCTGTAACCATATCCTCAGGTTTGATAACACGCAAATTGATTTCTCTGTGGATTTCAGCCTTGCGTCTTTCGTAGTCAGGACCGTAATCTCCGCGTGCAAATCCCTTCATGAATTCAGCGTTATCGTCGTGCTTTCTTTTTTTGTGGTCGCCTTTGCTATCCACAGTTTCTGTTTCCGATTTGCCAGAATGTGCAGATTGGAATTTTACAGTTTCATCAACTTCAACGTTGTCAATAATTTCAGCCATTTTTATAAATTTTAATTGTTAATTTTGATTTGTAATAATTATATACACAAGTATTTAAAAGTTTCAATTTATTTTAAATATTTTTTGAAATATTTTCATTAAGTATTTTTAATGCAATTTCTTTTAACGTTTTAGTATCGTCATATTCAACATTTGCAATTTCATTAAGAAATTGCGCTTTACGTTCATCAGTTATAATCCAATTGCCTGCTGTTTCATATTTTTTCGATAATCTTTCAGATACTAATTTTGTATTAATGTCCTCCATCATTTTTCTTCCAGATTCTGTTATTGCTTCAGCAGTTTCTTTATCATACGGTAAAATATCAAAACGTTTCATTACATGCGGATAAAGTCCAGCAAATTGAAACATGCTATCTATTCTATCGTACAAATCAGTATTACCTGGGTATTTGCTACAGAATAATGATATCTGTCTAATAGTTTCGCCATGTTGTATGGAATGCATTTCACATTCTCTAATTTTCCATGGGTCGATACGAATATCATTTGTTCCATCAAATTCCAAATCGTCGTAAATCATATTGTCAATTTTAATTTATTGTTATATACAGAACTTTAAATTAGTTTGCTATTTACGCATTAATTTTTTGTACCAAGATATATCTTCATCCTCATATTTCATATATCCGAACCAAGATTTGCCATCTTTGCGCATGCACCATAAATTTCGAACTTCATTCATATTTATTGGTAACAACATTAAATCAAAGTCGTCAATAAGAATTGAAACTTTAGACTGTTTTCTGAACATTCGATTATTAATTCGTTTGTCCTTTTTTTCGCTTCCTCCGCCATGACCGCATATTGGAGTTTTTTTGTAAGATCTGCTCATGTTTTCTAAGTTATTTTAATTTACTTAGAAAACGATACCCTTGCCTTTCATTTATATGATTATTTTAAGTTATATTAATTGAAACAAATATAAACTATTTTTTATGCAATAGCAATAGTTTTATTATTTATTTTACAATTTTACTATTATTGTCTAAATTACATAAAGTTCCTTTTACAAGAATCTTTTCTTTTAACTGAGTCCAATCAGTTATTTTATTTGAATCATACGGTTTTGCTCCGTCTGCTCTATTTATTGCTAACGTTATATGTGGAAATGCAATTGAACTTGCAAATTGGTCAAATCCTTTTACAATAACTTTTACAGCAAGAACTCTACCGTTTATCAAACCTATATGTGTTAATGTAATGTCGAATTGCTTGCCAAGGTCAGGCAATAAGTTATTTGGTGTAGGACCCATTCCAACAGTTACGTGATGCGCAATTGTTTCCCAAGCTTGTGTTTGTTCCCAATTGTCAACAACAAGTTTACAAAGTTTATTTGCTCTGTCTTTTTCGTCAATAACGAATGCGTGATATGATATTCCCATCTGATTTAATTTATTGTTATATACATAACATACAAATAGTTTAAGTTCATAATGTTGCATTAAATGAACTTTTATAAATGATAATAACAACTACAATAAAGTTTATTGAGTTTCCGTATTATCTTTAGAATTAATTCTACGGCATTTTCGATTCAATGTATTATAAACTAAAAAACACTGGAACCTTTCGATTCCAGTGTTTTGATTATTAATTTATTACAATTATGCAGATAAATCAGTTTTATCCGATTTTTTAGCATTATCAGTAATTGCCTTTGTCACTTTATGAGCGGCAACTGATTCGTTTGTTGCCTTTTCACCTGCTCCTTGCATGAAACCAGGTAGTTCAGCGCCTACTTGATTGAATACGTCCTTCATAGGAGGTAACATTGCAAACAGATTTTTCATGAAACCTGCAGTAGAGTTAGAATCGCCGTTAGAACCGCCGTTGCCAGAATCCCATACAGTGATTTTATCAAATTTGATATTTTTGATTGCGTCCACTTGAATTCTCATGATTTCAGGTAATTTATCAGCAATCATCAATTGTGCAGCCTTTTCAGCAGAACCTGCAGCCGCAACGATTTTAGCAAAACCTTCCGCTTGTTTTGTTAAGATTTCTTGGTGTCCTTTCGCTTCAGCTTCCATTTTAAGGAATACAGCATCAGCCTCACCTTGAGCAATTTTACGAGTTGCATCAGCAGTTGCTTCAGCTTCAACGATTTGTTTTTGTTTTGCAATTTCAGCAGGAACAACAGTATTTGCATATTGTGTTGCTTTATCTTTTTCTGCACGTTTTACCTCAGCAAGACGTTCTGCTTCGTAAGAATCTTTAAGAGCTTCAGCAGTTGATACCTTTTGAGCAGTTATTGCCTTTTTGTTTGCTTCAGCTTCAGCAACTTGTCTATCAGCAGATGTTTTAGCAATTGCAATGGCTGCAGTATTTTCTCCTTCAATTGCTTTTGCATTTGCAGCAGCAGTTTGTACACGTTTCGATTGTGCAGCTTCAGCTTCACCTACTTCAGCAGCAGCGGTTGCAGCAGCAATTGATTTACGTCGAACCTGGTCAGCATTTGCTTCACCGATTTCTGTATCTGCTTCAAGAGCAGCAACTTCAGTACGTTTTTGTTTTTCTGCAGTTGCAACACCGATTGCTCCTTCACGTTGTTTATTTGCAACAGATACAGCAGCTTCATTTATAACACGAGCAGCAGCTTCTTTACCAAGAGCATTAAGATATCCCGATTCATCATTGATGTCAGTTACGTTAACGTTGATAAGTTTCAAACCAATTTTTTGTAACTCATCCTCAAGATTTGTTTGAATTGCTGTTAAAAATTTATCACGGTCTGAATTGATTTCCTCAATGTCCATTGTTGCAATAACAAGACGCATTTGACCAAAGATGATATCTTGAGCAAGTGATGCAATTGTTGCACGGTCAAGTCCAAGTAATCGTTCAGCTGCATTTTGTCGAACACCGTCTTCAGCAGAAATAGCAACAGTAAATGTTGAAGGCACATCAATACGAATGTTTTGTTTTGATAACGCATTTTTTAAATTTACATCAAGAGCAATAGGTTTCAAATCAAGAAACGCAAAGTCCTGAATAACGGGCCATATAAATTGACCGCCACCGTGTGTAACATGAGCAGTTGTTGTTTCGCCCGATGCAGATTTTCCCGTCTTCCCATAAACAACCAAAAGTTTATCTGACGGACAGCGTTGATAACGTTTTACCATTGCTGCGATTAATGCGAATACCGACAATGCGGCGACGCAAACTAGAATTAAAGTGTACACCATAAGTAATTAAGATTAAGTTAGAAATTAAAGATATATTTAAGATTAGAAATTACTGATAAGTTACAATAATGTTGCCATCATTGATTTCATAAACTGTTACTGACCGTCCGGTTTCAATTGTACCACAATTTGATATTGCATCAAGAATTTTTACAGAACCGCCAAAATCAATTTTTATTTTTCCTTTGCTATTCTCTGGTATTTTTAAATACACAGTACCCACTCTACCGATAAGTGTATTTATATCAGGTGTGCCATCTTGTCGAAATTTTCGCATTCCATACATTGTTAAAACCAATACAACAATTGTTAGTACGCCACAGATTGTTCCTAATAATAATGAGATTCCTTGTGAGAATCCTATATTATGAAATTGCAATGTTGATAACGATGTGACAAGTAATAACTTAACAAGGTTTGTATATGTAAACCAAGTAAAATTATGATCTAATGAATCACCATCAGTATCGTGGTCACTATTGATTCCAAATAAATTTGCAACAAACATTGCCAAGAAAATAATACCGGAGAATATAGCAATAAAAATTAATGTATATTCAAACCCGGAACATGTTGAAAGATAATTTGTAAAATTCATATTATAAATTCATATTAATAATTGTTTGTGTTACTCGATTTATGTGTTCAGTTTCCTCTTCTTCTGTATATCGTTGATTACTGCCTGTTAATTCAAAATAACGATTTGGGTCATAATCACGACAATGCGATAAATAACTATTGTGAGCATTTTTAATTTTCAAACCAATTTCTTGAACAGAAATTTCGCGAATACTAATTAAAGATGATTCGTACGAATTTGTTCCGTACGTTTGTTCTTCAGATATTAAAATGTATTGTTTATTGCAATACGGACATTTATATATCATGTCATGCGAATTGGGTACACGATACCAGCCGGTTTTACCGTAATAATAATCGCGTTTATTTGGAAGGATTTTTGTGCAGGTACAAGAATCTGAGTTTTCTTTCCTGAATAATTTTGAAATTTTAGTTGAGATATTTTCGCTAATCGAATACACCCGAATAAGGTGTTGTGACGTTGGATTTATTTCTTTAAAGATCATATCAATCAATTAACTTGTATTATCAATTTTATTTTATATACAGAAACATTAAATAGTTTCAATATCTTGTAGCGAGAGACGGACTCGAACCGTCGACCTCTGGGTTATGAGCCCAGCTAGCTTCCAACTGCTAACATCTCGCAATGTATTTTCAAATTACATTAACTTCTTTAAGTTGAACTGTTATAAATAATGTTCAAATCTTCTAATGTAATTATTGCACGCGTGCAACTTTTTTGTTGCGGGAGCAGGATTCGAACCTGCGGCCTCCAGCTTATGAGGCTGGCGAGCTACCCCTGCTCTATCCCGCAATGTATCTTAAAAATATAGGATGTCTGGCGTAAGCTCGTTCCGAAGAACTACATGTTATAAAATAACACCCGTCTAGTTGTCCACTAATGTTAAAGCTTGGACCTATATTTAATTTTTTAAAAACGATGACTACTCAAACATAATCCACAATTCAATAACTGTTTCTAAAGGCCTACAACTTCGGCATCGTTTATTTGTAACGCATATAGGATTCGAACCTATGTTTCAACCGTCAGCGATTGCGCCCTTACCCCTAGACTAATGCGTCGAACGTTTGTTTGAACTCGGCAAAGTTCACTTCAACGTTTCTAACAAGATATTTGCCGTACCTTGTTAAAGAGTTAAAAGAAACAGATTATCTATCCAGAACGGAAAGGCTCAATTTTATCACCAGATTTCTGGTAAAGAGCACCCTGTTTCTCTTATATTTTGTATTGCAAAATCACCCACCGGTACATTAGCGCAGCCTAGAAAGTCTCAGATCGGGTTAGGATCCTCAAGCAACAATTTCGACTGAAGGCTTTATCTTGGCACTCCAGAACTTAATCTGATTCTGCAATACGAATTTTATTGTAATTCGATTCCCAAATACGAACAATACGTATCAAGAACCAAACCCATGTTATAACCAATTTCAAATTCTCTTTGAGATTTTGCATTTGCTAAATAAATCAAAATGATATCAGCAAAAGGCTGATAAAAATAACGAACTTTAAAATTTGTTATTTTCAATCTCAAGTTTTTGTACCGTTCAATGATTTTCATAATTTGTCAATTTTAATTTTATATTATATACAAGAACATTCATTAGTTTCAAAAATATTAAAATAAAATTGAAAATTATTAGACTCTCTGGAATCCTCGTACTTATACCGAAGTATACGTCAATATTTTTCAATTTTATTTTATATACAGAATTTTTTAATAGTTTCATTTTAATGATGGGTATTTTGCATCAATCTCATCAATTAAATGATATGGACTTCCAGATTCTACAAATTGAATATTCTTAAACCCATTTTCTTCAGTGATAACAGAATCTTTTGCTAATACAGAACCTGTGTATTTTTGTCCATAATCGCCAGTTACAGTTTTTGTTGCAACATCAATGTCACCCCAATCTGAACGGCCATTACCGATAGGCTCTACATAATATTTTTTTCCTGTGCGTATCGAAAATACGATATGCTTTCCTGTTTCCGATGAATTTACTAAGAAATTCTTGATGGGGTCTGAATCCATAATTTTACTTTATTTTAATTGTTAAGTTGGCCCTGAGGGATTCGAACCCCCGATCTTGTTCTTATGAGGAACTTGCGTTAACCAACTACGCCAAGGGCCAGTTTATTTATTTTCCTTTTGTTGAATAATATAATTTTATACTAGGATCATTATTTTTAATTGCTTCTTGCAATGAAATTAAATCTTCAATTATTTTTGCTTCTCGATTTTCATCGTTTTTCAAATTTGGATTTAATGTTACGCTTGATATATCAAAACATGGCGTGTAACCATTATCTGTTAGCAATTTTCGATAATGCTCTATTCTTTCTTGTGCTGCTTTATTTAATTTCATAATTCTAATTTATTTTGTACACCTAACAGGATTCGAACCTGTACGAACTGCTTAGAAGGCAGTGATGCTAATCCGTTACATCATAGGTGCATATTTTGCAATTATTGTACCCCCACCAGGAATCGAACCTGAATTTAGAAATTAGAAGTTTCTCGTTCTATCCGTTGAACTACGGAGGCATTTATTGTTGTGATCCAGGCGGGACTTGAACCCAGGACCCCGATATTAAAAGTATCGTGCTCTAAACCAACTGAGCTAGCGGACCGTGAAAATGTGCAACCGGTGGGACTCGAACCCACAACCCACTGGTTAAAAGCCAGTTACATCTACCATTGAGCTACGATTGCAATTATTATTAAAAGCAACTCGTAGATTGTCACGTATCCGTAAGTTACTTATCAGTTATGTTTTTTGTGCTTCTTCATTTTATTTACTTTTTAATAATTTATATGTAGCGAGGACCAGCTTCGAACTGGTGACCTCAGGTTTATGACACCCGCGCTCTGCCAACTGAGCTACCTCGCCATTTATGTTTTGTTGCGGTGATGCGAATCGAACGCATATTGGCAAGTTTATGAGACTCGCTAGGGGACCAATACCCTACACCACGATATGTTATTTTTGTAGCGAGTACAGGATTCGAACCTGTGTATACCCTAATTAAGGGACTCCGTGCTTATGAGGCAGGTGAGATGACCTAACTTCTCCAACTCGCGATATGTTTTCAATTTCAATTTGTTGCGAGGGCCGGACTCGAACCGACGACCACGAGATTAGGAGTCTATTTCGTATTTGTTGCTGTATGAAATCTTTAATCAGATTTCAGTTTTTTGAATACGTGCTCTACCAACTGAGCTACCTCGCAATATGTTTTTTCTTTAATAAACGGACAAAAAAAGGTCCTGATTAAAAACCAGGACCTTGAGAATATTCTTATTTAAACATTATCATACCTGGTTTGAGAAGATTATCATCTTTCTCATCATACGTTTTATTGTTCTACGTTTTATTGTTATGATTGTTTTCATTTTCGAAGATTGTTATGTTTTATTAGTTTAACTTTTTTTGTATTATCAGTATTATATATTCTTTTAAATAAAAGATTTTTTCACTAGTTCACTTGCAACTTTACCGTCGTATTGACCTGTATAATTTGATGTTAAATACGACATTATTTTACCCATGTCTTTCATTGAACTATATGAATTATCTTTAATTTGTTTTTCGATAATTTTTTGTAATTCTGATTCGTTTAACATTTTCGGCAAATAACATTCAAGATATATATTTTCATCAGTTACATTACATTCAATATTTGATGATATTAACTTTTTGATAATAACTTGCACTTCTGTATCTGAAACAATTGGTGATTCACGTTTTGGTTCTTTTGATTTTTTATCAACTTCAGAAAGTAATGTCGATAAAACATTTTTTTGAACAGAATTTCCTTGTTTCATTGCCGTCATACGGTCAGTTGCAATTGTTTCCTTGAGTGTCATTGTTTTTAATTTAATTGTTATTTATATACAGAACTTTTTAATAGTTTCAATTTTATTAAATAAAATATCCAGGACTTAAAATTCTATTCCAATCAATTTCAACCCACATACATGCGGGTTCATCAATCTTCCCATATCTTTTATACATTAGAACTCTTTCATTTAAACATCCTTTTCTATTGCAGTGATGTTTACATTTATTTTCAGTGTTCCAATCATGTCCTAATAAATTACATTTCCAATTTGACATAATTAAATATTTTAGCAGGGTGTGAGGGATTCGAACCCAATTCCATACGATGTACAAAATCTTTACCATCTACAGGCTTGGCCGCCTGTTGTTTTACGCTAGAAACAATGTTTCAGCCTTTCAGCATCTGTCGTCTTGCCTCATTTTAAACTAACTCCCTATATCGCGCGTTTTTCAGGCCGCGCCCCCTACATCATTTTTTCAAAAAGGTTGACATTCCTTTTGCACGCCTGCCAGGACTCGAACCTGGAACCTTCGGTTTTGGAGACCGCTGCCCCACCAATTGGGCCACAGACGTGTATTGCGAAATTTATTAGATTTCGTTACGTTCCTGCGCATGATTTGATTCAACAATAGTTTCATATAGAATGAAACTCATGGGAACACCGCTCGATATTGAAAATAGAGCGTATGCGGCGCACATTTTTTATTTGTAGTTACATCAGGAATCGAACCTGAAACTCTTCCGTGACAGGGAAATATTGGTTGCTGAATAGAATCTTTATGCAGATTCAATTTTTAAGCATGTTGCCATTACACCATGTAACTAGCTCTCCCAGAAGGACTTGAACCTACGCCAAGGATTGCCGTTATTTTATTTCTTTATAATGTTCAATAAGTTTCATTTCAAATAATTCTTTACCTAATATAATTTGTAAATCTAATGGAAAATTTTGCCATTTTGCTCTATCTTTATCAGTAGGATATCCTTTTATTTCAATATACTTTTTTTCATCTATTAAATAAAAATCTGGTGTATAATGACGTTTCTTATTTTCAAAGTAATATTCAAATCGTTCAGTAGGTCTACGCCATTTAATGTTGTTTGCGTCAAGATATTTTGCGTACGCAACTTCCCAAGACCCATGAAACTTAATTCCATTATATTCAATAATTCTAGAATGTGCAAATGATAAATGCCAAGTTCCATTTTTTACTTTAGTTAAAACTGATTCAGCAACAACTTTTGATATTGCTGCGATACGTTCGTCAGTTTCTTTTGTTAATCCTTCGCACCATGTTTTTATTCTGCCTTCTTTATGTGCAATAGAATATGAATTTCCATTATTCGCAACTCGTTCATCGGTTTCTTTTGTCTTTCCATTGTTCCATTGTTTTCTAGTTCCTTTTTTAAATCCTTCATTGGGGTCAAATTCTTTTCCATCGCCGTGAACGCGCCAAATATGCGTTCCTATACCATGTTTTGAATATTCTTTATTACAATGCGGACATTTAATTTTTTGGTTGTGCATATGATTTTTATTTTATAATTTATATATTCATATGCTTTACCAAATTTGCTCTCTCACCTGGACTCGAACCAGAAACAAGGGATTAACAGTCCCACGTGATAACCATTTCACCATAAGAGAATATTGCAACGTTTAAACTTGAACGGGAATAACGTTGCTGAACATCTTTCCGTTTTGTAGGCTGCCTGGGAGTTGAACCCAGAACCTCTTGAGTATCAGTCAAGTGCTCTAACCAATTGAGCTAACAGCCTATATGTTGTCGTGACTGGACTTGAACCAGTGACCCCGAACTTATCAGGTTCGTAATCTAACCAACTGATATACACGACAATAAAATTTGCGGTCCTAAAAGGAGTCGAACCTTTCATCACCGGCCTCTGCCGGTATTTCCCTGGAAACTTCAGGACCAAGTCAGACGTGCTCACCGTTACACTACCAGGCCATTACGCCCAGATTGGATTCGAACCAATACTTTCCGAGATTTTTGTTTGCAATTGCAAACTTGTGGAACGAGACGGATTTGAACCCACATCTCAGGCTTTTCAGTCCTGCGCGAACTGACCATCTGCGCTAACTTCCCAATTTATGTTATTAGCTTTTCGTATATTGCTAATTCCTTTTTTTGTATTATTTCAATATTCAGGTTATGTTGTTCCTGAACTTTAATCATTTTATTTTTATCATCACCCCACCAATATCCTTTTACTTCGAAATACTTATTTAATTTTGGGCTATAAAAATCTGGTGTGTACATATGTGTTATACCGCTTTCATCTTCCCATTCATATGAATGCGTCGAATTTCCTACACCTATTTTTATCCATTCATTGTCAATTAAATCGAGAACCTTTGCAAATCGAAGTTCCCATGTTCCTTGTACCTTTACTTTATCACCATTCGCTTTTTCATATTCGAACCATTTGCATTTCCCACCAGGATTATGCAAACTCATTCGTTCTGACGTTTTTTTACGTTGTTCAGCAGTGTGAGTTTTACCTAAAAATGATGGCGTTATTTCGCCATTTGCAATTTTTGCTGATAACGTTTTACCCATTTGTGCAACAGCATCGCTTGTTTCTTTTGATAAACCTTTATTCCAAATTTCTCTGGAACCATTAGCATAACCTATATTAGGATTATGATTTTGACCATCACCATGCATTCGCCATATATGTGTAGCAATTCCTTTATATGGAAATTCTTTACCACAATGGGGACATATTTTTGTTTCTTTTATCATTTGTTTTTATTTATATATTCAATGCATTACCAAAAAATATATAAAAGCACTAACGCACTACCAAATTGTGCGGATGACCGGACTCGAACCGATATGGTGTGCTCTTCAGGCACATGCAATGACCATCTTTGCTACATCCGCAAATTACAGGTTGAACTTTTGTCAAAATGAAAATTTGAGTTTTTATTGTTTGCTGAACTCAACCTTTTATATTTTATCAATTGAAGACCCTCGTTAAAGGAAACAGTCCAATACAGAATTCTTCAATTAAATGCAATGTAGCCCGTGCGAGAATCGAACTCGCCTTTCCAGGTTGAAAACCTGATGTCCTAACCGATAGACGAACGGGCCGTGTATTATGTTCGTGGAAAATTTTCCATGATTTCTTCGTAAATCTCAATTTCGTCTGTTGTAATTGTTGTTTCCATAACTTTATATTATTTTAACATTTAATTTAGTAGGAGATGAGGGATTCGAACCCCCCGACCCGCTGAATGTAAATCAGCCGCTCTGTACCGCTGAGCTAATCTCCTATAATAACCGGACCGCGCACACCCATTCAATAAATTCAGCAGGAACCTTGTTTAATGAATGTCCTGATGGCAGCATTCGGTCACTAATTTTTATTCAATTTATTCAATTTATTCAAATTTCATTTTTCTTCCTTTATTCCATCCTTCCGGAATTGATTCATCTTTCTTTATTTTTTTGTTTTGTTTTAAAGAAATGTTATGAATCCACATAAAACCAAATTGCGAATTTTTTTCACCTGCGTGTTTCCCACACGCAGATAATCTCATTTTTTCTTTTGTTTCTTCACTATGTTTAGTTCCAGTTTTATCTGGTACTTTTATTTTTCCTTCGTTATGTAATTTTACTATAGTATTACGCATTCTATTAGAACATTCTTTCATATATTCGGTATCAGTTTCCATTTTACGTTTATGAACCAATCCACCGGCAATTGAACGTATTCGTTGATTTTCAACAGAAATAAATCCGCCTTCGCCGTCAGGTCGTAAATTCATACACATACAATCGGTTTGCCATAATGATGAAATTAATTCCTTTTCTCTAATCTTCAATGAACATCTATCAGGAAGAAACTCTAAAATTTCCTTTTTAAAATTTTCAATGCCATGTTTGCGAATTGCATTCCATAAATATTTTCCTGAACCCATATATCCATCATCTAAGTTAAATGTAGAATGCATGCCTATATAGTATTTTTCATTTATAAGATTTGTTATCTTATAAATGTAATGAATCGTGTACTGTTTCCTTGGCATATAAAATTAGTTTTATTTTATATATCAAAGTTGAGGTACATTTTTTACTTCGGTCATAACGAGATTCGAACTCGTGTCCCAGCATAGACAGTGCCGGAGGATAACCCCTACTCCATATGACCTTATTATTTGCGGTACCGACGGGATTTGAACCCGCGATCTTCGCCGTGACAGGGCGACAGGGACGGCCGCTCCCCTACGGTGGTAAATGTATAGAGATGCACTCTATAATATTCATCGAACATTTCAGCCGGGGCATTATGCCGGCGTCCAAATCTCAAAGAACATTTAATTTTTAGTTATTCCAATTTGTCAAAGAACATTTAAATAAATCGGCTGGAGCTATCCTCCGAGCATTTAACCATTACTGGCACCGATTTATAATTTGTCACCCATACGAGAATCGAACTCGTATTTACAGATTGAAGGTCTGTTGTCCTAACCGTTAGACGAATGGGTGGTTAGAAAGGCAACATTTTGTTTTTATTGAGACTTGCCTACCGATAACTCAAATATATTTTTAAAAATTACTGTCCAATGATGGTTAATTGGATTCCACGCGTCGATTAGCGTTTCAATGAATTAGATTTTAACCGGTGTTAAAAATCGAGATTGACTCTGCATTACTCAATTTGTCTTTGGTCATGACTCCTAAACAATTTGCTCCCTCAAATAAACCTTTATTCATTTCCCGTATTAATTTACATCCTTTAACTTGTTTAGTATCATCCACAATACTTGTACTTCAATTGTACTTTGGGGCTCGAACCCAAATTCAATCTTTTGTTTTAATCAGTTACATCATCCACAAATGTTTATACCACGTTTTCATGAGTATGGTATATGGGGTATGATCCCATTTGCGCCTTTCAAACAATCAATTTTAGTCAAATTATCTCAATTAATCAAAGCATTATAATTATGCTTCAGTAATTTTTTGATTTTGATTTATGCCTTAGCGATTAAGCCCGGATTTATCACCAAAATCATTTTTATTTTTCCAATATTTTAAAGAACTCGTTTTTAATATTTGTTTTATCAAATATGTATATACAAATATAAACCATTTAATAAGAAATAGCAAATTTTTATGAATTTATTTTGTATTTTATTTGCATTTATTTTTTTATTTCAATATGTAAATGAACAATTAATTAAAATCAAATATACAACTTTTTAATGTAATAGCAATAGTTTTGTCATTTATTTTCAAAATATTTTAGCCATATAAAATAAAAAAATCCGGAAGATTTGCATCAACCGGATTCATTATTGTGAAAAAGAATTATTCATTTATACACATAAGAGTTTCGGTTGAAAAGATTGTTTCCAATCCTCAATAAAATTGGAATTAAATTCCACATTAATATTTCCGAAAAATGTTCTCATGACTGTTTGTTTAAATGTTTTATTTTATTTTATATATCAAAGTAAAAATTTGAATTATTTAAAAATTATATACACAAGTTTTAAATAGTTTCATTTGTTTTAAAATTATTTGAAAAGTTTTATTTTTTATGTTTCAGTAATTAAAAACAATTTTAATATACACAAGTTTTAAATAGTTTCAATTATTTATAAAGTTCTTTATCTAGCATGTATGACAGAACTGGTAATGGCACTTGCGAAAGTACATCTTGATATTTTTTCAATTTGAAGAAGTCGCGTGCTTTTGTTGAAGAAGTTTCTTCAATTACGTTTGCTTTACCTAAATATATGTTAGGAGACTTTACATACCATTGTTTATCAATAACAGGCTGAATTCCTGTTCGCGATATCACAATAAATTTTGCATGTTCTTTTAGATATGCGCTTTGGTAAAATGTATCGAAATTATTTGCAACATCTTGTCCCATGATAAAGTAAAAATCAATATCAGGATATTCAGATTTTAACGCTGCAAATAAATCTCGTGTATAACCTGACAGCTGCATTCTTAATTCAATATCATTAACTATGATTCGAGGATCTTCATCGTTCAATGCAGCTTGAATCATTTCGATTCTATTTTCATAAGCTGTAAGATTTTTGCCTTGCTTATGCGTATTGCATGGAATAACCCAAATTTCATCGACATGGGTTTCTTTAAGAACATGATTTGCAATAAAAATATGTCCACGTGTTATTGGGTCAAATGAACCTCCAAGTATTCCTACTGTTTTCATAATGTGAATTTTTAATTTGAAACAAATATAAACTATTTAATAAGCAATAGCAACTAAAATGCTAATTATTTTTAACATTAAATGAACTTTTTATTTTACTGTAGTTGTCAATATAAAGTTTATTAAAGTTCATCTATAGATATTCTAAAATCATTAGAAATACAATAGTATTCAGTTGTTTAAAAATAATTTTCAAAATTTGAAACTATTTCTAAAATGTGAATATAATAATTACTCAATTTACGGAAAGGGTAATATAGAAAGATAGATACACTAAGGTAGTTCTAGGATTCTTTTAGCAATTCCATGTTATAAATCTATTAAATAGTAATTGTCTCATTTGGAATTAAGTGATTCATCCAATTTATTAAACTATAAGGATTGTCTAGTGTTGTTGTATCAACATTCATTATCGCATTAAAATTACCTTTTTTAAACTGGTCATCTAATGTTTTTGACTTTTGCATTTTCTGTTATAATTAAAGAACCTCCTATATAATAAGTGTTAACATTAATGTAAATGTATTTTGCTTTATATCTAGTTCATTAAATTCTAATACTAGTGTACTTAATAAAATAGAAATAAGTATAATAGTTCCGATAACTCTTTTACAGGATATATCATTATCGGAACTAAACATTGATTTTAAAAACTTCTTTATCATATTTAATCAATTTTGCAAATTATTTCATACTTATGTTCAGTTGGTGTTCCTCCTGATTTAGCCCATTCAACTGTTATTGGTCCGTAGCTTAAATCTGCTTGTGGTAATGGACTGATACCAAATATCGAAGTAACTCTTTGGATAATACCAGGTACCGCTGTAATAGGGCAACTAATAGTTCTTAGAGTATTTGTGTAATCATAATATTTAACATCTATTGAAGTTGGGTATGTTACGTTAACACTTGAAGTACATTTAATAATTATATCTGAAATACCTCTATATCCAGTGCCTGCTGGTATAATTGTTTGAGAACCTGCAGCTACTCCATCTATAATGTTAATATATGTATCTTTCTTTAACGTATCTAATTTCGCACCATCTACTGAAACATCTCTGCCATCTACAGTTCCATCAACAGTAATATTACCAGCAACAACTAAATCTTTTAGTATTTTCATTTAGAATTTATTTTTATTATTTGATAACGATACGATACACGTTTGACGCAGGTGCGACTGCAAATGTTACAGTTACTGTATTGACACCAGTCACGACGTAATCAGCATATACGATTTCACCTGTTGAAATTTCTCGTAATTCAACAATAACGTCAAGTGTATTTAAGTTATGCGTAATTGGAATTGATGTTAATAAAGGTGAACCTTGAACAATGTTTGCAGCATATCTGCCTACAAGATTCGTTAAGTGAGTTGTTAACTTTAATGGTGTGATTGCACGAGCATCATCAGTTCCTGTTGTTACTTCTGCTTGCGTTGCAATTTCGATTAAACCGGCACGTGTTTCTGTTGATGTAACAGAAGCTAAAGATGCAGGTGTAATTGCTTTAATTGTATCAGTTCCAGTTTGTGCTTCTGCGTTTGTTGCAAGATAAACCATACCAAGTATAGTTGTAGTTGCTTGTTGTCTGTTTCTTTCTAATGCAATCCAGTCAGCAGCAGTAGTTGGTCCTGCGTCATCTTTATTTGCAATAATAACATCACCAACGTCTAATTTCATTTGTCCGCCTACGTTACCTGCAACTGTTACATACCAATAATCGCCTTTTTGAGTTCCTGGGCAGCTCCAACTACAGGGAACGTTGACCCTGATGCGTCAAATGATCCTTCAAGATTTCCTAACGCAACAACAGTAGTATCAATATACGATTTTATTGCAGTTGATGTTGCTAATGTTGTTGTTGATGCATTTGCTAAATCCGATACAACGCCTACAGCTGATGTAACACCAGTGCCAGCAACAACACGACCGATAACAGTCATTGTTGCAACATCTTGAATTTTTGCAAACGTTACGTTCTTATCTGTAATTTTAATAGTCGTAACAGAATTAGAAGCTAATTCATTATTGCTAACACCGCCTGTTGCAATTTTAACGCCTGATGCACTTACAGATAATGTTGCGCCATCAAGATTTACTGCTAATGATATTGCACCTGTTGTGCCACCGCCAGTTAAACCGTTTCCTGCAGTAACTGCAGTTATATCGCCTGCCATACTTTTCCAAGCAGCAGCAGTTCCGTCGTAATAATAGACTAATTGGTCTGACGTATTATAATATACTTGACCCGCAACTGGTGATCCAGGAGGTGTTCCTAAATTTTGCAATGCAACATTTAGTATTTGATTTTTCGTCAAGTCTAAATTACTTAATAGTTTCATTTTCTATAATTATTTTATTTATTTATATATTCTTAATTCACGTACGCTTTACCACTGAAAGCAGCAGTGAATGTCATAACAACTGTATTCATATCTTGATATTCTTTATCGCCATAAACTTCTGTGCTTGCTGAATCAACAATTGTGACTACAGCGTATTTTCCAAGATTGTGATTAATTGTCCAAGTTGCTGAAGCAACAATTTGATTATGCACATATGTTTTATCAGCAACTGATGCAAGTGCATCATCAACATATCCTTTTGTTGTTATATGATCGTTATCAGCAGCACCTGTTGCTATATCAGTAACACCTGATAATACATTTAGATTTGTTGTTGAGATAGTATCAGATTCGACAATTGAATCTAATGCGCTAATCATAACTCGACCATTATTTAATGGTGCTGAAGCATTTGTACCGCCGTTTGCAATTGGTAGTATGTTAAATACATCAGCAGTTAAATCAACAGACGAACCACTCGAAACAACTCCGCTATCAATTCTTAATAAACCGTCATTGATTCCTGATAACGTTAATCCAACAAATGATGGTGAATTTGTTGTTCCAAGATTTTGATTAAGGTTGCTAACGTAACCCCATTGGGCATTAGTTATTACATTTGTATCAATATTCGATAATTGTGTTACCTCATTAGAAGTAAGACTAAGAACATTGTTATTATTGATACTAACGCCACCAACTGTTGGCATATTTGTGATTTCTATATCAGTAAACCAGCCTTTAGCAATTCGTGAACCTGTTGTTCCTATTTGATTTGTTGCTGAAATAGTTCCGCTTACATTTTGCAATAAGCCATTTCCTAATGATGTAAGTACAATGTTATTAAATGTAGGTATTGATGTTGTCGAAACATTTTGATTCATGTTTCCTAAATATCCCCACTTTGTAGAAGATATTGATGTTGACCCAATGTTTGCTAATTGCAAATATATGCCAGTTGTTAAACTTATAACATTATTATATTGTGCAAGTGATAAATGATAAAATTCATTAACAGCACCACCTTGTTTCGATATTAATGTATTATGTGCAAGCGTTGGTATTCCGTTTGTTAATGATAGCCATTGAGCACCTATAAATCCTTCAAAATCTGTACCAGTCCATCGGATCATACCTGCAACAGCAGTGTCGGACGTATTTGGCAACATTTTTATAGTGCCATCTACTTGTATTGAATATTCTATCCGTTTAACTAACTCCATGTTCTATACTATTATTTTATTATATATTCGTTTGAATACATGGATAACTTCAACTTAATAAATCGAATGAATTTTAAAAAACGTAATTGATGTCGTTTAAGTAATTACAATATGCACCAGTTAATAAAGCAGACCATGCGGTATTATCTGTAACATTAGGTATTGATGTACCATCATTGTATTTTGATGTTGCAAGATTTTGAGCAAGCCACGTTTGTGTGCCAATTGTAACTGAAGTATAAAAATTTCCATCTCCATCTGTTACTGTTGTATTTGAATTATCGTTATCTCGTATGCAACGAATGCTTAACCCTGATGCGTAAAATGGATTTGAACTATAAAAAGTCGGACCTGTATAATTTAATAAATGTTCAAAAGCAGAATTAACATTTGCAATTGTTGACGACCAATACTCTGCACCGGTATTTGGATGTGTTTGAAATGTGCCATCTGTAAAACGTGTACCTGCAGGCTTACCCGTGAAACCTGTTGTATTTGTTGCACCAGTATTTGGCGAATCCCAATGTGTTGTTCCAGTTTCTTTTAATGGTCCACCAGCAACTCCTGAACCGCCAAGATACGTGATAAGTGTCCAGAACTCTGTATCGGTTGGCACGTGCCAACCTGTAGGAGCAAGCTTGCCTGTATTTACTGCATACCAATTGTACAATCTTCCATAACCTAAAACAGATGGCGATTGTACTACTTGCGGTTTATATCCTAACAGATGAATGAATTCCATTTAATACTGATTTATTAATTGATATGTTACTTCAGCAGTTGTTGTTTCCTTTGTACAAAGTAAAACGTAAACATTTTTCTTTGCACCATCATATGTGAATTGTCCTGGTATTAAATGAAAGGTTGCAGGGAATATCGGTGCAACAGAACCTGTCAGTGTTAATAATTTACTAACATTTTCCTTATAAATTGCTGTAAAAGTTGTAGATGATAATGTTTTTTGTGAATTGATTGAATTTGCTTGAAAAATCAATAACATTATTTGTCATTGCTAATGTTCAGCGTGTATTACCACTTACCAATGAAGATAAACCAGACATTGATGAATTTGACATTATTATTTATTTTTTTAATTATTTGAATCTTCCTTGTAAATGATTATAATTTTGCAATTCATAAATAGTTTTATTATGATCTATGCAAAGTCTTTTCAATAATACTTCTTCTAATGTATAACACAATGCAAATGTTATATCGTGTATACTTTTAAGCAATTTTATTTTTTCAAATACTTCATTAATATAAATATCTTTAAATGTAATATCATTAAATCCCAAAAGCCCACTGCATATAATATTTCCTATGTTATCAATCGAAATACCTAATTGCATAACTTCTTTGTTGAAACTACAAGATCTTAATTTTTCTGTAATTATATCAGCATCTGTTTTTGGCATTTCATATAAAGTTGCATCAATATCAATATGTATGTATGGTTCTTTTTGAAATTCTTGTACTTGAAATTTTCCAATGTAAATTAATCTATCATCTATAATTGGAAAATTAATTATTTCAACATTATTCTTATCAATAATATCTTTTATAACTTCATAGCCAGCAACATCAGTATACATTTTATAATCTGCTATTTTTGAATGAACACTGTAAGATTTTTGCAAATATTGTTTCATACTACGAATAGTAGAAAATCCTGCATTTAATCTTTCTCCTTCAAAAGTATTATATGTCTGAATTATTTTATGCATAAACCTTTCCTCTTATAGTTCCAGTTAATGTAACAGAAACATATGTTGTTGCAGGGTCAAAAGTTGCGTCATGACTAACTGCGAAAGTTAAGCCATCAGATATTTTTGGAATTGAATTTGTTCCTGATTGATATGTTCCGTCAAATTCAGATGTTATGACATATCTATATCCGTCACCTGCTAGATTACCGTATGAACTATCATAACTAACGTACGCACTATTTCTAGCGCCAAATTGACTTATCGTGAATTTTGTATTTATTGTTGATATTACTCTATCAGTTAATAAAATTTGACTGAAGCCATCAAAATCAACGTATCCTTCAGTTAATCCTGTGAAGATATTGATTGTATCTGTTGATGTGCTGGCTTTCATTCTAAAAATAACTTCAGCAGTAAAGAAGCCTCCTTGTAAAATGGTTCCTTTTACTGTTAAATCAGGATTACTATTATTCTGCCATGTATACGCGTTTATTTTATTATCGACATATTTTTTGTTTACAACTTCTAAATCGTTTATAAATGCTAAATCATTATTATATACTATTTTTCCATCGCCTTGTATATAAACCTTTTCATTGTTTTCAGTTAAGAATGAAGCTATTTTTTCTGTATCTGCAAGATATGTACGCCCAGTACTTCCATCAGATTTACATGCGTTTAATGAGAATCCTGCACCACTAGGCGCAGTTGCACCTTGGTAACTTGTAATTGATACTGGTGCGTACGCGCCACCTGTCGAATTTGTAAAACCTGCTAGTTGCATTCCGCCTATAGCATGTCCAACACCTGATACCATACCAGCAACTTGTCCATCTATTGCAGGTCCAAACGGTAATGACCCGAAAGGCGTGGCTGCCATGTGTATATTTCGATAATACGTAGATGCATTTCCATTTAATGTGAATACTTGGTTTGCACCTAAATATGAATATCCGCCAATAAGTAATTGTTCATTAAATTGTGTTGTGCCTGTAACTGTGCCACCTGTTAATGGAAGATAACTTCCAGATAAACCACTTATTGCGCTATCAACATAACCTTGTGTAGGAAACTTATTATTATTACTTGTTCCTGTTACGACACTTGTAATACCTGAAAGAACAGCTAAATTTGTTGTTGTAATTGTTGACGATTCGACAATTTTTCCAAATGAACTTATCATAACGCGTCCATTAACTAAAGCAGTTGACGAGTTTGTTCCGCCATTTGCTATAGGTAATAACAAATTAGATATAACATTTGAAACTTTATTATTTACCCATTCAACATCGGGAATTGAACGGTTAACAAAGTTTGCGCTAAAATCATTATTGTAGGTCATACCAGTAAATGATAATGATCCGCTTGATATTTCAAACGAATTATTTGCAACTAGCCAGTAAGCGTCAGCATTCGCGCTGATATTACTGAATGAACTCATTGGGTTACCAAAACTCAATGTATGTCCTGCACCAAATACATAAGTATCTTCTGTAATTGCTCCACCGAATTTAATAACTTCATTTGAAATTGTTAATCCGTTTTCTGCTGTTAATTTCGGAATACTTGCAATTTGCTTATCTACATATCCTTGTGTAACTAATTTATCGTTATTTATATCTGGACTGCCTACGCCTATCGTTATTCCTGTGATTCCGTCTAATAAATTTAAAATATTTACAGAAACAGTGGATTCAATAATTGTGCCATTTTCGCTTATCATTACAAATCCATTTGCTAAAACCGCATTTGAATTTGTTCCACCATTTGCTATCGGCAATATTCCAGAAACTTGCGAATCCAAATCTATTTTATTCGTCGTGCTCAAGAATCCGCCGCTTACAGATAAAGGTCCATCAGTTAAAGATGATAAATTTATGTTAGAGAATTCTGGTGCAGAACCAGACTTAACATCTTGGTCCAAACTTCCAAGTAAACCCCATTGATACGCTTCTATGACAGTATTTTGAATTTTAGCCAATTGCGTATATGCGTTATTGCTTATACCTATTAAGTTATTGTATTGAAATAAAGAAAGGTGATAAAAGTCATCATCTAAACCTCCTCCTTGTTTTGAACCTAGTGCATTATGTTCGATTGCTGAAATATCGCCTGTCAAAGATACCCATGCGCCATTTACAAAACCTTGTAAATCAACACCGTTCCATCTAATCATTCCACCAACACCAGCATCGCTAGTATTCTGTAACAATTTTAATGTGCCATCTACTTGTATTGAATATTCTATTCGTTTAATTAACTCCATTATGATATTAAATTGTTATGCTGTTTGCTTTGTATTTCAAAATTCCTGTAAACCCAGTAGCATCTGCAATTACGTCTAACATTAAATTGTTTCCACTTATTGATGCGTTGAAATTAATTCCAAGATTTGAATTTGTTGGCAATGTTATGTATTCTGTTTCTAAACCAGGATTTGCGCCATCGTGTAGCATTTTTATGTTTCCTGTTGCAAAAAAACCGTTTCTTTCTAATGTATATGTTATATGAACAGCGCGTATTTGAGTTATATCGCATACTGATATACTTGTTGTTGCATTATCTGCAATATTTTCAATAAATTCTGTGTCAACAGCAACAGGTTCACCATTCCATGATAGAATTGTGCCATTGTCGCTGAATAAATCTAAAGTTGAAATGTTTGTATGCTCATGATCATTAACCGCAACCAAATTATTGCCAACTATTGCAATTGTTGTACCGTCCACATTTACTGCTAGCCCATTGCCTGGTGTCCCAGCGTACAATGAAATCGCGCCTGCTGCGTATACCACTGCCGCATTTAATTTGTCATATGTTACAGCACCGCTGTATATTTTTCCATTGGTAACCGCATTATTCGATAATTGCGTTGCCGTGATACCACTATTCTTTACGTACAATGCAGTACTATTCCATCCAATTGTTGTATCGTCATACAATACACTTATTGTGTTTCCTATTTTTGAAATTCCGTTTCCTGCAAGCAGAATACCAATGCCGTTAAATTGATTAAATGTTAATGTATCAGTTCCTAAATTGTATATTCCATTTGCCGCGATTGGTGAACCGCCTGCAGCAGATAAAATATAACCAGCGCCTTTATTTACATTTCCTTTATTTACAAAACATGTCATTCCTAATCGAACTTCATTGCTGCTAGGCAATACGTTATCGCAGTCAGATGCTCTATAAAATTTGTTGTTTGTTACATTATACGTCCAAATACCATTGCCTTTTGCGTCTGATGCATTTTTGATTAAAATTCTAAAGCCGTCTGTTATTGATACGCCATCTATTGATTTTGGATTGATTATGTTACCCCAATAATCTGTTCCTTCGCCTGCTGTTTCCGCGTTATATGTGTATGGCGAATTGTTTGTATTTTGCAATTCGGTAACAGTAGTAGTTGCAACATCGACAGGTTCTTTCGTAGAAGCAACATTTGTTTTTGTATCAACATATATTTTTGTTGCAACGTCATTATCGGTTTGTGGAATACTTACATTGCTGATAGCATGTCCGTTCATTGAAAGGTCAGAATCGACAAGTAACTTTGCTATCGTTACTGATGCATTCTTTATTTGTTTACCACTTATCATTGTTCTTTTATTTTATTTATATATTCAATAATTGTGTTGTAAAAATAAATGTTTAGCAAGAAATAACTTGCGTAAGTCTTACACACGTTGTTGTTTGTGTACTTATATAATCTATCAATAACTCATATTTTGTCAACGTCTTTGCATACATATGCGTCCGCATTTTGATTTAAGTGTAGATTTGTAGTAGCACAGATGCTGTTAACATCATCAGATTAAATTTTTTATGCGCCTCCGCCTGTTATAAAATCAATAGTATCATTGATTCCATCTGTTGACATTAAATAATATAATGATATTTCATCATCTGTTGCTAATTGATAGCCTGCAATACTTCCGTTCCAATAAACTTTATCACCAACTTGTATATCAATAATTGCTCTTGGCGTTACTCCGGAATCTCCACTAAAATAACAAGAACAATTGAGTTTGGTATTATCGCCTACATCAATTCCAACCCCGTTTATTTCAACTTTGACATATGAATTATTTACGGGCGTTGTTGATATACCAAGCGTTGTTGCTAATGAACCGTCTGCTGTTGTAACAAGACAATCCATTTTTTTATCGCTAGCTGTATCTTGAATCGACGCAAACGCAGTTGCCCACACTGCAGCGTTTGGTGTATCAATTACGCATATGTATGTTTTATATGTTATTGTATTTACCCACAATGTACCTATTTCTGCTGTTTCGTACGATACAGATGGCGGGATACTACTATCACCAGCGTTTGGATTACGTGCTGCATTTATTGTTTTTCTTTGAAATCCAGTATGACCAGATTCGTTGAATCCCAATTCAAATAACTCCGAGTGATTTGCAGTTCCGCTGCCTGGCGAACCTATTGTTCCACTTATTGCTGCTATATCATTGTTGCTGATTGACGCGCTTAAACTTGTACAAAAATGTGTTCGAAGTACTTTGTACAATTTTTTATCTGGTGCTGTTATGTTTCCATTATCATAAGATAATATTTGACCTGCTAAATAAGTATAACGTTTTCTTAAATCTGCTCCTGCATCGTGGTGAGTTGTTATACTTGTAATTACATTACTTAATAAAGTGCCAGGCGTTATTGCTGGCGCATTTATTGATTGTCCTGTTTTATAATTCAAATAATTTTCAGACGTTCCTTCTGCTGAAACACCCCAACTCCAAGGACGTAAATGATTGAATCCTGACGCTGAACTGTAATTGGCAGGTACATATACTATACCTAAAAGTACAGATTCATCTGCAAACAATCCTGCATTGTTTAATTGAGTTTCAACGTATGATACATTGAAAAGATCCGTTAAATTTGTCGAACCATTCACGACAGTTATTTTTGCTTTGTAAAAAGCAGTGTCTGATATTTCTGCTCTGTTTGGATAACCACTAGATGCATATATTAAATCATATCGACCATACGATGATGTTGGTAATACTGTTATATCGCCTGGTGCATTATCTGCTTGAACTACTGCTTTGTGACGATATGTTACGCCATTAATTCTTACATAGCCATTTGTTATTCTAATGTATAAAGGGTCGGCGTCGCCGCCCGCTCCTTCGATTGAAACAACTTGCATTCCATTTATAATTGCATTTTCTGTATTTAATGCAATTATTTGTTTTGAATCTGATGTGTACAATTGTCCAGTGTACAGATTTATTCCAATCTCACCTTGATAGATTGTTTGATTTGTCCATGTACTTGCATCGTCAACATGATTTGTTCCAGGAACTGCTACAACTGGAGATTCAGATTTATCTGTCCAGTATTTTGAAATTCTTCTAGAAAATTGTGTTATTATGTTGCTCATTGAACTTTATTATTTTAATATATATTCATTTACGAAGCAACAAGAATCTGTACCTGTAAAGCTTTTGAGTGCGTATTTTTAATCCAAACAGTTTCAATTAAATTCATATCTGTTTCGTTTACATCATCGTCTGCTGTATTCAAATAAAGTTTACTTAAATTTCGGAAAGTGGCATTTGCGCCATTTGTTTGATAATCATCGTCATACGCATATTTAATATGTTTATCGTTTGATGCTAATGGAGGGTTTACGTTTTCAACATATAAAGGTTCAACTAACACAAATCGGAATCTACCGTTTGGATAACGTATAGGAGTTTGCGTCAATACATTTGTTATTATGCTAGCATCAATTGATAATGAATATGTAAATGCTATGCCAGGCGTCACTGCACGTATTTGAAACGTTTGTGAACTTTCAACAATGTTATAAATTTCAATTTGTGTTTTTATATTTGCATTTGCATTTATAGCAGCTTTAATGTTTGTTATTAAATTTGCAAACGTAGTGCCAGAAACAAAAGAAACTGTTTCACTTATGCCAAGAGAAATACATGAAACTGATAATGAACAGTTCGTGCTTATTGTCGGTGTTCCGATAAAATAAGAAGATACATCATATTGATAAATTTCTCTTCTTATTCCATAATCTGTAACCATGCCAGAATCAACTCTTCTTATTTCGCCTGGCTGTAAAACTGCAATCGTATCATTATAACAATCAACAGGTACGAAAAAATTCTTTAAGCAAATGCACGCAACAGTGTTTGGACCTTTTACTATACATAATTTGTTAGGATCTATGAATCTTAACATCATTATGTTTGAATACAATGATGGACAAACAAGTCCTGATGCTGCGCTTATTTCTGGTTGTGCAATATTTCCACTCATTATTGGTTTTGAATATTTTAATTGTCAAGTCCAGGTGTCGTTTTTGGGTGACGAGTTCCTGTTCTTGTTTTATTTATATATTCTTCTACCATTTGTTTAAATGCGGGTACCGTTTGGTCGACATCTTTTAATATGTCTTCATGAACAATCGGAGTTTCATTTATTTCTTTATTTGTAACTTCGTCGCCTGTGTTCATGTCTGTTGTTTCAACAACTTCCGCTATTGAATCAGTTTCTTTTGTTTCATCAGACAATGTTTCAGAGACTTGATTTGTTTGTGTGGTTTGTATTTGTTCAATTGGTTTCGTATCACTGGCAGGCTTTATATAATCAACTAGCGCCTTTATAAATCCTAATGCAACAATAGGAAGTACCGCACCACTCACAATTGCCAAAATTCTTTTTTGTTCAATTGCGTCCATGTCTTGTAGACCGAATAATTGAATCCAACCAGTAAAATCGTGTAAATGAGCAAATGCATAAAACGTATTTCCCATTATTTGCATAGCAGTTAATACTAAGAATAATGACCATACGATAAATTTATTCATTTTATCTAATACGATAATTGATGCTAATGACGCAGCTGCACCTACTTCGAATGCAATTGCTAATGTTGTGGCCATTGTTGGATTATTACTCAATCCGAAGAATTGAATAACGTGTACCATTGATATGACACTGACTAAAATGTATAATGATACGAATGAAAAAATAATGAAGTAGTGAAGTAATTTATTTTTACTTGTTTTCATTTTTAAGTTTTGTTATTTCATTTTCGATTTCAGATTGTCTTTGTACGTCTAACAATTTTCGGTCTGTTGCTTGTATGAAACGCTTTTCTGTTTCAAGACCTTGTATTTGTAATTCTGTTTTTGTTGTTGAGTTATTTTTTAATTCAATAACTTCAGTACGCAAAGAATCGGTTTCTTTCGATAATCTTTTTGTTGCACTGCTTGTGCTGCAACTATTGCATGTATTTAATGATGTTAATAAAATCAAAAATACAATTGCATAGAATAAATGTTTTACTTTAATTTCTTTCATGATATTTTAGTTTGTGTGTCTTTCGTTCAACACTGTTAAGTATATTTTCTTTAAGTTCTTTAGTTTTTCTTTTATAACACTTAAGTTATAATTTTCAATTTCTTCGCCATCAAGTAATTTTTTTAAAGAATCGCCTTCAAGCAAAATGATAATAAAAGACAATTGGTCTAAAAGTTCAATATCAGTTAAAACCAATACTGAACTTTTAACCAAGTCAAGTTCCAAATTATTTTTCAGATTCTGTTGTTGATTCAACATTTTCTGCTTCGTCTTCTTTAAAAGTATTCATTGGTGCTTCAGGGTCAACACCATGTTCTAAACTTTGTAATCTGAATGTCATTTCTTCAAATTCGCGTTTATCTTGTTCTGCTCTAGATTTTGCTTGATTGATAGCTTTAATCAATTCAGTCATTGCCTCAGCTTCAGGTAATCCTTTGCCTTCGTGTTTAGACATGAAATAATATAATGCTTCCAACGCAACAGGCGTAATCATCAATTCTGCTCTAGCAGGGTCTGTAATAAAATCATGTAAAATTCTGTTTACTTCAAGAACACCTATGCATTCAGTAAATCTCCATTTTGCTTCTTTTACAATGAATTGTTTAATTTTCTTTGCAATTGCGTCGCCACCTGGAATTAAATACTTTTTGTTTTCTAGTTCATCTTTTTTCTCTTCGATTTCAATTTTAAGTTTTTCGATAACTTCTGGATTGATACCTGATGTTTTTGTTGTTTCTACTTTGTCAACAACGATTTCTACTTCTTGTGTCTTAGACATACTATTAGTTTTTGTGATTTATAATTTATTTTTGTATATATTCTTTATAAAATATGCCGACAAGGTAAAGAAAGCAATTTAAGTATACATCCATTTCATTTGCATGAACAATGTATTTTTGGCATCCTTCGGGCGTTGCAATCCAAATAGCAGCGTAATCTGGTTTCTTTTTGTACAATTCAAAATACGCTTGCGCATATGCAGCAGCTTGTATTTTGTACTTTACAAGTTTTCTTTGGTAATCAGTTACAATTTTAGTTGATGTTTTATAATCACCAACTACAAGTTTTCCTTCGTTATCATAATAGATAATATCAGTACGTCCTGCGTATTTGTATTTTGGTGAGACCATTAATCCTTCAATCATTACAGGTTTTGCAAACTCTGTAATAAAATCAGATTGATAAATGTTATAAAAGAAATTTCTACCTAATTCAAAAAATTTCTTATCGACATCTGGAAATAATGTAGGTGTTTTTTGTTGCGTATATAATAAAGCATCATCAGGGGATTTGCCCATCTTTAAAGCAACCGCATAATTTTCAAGGTATGAATGCATAACGGAACCTCTATCGGCGCCACGTCTTGAAACGTATTCCCATACTTCAGGCGATAAATTTCCTTTTAATTCAGCAACTTCTAAATCTTCTAATTTAGAAAGTATAGTTGTTACCGATGGATATTTTGCTCGCTTTTCTCCAAATTCTATTTCGTAGAATCCTTCAGAATTTCTGTTGCCTTTTAAAATAGCACGTTCCATACCCATGATAAACCTGATAAAATTGTGGAAATTTTAATTAAGCAGGTTATCAAAATACCTAGTATGAACATTATACGTAAAAAGTAAAGAACTGTAAATTCTTTAAACAAGGGTGAGTAAACAATAAGGTAAGATCTGTCAGTTTTCTTTTCAATTGCAGGAAACATTATTTCATGCAAATCCAATGTTTTTAAGTATTTGTTTATTGGACTTAACATTTCCAATAAACGAGTTCGGCGCACGATTTCTTCTTCGCCCACATCTTCTTTACGTAGATTAAGCACTGTGAATATTCGTCCAACCCAGTCAACACGCAGTCCAAAGGACTGCCATGTTGGTGTGTTTTTATTTTTTCTTGCAGTTCGTTTGATATAAAAAAAGTTTATAACTTCACGTGTTGCAAGGTAGAGTCTATATTCTCTAATTGATTTTTTCATTTATCTGTATTTTTGGTCCTCAGCAAATAATTGAACCAATTCAGGTTCATTTGTTACAAGAATTTTTCGTATCAAATCTTTTCCACGAAAAACTTTATTCTTTGCGCTGTTTTCAGGAATGCTCATTTCTTCTGCAATTGTTTTGTAAGGTTTTTTATCAACATGCCATTTAATCAATGCAGTTTTAATGATTCCTTCTTTTCCAGAATCTTTCAAACCGTTTATTGCATCAATAGTTTTGTTGTAAAGTACTTCGACCACATCATATTTTGGTTTTGTGTCGAATTCATCAAAATCAGAATCAATTGATATTGCGCTTTCATTAACAGTGCCTTCCTCAAACATTCTGTCTAAAGATTTTGTTCTGTTTGTGTGTCTTTTTGCAAGCAAGCATTCGTTGTATGCAATTCTGTAAATCCAGGTAGAGAAAGCAGCAGCTCCAGGATTATATTGGTCGATGTTTTGCCACACTTTTGCAAACACGATGTTTACAATTTCTTGACGTGATTCAGGATCCGTTTCAATAGTTGCAATTTTTTTAAGAACACCTGGTTTTAAACGGTTCATTAAAATTTTGAATCGTTTTTCAGATTTTGTTTCAATAAATGCATTTGCAAGATCTTGAATTTGAGATTTAGGTTGTGCCATAATTTTAGTTTATTTTAAGTGACGTTTAGATTAATATTTAAAAACAAATATACAACATTTATTCATCAATAGCAATTATTTATGAATTTATTTTGTAAATTTATTCCTTCAGTTCTTTAAGTTATTGTATGATTAATTAATTAAAATCAAATATACAACATTAATGAAGCAATAGCAAATTTTTATGATAGATTTTTGAAACATTGGTTACTTTTTTCACCAATGTTTCAAATCATATCATTTATTATTTCGTTTCTGCTTCAGGTGTAACAAGTTTCACGTGGTCTTTAACGCCTGCGAAAATGTTTGCAACTTCATCGTATGGATAATTTCCCAATACACCGATGATTGTGTTAATTTCCTTTTCAGTCATTACTTCTTTACCAATTAAAGGCATAACACCAGCAACTTGTGAAAAAGGTTTTGTTCCGAATAAGTTTCTTACTGCGCCTGAAAATTCTTTTGATACTGTGAATTGGTTTTCAACTGCTTGTTCAACTGTTTCAACAACTTTTGCATCTGTAATTTCTGTGTTTTTTGTTTTAGACATAACTTTATATTTTGTTTTTGTTTGTTAATACTTTTATTAAATTTGGTAATATGTTTTCTGTTTGTAACGATATCTTCATATCCCAAGGCATTCCCCATTGTTCCCAATTTTCAAAATCAATTTCATCAGATACCCATCGTCTGTTTGAATCATCGTGTTTATCGCCTCTTCCATTTATTCTACTAACACGAAGTTGTATCGAGGTTTCAATATATATTATGATAAAATTTTCACGTGGCATTATATCTAAATATTTTTGCAATCCTCTTGGCGTTAATAATAATACATCAGCAGCATTAAAATCTTCATGTGTTAAACCGTAGTACCAGCCATTAAAATTATCAACTTCTACGAATGATCCTAATTTAATGTTATCTTCAAATTGTTCTTTAGAAACAAATCGGTAATCAACATTTTGTTTTTCGTAATCTCGCATTGGACGAGATGTTGTACTTAATTGCCCTTTAAACCCAAATTTCTCTAGTTCCATTGCAATTGTTGACTTACCTGAACAACTTTTTCCTACTAATACTATTTTTTTATCCATGTACTTAACTGTTTTGTAAAACAATTATTATATACAAGACTTTTAAATAGTTTCATGGTTTTTGCCATCGCTTTTTCTTAAAGCAAGATCTTTGTTTGATGAACGTATGCCTGGTTCGAAATATGGAGTTTGCGATTTGAATTGAGACCGCATATACGCAATTATTTTGTCACCAGGTGCAGGTAAAACTGCTGTTTCTGGTGCAGGATAATCGCTTGTTTCAATTTTTGATTCCTCAGTGTTTCCTTTAAGATAATCTTCGTAATTTATACTACTGTTTTCCATTTTCAGATTCTATTTTTAATTTTTGAAGTTTCACTTTATATTTTTCAATATCTAATTGACACATTCTATAATCTAAAGACGCAATCATAGTTCTCGTTTTATTGTTTGCCTTTTTTGCAGCATCGAGTCTATGTTTTATATACTTTAATTTTTCAAGTTTCGCTTTTAACGTTTCTTGAGTTTGTTTTGTCATTTCGACATTTGATATTGGTTCCATAATTTCAATTTTATTGTTCTTGTGTTGCAACTGTTCCAACTACGCGAACTGATAAGTCATCAAGTTTCGCAGACATTGCAGCAATTGTTCCTTTAAGTTCGTTTATTGCATTTATAAATAATGTAGTAGTATCAACCTTTTCAGCAACTGGTGCTTTTGTTTTTACTTCAGTTTCCTTTTTATTTATTGCTTGACCTGCTGCTGTATTATCTAATCCTTCAGCAACTGTTTGTTTTGCATCTTTAACGCCAAATGCTTTATTTATTAACTCCATGTTTGCTTTGAATGTGTTAGCATCCATTTTTGCAAAATTTGTTAATGATGTAGTCCAGTTTGCAAAACTTGTAACTGAAGTAGGTGACAATTTTGTAAAGTTTGTTGTGAACTCACCCATTGATTTTGACATACCGCCAAATGCTTTAGCAAATTTTTCAAATTCTGTTGCAGATTTCGATAATTTCACCAGTGAGTTTGTTAAGTAATCAAAAGCATATACACCTGTTTTTAATGTATCGCTTTGTTTACCCTCTATAGGTTTAGCTTTAGATAAAACGTTGAATGCAGATTCCAATGATGATTTGATATTTGTACTTACACTTACAGGATCTTTAATTTCAGAGAATTTTTTGATGATTCCACCGAAATCACCAAGAACCGTATTTATTTGTGTTACATAATCAACAGCATCTTCAATATCACCACCATCTGCACCTTCACCTGCTTTACTAACAGCATTTATAATTGAAGTTATTGCTTTGCCAATATTTGTTGAAACGTTATCAATATTTACAGATGTTTTTGAATACACAGGTTTTCCTGTTTTCTCATCTATATGATCTACTATTTTAATGTTTTGTAAATTTGCAAATGTATTAATGCCAGTTGCGAAATTTGCAAGTACATCAGCAACTGGTGCAATTGCTGTTGCCATTCCTGCAACACCAACCATTTTAACGCCACTTTTAACTGCATTTTTAACTTTGCTCCATAAACTTCCACCGCCTGTATCAGTTCCACCAGTTGCAGCATTCGATAATGTATTAATTATTTTTGTTATAGCTGTTCCTGCATTAGCAATTGCAGCATCAATATTTACATGTCCTGCGATTATTGGGTTTCCTTTTGCATCGTAACCTGAAATAATTGGAATAGCTTGCATGTTTGCAAATACATTTATGCCACCTGCAATTTTTGTTAAGACATCACCAATTTTTAATGCATTACTTATACCTCTTTCGGTAGGAGTCTCTGACATATCAGTACCAACAAGCATTTTTGCAACGCTCCATGTACTTCCGCTACCAGTATCTGCAAAATTTGAAAATAACGCAAGTATCTTAGGCATAAATGCACCGATGTTTGCAATTGCGCCGTTTGCGTTTACGGTTTTTCCATAAATTGGATTACCATCTTTATTGTATCCTGTTATAAGTGGAATGCTTTCAAGTTGAGCCCATGCACCAATGCCTTCAGCAATTGATGTTAAAACTTTTCCTATTTTCAATGCAGATGAAATACCTAATTGAAAAGGACTATCACTTAAATCATTTCCTGATATTAATTTGAATAAATTAAAGCTATCAGGTTTTGTTAAAATACCAGTGTTTTGTGCCAATGAAATGAATGGGTCAAGAATACTTTGACCGCTGTTCGGCGTAAGAACAGTTTTAATTTGTTCAATAGCAACATTTATGTTTGCTTTACCTTTATACACAGGTTTACCTTTATTGTCATAATGGTCTATTAACGGTATATTTTGTAAATCCATCCAAGAACCTACACCTGTTGCTAATGACGTCAATACATCACCAATTTTAACAGCAGCAGATATACCCATAGAGAAAGGACTATTACTTAAATCATTTCCTGTTATGAATTTCAATAAACTGAAGTCTCCGGATTTAGAAAGGTTTGCTGTATTCGATAATGTTATAAATGGAAGCATAATGCCGCCTGTTTTTCCATCACCTATAAATGTAATAACGTTATCAATTGCTTGTGATATGTTAGCACGTTCTCCAGAATATATCGGGTTTCCGTTTTTATCATAACCGCTTATTAATTGAATATTTTGTAAATTAGCCCATGCACCAATTCCTTTTGCCATTGAAGATAATGCAGCGCCTATACCGATTGCTTGCATTACAGCCATTGTCATTTTACCTGTATTAAGAGCAGTTTTTCCAACACTCTTTAACGCACCCCATATTCCGCCGCCTTGTTTTTCAGCGTCAGCATCATCACCCAATAAAACCATAAAGCCATCTTTGAGTTGACCCATTGTTGTTTTGAATTGGTCACCTGGAAATTGGTCAGCACCTAAATCCATGTAAGATTTCATTCCCTTTGCAACTGCCCATAAACTTCCACCAATAGCAGCAAGTAATCCTGCGCCTATTAATGTGAAACCTGCAGTTATTGGATTACCTATTAATGTAACTGCAGCAGCAATTCCAACAACAGAAGTTCCTAATTTTGCAAGGTCCTCCCACGATTTGCCTTTTAGCGCATCAAATGTTGTTTTTAATCCATATCCGAAAACAACTAATGCCAATGACGTTACTGCCAATGCAATCGAACCTTTAAATATGTTAGACGCATTTTTACCAAGTAAGTACATTGCACCACCAATTCCAGTAACAGCAATAGCAATTGATGCACCAACTTCTAATGGTGAAACACCTGCATATTTTGATATTAATGCAATTGATAATCCCATTATAGCAATACCTAATGCCAAGAATATCATACCAGCGCCCATTGTTTTCAATGCCTTTGCACCTTTTTCGACAGGTGGCATACCAAGAAATACCATCATTAATGCTAAACCGCCTACTGCTGATATAATTCCTAAACCTGCGCCTAAAGTTCCACCTACACTTGCGCCTTTCATTACCATTGCAGATAATGCAAACGATAACGATAATATTGCAATACCGCCTGCTAAATATAGCATGCCTTTACCTATATCTTTTAATACAGATACACCTTTTTTAATAGGTGGTATGTTAAGTAATATACATAACAATGCAACACCACCAATGATGCCGATTGCACCTGTCGGGAATCCGAATTTTGAAAGCGCAACTGATGATAATACAGCTGATAATGATAACATCGCAATACCCCCTGCAAGGAATATCATTCCTTTACCCATATCGCCCATTACCTTAGAGCCTTTTTCTATGTCTTTTGATTTTTGTCCAATTTTGGTGAAAACACCACCCATTGCTTGTAATACAATTGCAAATATTGGAAGAACAGGTAAAACTGGCAATAAAAGAAGACCAGTTTTAAGCATGTTCTTTGAAAATCCTAATATAGCATTACCAAGGACATCCATATTCGATATTCCTTGTGTTACTGCTTTTGTTCCTAATTTTTTTAACGGGTCAGCAACTTCTTTTAAGAAACTTATAAACATCGGGGCACCTTTATTTGCTTTTGAAAAACCTTTCAATCCCGCAGCAATTGATAATATGCTTGCACCAAATCCGTTCAATAAATTAGGTTGTGCAGTTGAATCACCAAGTTGTATTTTCAACAAATTAATGATAGTGTCCAATTTTTTATTTGTCTCAGCAGATGTATTACCGCCTGTGCTACCTTTTGCAGCTGCAGTAACAGATTTTGCAGCATCATCCGCATCGCCGCCCTTTGCTTTACTTGAAGACATTTTTTTGTTAATATCTTCAATGTGCTTTTCGGTGCGAGTTACAACATTTAGTATGCCTTTCAATAACGATGTAGTATCTGGTGCTGCCAAAACTGTTTCTTATTTTAAATTTTTATGTCTGGGAATTTTGGTGCTGACATATTTCCCATACTTGAATTGAAATTCTTTGTCATATTTCCGAAGTCTTGTTTCATCGAAGATATTGACATTGATTCTTTCTTTTGTTTACTTTCTTCTTCTTTTCTCAATTTCTCTTGCTCCTCGTTATCTTCTTTCATATTGTCAATTAAATACTCAATCTCATAAAAAGGTTTTTGCCATATTTCGCTTGGTTGCAAACGTAAATGCTTTAACAGCATATACTCCATTTTACTCAAGTTCGTCCAAGATATCTGAAATAAGGAAAATAGCTTTGATGCCTCCACGAAAGTTAAGCGGCACAGTGACCTCCCCGGCACCAATCTCAACTGTCATACTTGGATTAACACTTTCTTTTACTAAATCGACAAATTTAGATAACAACGATATTTTTGAAATTGACCAACCAAAAGATTTTTGTTCTTCTTGTTTGTATGTATCTGCTGTAAGCATTCTCCAATCCTCAAATAAGAATATTGCATATCTAGCAAAATCTTCATCTATTGTTGTTCTTTGTAATTCATTTAAACGACGGTAATCTTTCAAGAAAGAAGATACACCAACATTTGGAAAGTACAAGTTAACAACTTCACCATTTTTTAAATTGAATACAAATGAACGCGTTTCTTCGTTGTAGAATCTCATCATTTTATCTGATGGGTCATAATAGTTAATAATGTCTTTTGTTACTTCAACACGTTCTGTTTTTTCACCAGATGGAATATCTGCAAATAATTTGTTTTCGCCATCTTTAAATGTGTATTCTCTGATTGCAAAAATTAACCAAAATCTATCAATATCTTTAAGATCTTTAAATGACGCACGTTTACCAGGTATTGTTAATTTTATACATCTTTCAACAATAAAATTTAACATATCATCAATGCTATAACCATCTTCTTCTTCAATTGTTGACCAGTGTTTTATTTCATACCCACTAGCAGCTTTGATAAATAATTTTGTTCCTACCGGATAAAATAATCCTTGACTTGGTAATGATTCTAACGGAATTGCTTTATAACCTAGTTCACCAGCAATATTTTTCGATTCACCTAATGGAGATTCGTTGCTGATAATAGGTTGCCCAGCACCATTGAAATTCTTTTTAATTTCATTGATATTTCCTAATGATGTTACTTGTGTATTTATTTGTTCTACACTTTCTGCTGCGTCAATGATTGCTTTTGCAGCATCTTCTGTTGTTTTTTTTGCCATGATATTAGATTTTGTGTTTATATAATTATAATTTATTTATATATTCAGATTTATAAATGATACGATTTTAAAAAAGATTTGTGTCATTAAATGACTTGTAATAAATGATATAGTTATATATTCAAGCAACAAAAAAGTCAATCCATTATTCATAGATTGACTTTTAAGATATAGTTTATTTGTTGTTTTATTATAACCAAGTTTCTTCCCAGTCATCAACGCGTAATTGCCAGTCAGTTACTTTAAATATTTCATCTGATTCGAAGTCAGGATCGTTTGGACCTTGAACTGCGCTCATTGGAATAACTGTCTGATATGTTATTTGTCTGAAAATATCACCATTTGCATTATATTGAGAAATGATAAGTGGACCACCTTTGTAATCTTTTTTCAATCCCATTTTACCTGTAAGCGGATTGTATGCCAAATCGCACCATGCTCTAATTGCTTTATAAACATACATCGAATTTGAATCATTTAAGTTGACTTCAAAATCTAAAGATAAATCATGAGAGTTTTCACCTGGTTTACCACCGATGTAACTTCTATGTGCACCTTTAAATGATTGTTGTGCAATAGCTGGAAACGTATTAGGTTTCATACCTGAAATTTTTATAATGTTTTCCATTACCAAATCCCAGTCAGATATTCCTGGAGGAGGCGTTAACATTACGCTGAAGTACGCCTTAAATACTGGTTCCCATAAGTTACGGGCAGCAGTACTATTTTTATAATGTGGTAAGCCTGTATTTTTTGCCATTTGAAATATTTTATTTTATATATTCTTTAAAGAAAAAGTATTGTGGGCCGAAACCCACAATCTTTTAATTATGATACTGTAAAACCTCCTGATGAAACAGTTCCGGTTTTTAATACGGTTACACGGTTTATGATTTTTTGTAATCCTCTTGCAGGTTCGATTCCTATATCAATTATACCAACGTTTTGGTCGATAACTTCTTGTGTGTTATTTGATTCATCCATAATTACAATGTAATCGTAGATACCACCAGAACTTTTAATATTTGATAAGTAGCCATCAACAATAGTTTTTAATTCAAGACGAGTTGAAGCATCGTTGAACTCAAACACGTAGTTAGATAAGATATCTTCAACATCACTTTCAACTGTAATTAATAAATCTCTAACATGTAAGTTATTGAATGCAGATAATGTTTTTTGGTATGCTGTTGCATTACCGTAAATCATTGGTCCGTATTGTCTTGAATTTATAATACAGTTTAAACCTATTGGTTCAAGATATTCTCTATCAGCAGTTAAGAAATCATATTCAAGACCTGACATTTTAGGATTTGAAATTGTTCCTCTACGAGGTCCAGCAGCAATTGCAAATGGAGTTCCGTTTTTGAATTTCTTAATGAAGTTATTTGAAACATCAGCAGCAGGTGGAACCATTTTATTTTTATTATTCTCGCGAATTTTAATAAATGGAGTGAATACACCAGCAAATCTAGCACCGTTTTCTTCATCAGGTAATGTGAATGTGAATGATGGGCCTAATGATAAGTTACCACCAGTTGCTATATAAGATGCTTGTAACACAGGTTTTGGATTTCCATTTGCTGGGTCAGGCAATTCAGTAAATCTTGGGTCAGTTGAAGCAATGAATTCTTCAATTGAAGGCGCATTTAATATTGCCATACATTTTTGACGTTGTTTTGCCAATCTTGACAAGATTGCTTTAGGTCCCATCATAGGAGCAAGACCGCCATTAAATGTATCAACCAAATATCTGAATTGAATCATGTCTTTATCTGCAAGAACATCACCTAAGTTTGTTGTTTCGATAACACCTAAGATTTTCTCTAATTGAGCAGGTGTTCCAGGAATATGATATGCAGTTATTGTAAATCCACCAAGTGATGTAAATTGTAAGTTTGTTGTAAAGTTAACATCATTGATTCCAAGATATCTAGTTACAGCGCCACCAGTTGCATATATTGCTTCATTTACATTGATTGTGTATTCAGTAGCATTTGTTTGCGCATTTACCTTTTTAACTTTAGAGATAACTCTAGTTAATCTTGTTCTTGCTTCATTTACTAAATATTGGCCAACTTCAATTTTTGCATTATCAACACCAGCAATATTGAATGATGTTTTTCTAGCATTTAACGTACCAGCAATAATTGAAACGTTTTCTTCAATTTTATTATGAGCAGATTGTAGTATTAAACCACTTCCGCTTATTAATGATCCGTTTTTATCGTATGAATTTGATAATGTTACAGGTATAATGCCAGCAGTTGAATTTAATTCAACATTTGACCATTGATTAATTTTAGTTCCTGTTAAACCGTACATTGCAGTTACATTTTCAAACGATAAGTATGTAAATGTGTTATAAGCAGATGTTACACTAACTTTATCACCATTAATTACTGAATTGTTTGTAACATCAGTTACAAGTTTGTTTCCAGGCAATACAATGATATCAGTATCAGTATACATTAATGCAGGATTTGCAATTAAATCAATTGAATAAGTAGCAGGTGAACCTACTGAATTAATATCAACTGTTATTGCATCAGTTGATATTAATTCAGCAGGTGCATCAGTTGATATTAATTCAGCAGGTGAACCTACTGAATTAATATCAACTGTTATTGCATCAGCAACATTACAACCAATAGCAGTTAAACCGTCCATTCCAACAGTAACACCTGATACGAATGTAATTGTATTTACTGGCGAATCTGGCGTAACAGAAGCAACTGTAAGATAAATATTTAATGTTTTAACAAAAACAATGTCGCCAGCAATTAAATTTAATGCAGCAGGACTTGTAGTTGTTAATTGTGTAGCAGATACATAATTTACTATCATGTCACCAGTAGCATTATCTGTAGCAGCTTTAACTGGATTCGAGATTAAAATTTCGATTGATGTTCCAGTATTTGTTATTCTATCAACTTTAACATAATCATCAAGGCCTGCAGTAGTTAATCCTGTTTTGATTAATGAATTTGTATTTAAAGTTTTCAATAAATTGTTATACGCATCTTGTGTAAATACTTGTCCTGTAAATGCAGGAAGTGGTTTTGGTATAACCAATGTATTTAAAAATACGCCACGAGTTGCATCTGTTGTATAAGGAACATTTTTGATGTAAGGAACAACAGTACCAGTGCCAAAATCAGCAGCTTTATAATCTAAAGTTTCGATTGAATCTGCAAGTAACGTATTGTTGTATGTTATTTCATCAGAAATAGGTGATACATAAGATAACATGTTTAAACTTGAACGGTTTCCGTCAATTAACGAATGACCGATTAAATCAACATGATATTGTGAATTTTCATAATCGTCTAAAGATTTTCTGTCGATTGTCATGAAGATTCCAGTTACACCTTGTGCATTATTTACAATTGTTTCAATGTATTGGTTAACACCTTGACGATCTGTGAAGTCAGGAATAATACAACCAGTGAAGCTTGCAACTGTTACAACTTTATCAGAAGATAAGAAAGCATTTAATTTGCTAACTTTAATACCTGAGTTATCGAAATATGTAGAGAAGTCAGGGTCAACTGCTAAGTTGTTATAATTTGTCCAATCGCCTTTTACAACGATTACGTCAATAAAGTAATCAGATATGTAATCGAAATCATTTACAAATGCAGGAGCGTTACCAGCACCGTAAAAATCACGAGCAGTAATATCAAAACCTTTAATGTTTACAGATTTTCTTGCGATAATCGAAACAGGTTCTTGACCTAAGTTTGTGAAACTGATTAATTTGTTTTCGTTTGACGCGTTGTTATTTACGATAGCTTCAAAGTAAGACGAATCTGGGAACCAAAATCTTTCTTTGTTGAAGAATGATGCCATAAGATCTTTTGATGTATCGCTATTATCTTCAGCCATGCTTAAAGAGAATGAACGGTAATCAATCTTATCACCATCTATTGCGTTATTTAACGGCATTAAATTGATTGCGAAGATAGGTCCTGTTTGTAATGCAGTTTCTATTGCACGATGAAAGAAAGAACCTTTCTTTTCAAGGTATGTGTCAATTTCGCCGAAAATTTTTCTTGCGGATTTTATATCTTGCAGAAATACTGGTGCATTGAAAGGTCCTTTACGTGAAAATCCTACAACAAGTCGTAATTGTTGTGAAGAAATTACAAAACTATCAGTTGCATCGAACTCTACAGTATAGACCCCATTTGCTTTAAATTGATTTAGATCTAATGAAATCTTTGCCATTTGCGGAATCTTATTTTATTATTTTATTTTATTATATATTACTTTCTTTTACTCAATATTTGCTATATGACTTACATAAAATCCCTAAGCCAACTTAAATGTGATGCTTTTTCAACAGTATCACCGACGTCTGCATTTATCTTATCGTATATTACTTTCTTAACTAATTCTTGTTGTGTATCGTATGTTTCTTCAACCATTTCTTCAAATGCAGCGCTATCAAAATACGCAACTAAATTTATTAATGTCATTGCAATATCGTCATGTCCAGTTTGTGCTTCATATCTTCCTTGCTTATTTAAACCGAATGCTCCTAATTCATTAAAAGTATTTTTTTCAGTTACAACAATTCTTTTATTTTTTATTAGATTTCGCAATTCTCTAGAAAACATTTCCTTATTATCTGCTTTGATTTTTACACCTGGCCTAAAAATTTGACTTGCAACAGAATGAAACGTATGCATAAATATTTCAGGATAGTAATCTTTATGTTTAGATAATTTTTCGATAATAACGTTTCCTTTGAAATTTATTTCTAAAACAATTCTTACAATATCTTCATGAAACACATTAAATATAAGTGCTTCAAGTATTTTTGCAACATCATCAATTGAATGCAAATTTGAACGATACATACCAACTTGTCTTAATCTATAAAAACTTGATTCGTTACTATATTCTGTTATTTTACGTATCATTGCATTCGATTGCAACTCTAGTTTCATTATATTTATAACTGTACTATCGCTACCAACACCATCACTCAAATCGACAGCAAAAACAAATCTATCTTTATCAACATCAATTTCGTTAGGGTCAAAATTTGGATGCCAAGTCAACTCTGCATAATTGTCATTAAGATCTTCTAATTCATCAACTTCTTTCCATTTGAATTCTTTGGTCGTTCTTTTTAAGTATTGCAATATTTGACTTGATAAAAGCATTCTTGACGATGCCAAAAATTGATTTCCATATTCTTGATTGAATAATTCTTCAGAACCTAAGTTGTTAATTTCTTTTTGTCGCCATTTCTCATCGCGTCCTGGCACTTGCCACCAATCAACACGTATTGGAAAGTATTCGTTTTTACCTTCCATTGCTTTTGCGTATATTTCATAAAACAAGTTCATTTGATTAGGTGTTGAACTTATTATGATACGAGATACTTGAGATGATGACAACGTAGGATAAATAGAACGATAAAAAGGTACAACAATATGTTCGTCAATGTGAGCAAACTCATCCGCATATAAAAGGTGAATAGTAAAACCTAAGGCTGCTGTTTTTGTAGTTGCTTGAGAATATAATTTTACGCCATTATCGAATTTCATTCCCGTTGCTCCTAAAGATAACGAGCCAGGTTTCAAAAAGAATGGCACATTCTTTATTACTGTTTTAATTTTGTCAACAATCTCAGTAGTTGTTGCCATCTTATTCGCAATTACAAGTACATTTCTATCGTAGTGAAAACATACATACCATGCAATGAATATTGAAGATGTGATTGTATTATGACTTAAAATATCATTTGTATAGTATCTATGATTTGCATCATTCAATGAAATATCAAACATTGAAACTTTATATTTCGATTTTTCTATACTTGCAATTTTCTCGACGCCATCTTTCGTTTGTATTAATGAACCTACTGATAAATCTTTACAAAAAACTTCTTGCATACTTTTATCAAATAAAATATGCAAATCTGCGCATTCTAATTGTTTTTTACTTTCAGTTTCGATTTTATATACGTGGTATGGCTGCGTTAGATGCACTTGTGTTATCTCAGCATCTTTCGTATCTGTAGCCACCAATTTTCCTTTAACTGCTAATGAATTGATAATTTTTTTTGTATGATCATTTTCATCTAACCGGATGCTTCTATATTCGTATGTCTCTAAACATTGAATAAGAAATAAAATTATATTCTTAATTTGTTGTTTCATTTAAAAATTCTATACATTTTTTAATTGTTCCTTCTTTATCTTTATTGTAATCATCCTCCCACACAACAAGAACGTCATAACCATGAGCGTTCGCAAGATGAATCTTATATTCATCATATGTCCAAATTTCTTTTGCTGTTTTCTTTTTAACTTTGTGGTAGTAATCAGGTTCGTATAAGCCTGGCTTGCAATGCCAAAAAATCCCGTTTACTTCTATTATTTTTCTGTTTGCTTTGTGCGTTATATCATACTTGCATACTCTTTTATTTATTTTATCATAAATAAATTTTTCATTTTTATCAGATAATAAATTTTTCACATGCTGATTTATATTTTCTGCGATTTCAATTGAAAGATTTGACACACCTCTCGATATGCATGTATACTCGTTAAAAACTTTACTTTTCCAATTTTCTTGCCTATTATTAAAAATCTCAGTGCCTGCAACGAAACCGTATTTTTTTATACACTTTTCTAACGTAAACGTACTTTGCCTATCAGCATAAAGTTTTTTTGCGATATCGTCTTCATATCTTTCTAACCAATATTCAAGTTGCGTTTCTGTTATCCTGTCTTTTAATGCGGCCTTCACAAATTCTTTTCTAGCACTTTCAATATCATCAACATCTTTTTCTTTATAAAATTCTAATGAAAATGGCGATCTTTTTTGCCGTTCTTCCTTTGTTGTTTTACAACTGTGATTTGGATTATTTTCGCCTTTCATTTTTTCTGACGCCAATAACCTGTAATTGTCAAGTTTCATATGCAATCCTGAATTCTTTGACGTTGCTTCTTTATCTGACGCACATGTCAATAGCGAACCTGGAAATTCTTTTTTATAATCGTTAATTGTTTTATCTTTGTGATGATTTTTAATATGAATTCCATATATCCTTTTAACTTTCATCCCGCACCATTTACAAACTACATGGTCGTAGCCTTCATCTGTCATGTTTTCAATTTTTGCATTTTGCTTTCTTATGGATTCACTTTTTCTATACTCCATATAACAATTGGTTGAACAGAACTTTCTTTTTGATTCTTTATTGCAATTTACGCATTTCATATTAAATATTTTTTGTTATTTAATTATATATTCATTAAAGAATTTGCTTTTTGACAAATGAATTAATCAAGTTTATTATAAAGTTGCCATAAAAAATACTTTAACTTTTCTATTCGTGTCAATTGCCGTTGCGACTTAAGTTGCATATAATAAAGTTGTCCTACCGTAATAATAGAATAACCTTGTAACTTTTTATCGTAAATAGTTAATTTTGAATTAAATAAATGGCATTTACCTATCTGCCTGCTTGCAAGCATGATAACATATCTATGATCTTGAAAATCTCGAAGCATATCTTTTTGATACGGACGAAGGTCAATCTTTTGAACTCCAGTATCTGTCATTGCGTGACAATACTTTTCCGCAAAATAAAGTACGTCACTTGCGCATCGAACAATTTCTTCTTGCTCTTGTGGCGTATATTTGAAATTTATATTTCCATTTCTGAAATTAATGTCACCTTGATAAAAACAAGATTTATCGACGTCTAAGCCATTTTCTAATTTGCTTATTACATCGTTAACTCGTTCGGTTGACCATATTGTGCTACTTCCCATATTGTGTTATTTTAAAATGGACTATCTTTTGTATTATTTTGTTCCATTTGCTTTTGGTTTTCTTTAGCATCATTTAGTTTTTTACTATTAAGTTCTCTGTCTTTTCTGTCAAGTTCTTCACGTATTTTTTCCATTAGTCCACGAGTTCCTCTTGTTGTCATATCAGCATCACCGCCACCTTCGCCTTCAACTTCAGAGTGCGGAATGTCTTTTGTATTTTCTTCTCGTTTAACACGATAGTCTTCTTTAATTGCTTTATAGTTATTTTCCATCACAACAACATAATTTGCAATTGCCTTTGTTAATTCTAACTTTGAACGTTGGAAACCAGATAAAACTTCAAATTGTCTTGATTGCATATTGCCTTCTTCAATTTGTTCTAACATTTTTATGATTGAATACTCGGCAACTTTAGATTGTCTAATAAGATCTGACATTGTTGCAACATCGGAACGCATTTTTTGTTGTATGTATTCTTCAGTGTCAATAATTTCTTCATTCAAATAAAACATAGCATTTGCACCTACAATGTCCATTGCCTCGGAATTTGATGATGTCATAATTCCTTGATAATCCAATGTAATAGGTTTATGCTTCAGTGATAATTTTTTTGCCTCTTCTGTTAGACTTTCTAAATTATCTGATGACGATTGCAACATTTGTTCTAATTCTTCTCGTTCTGAAAGCTGTTGTTGTCTTTCATCTTGATTTACTTTTTTTGTATTACTCATATATGTAAAGTTAAATGCATTGTTATTTTGTTGAACCTACAAATGGCAAATGAAGTATAGGTAAACTGTTGTCAATTACGATAGCTTCACGTCCATCTTCAATTATATACTGATTAAGTATTGTTGATTGTTGTTCGTATGGAATAATATTTTTGAATATTCTTATGTTTGTTTGATAATGATTACTTGCAATAAGTTCAAATTGTTTTTCATCATCTTCTGGTAAAATTTCAGCAGCATTGATATTGACATTGCTAAATGTTCGTGTAAATACTGATGTTAGTTCTGTTTTTGCTGTTCTTTCATTATTAACTTCCCATAAACTAAAATTCAATTGTCCGAATTGTGCAGCATGATTAAATACTAAACCGTACCATTTGTTTTCTTCCATTGTGTCATTCATCGGAATCATAATAGGTGTTGAACCATTAGTGTACACAAAATATCTATTAACATAAGATTCAAGTTTCCATCCTTTTGCACCATTTGAATCAATCGTATGGCCATTTATAAATGTATTTTTGAATGTTCGAGATATTCCATATCCTGGTGTAGTTACCCAAGTTGGCGCGATTGTGTCAAGGTAATTAATGACTTCATCGTTTAATGCTACTTTGAAAGTATTTGTATTTGTTACTTCAACTACAACGCCGTAGAAGTTAAGTCGTCCTTGTCTTTTTATTTGAACCAATGTACCTGCAGGATATTTACGCAAAGAACCTATTGTTACAATAATTGTGTTACCTGTTCGTGACATTATTTTGCAAGAATCTTCACTTATTGTGTACTTAGGTTTTACATATTTAAACCAAGTTGTGAATGCAAAATCCTGAGAATTAATAAAATTCGATACTGCTTTATATGTTACTGCTTGAACATCTTTATCTGGGGCAAAAATTGATTGCAAGTCATAATAATGGTCAGCAACAGTTACACTTCTATTTATAATTTTATTATCCATGACAACTAAATCTTGATTTACATAATCGCGTGTTGGATCTTGTAAATTTGTACCAAGTTTTCTGTCATACTGTTGTGGTTTTGCAATATCTTCAATTTGATTTTGTGTTTCTTCTCCAAACAATCTATCAGAAGATCTCATTAAGTCATCCATTATGTCATTAACGGTATCAGGCATATCTCTATTCGATTTTGGTTTGTAAATTACAAGTTCGCATTTCCAACTAGTGTTTTCCATCATGAATCCTTTAAAAGGACGTGAACTTTGAACTTCATATAATCTATTGCCGACAAGTGGGAAGAAAATTATATCATTTTTTTGAGGTGCCGCATCGATACCAAAATCGCGCTCAAAAATTTGTTTTACGATTTCAATTTCAAACGGTTGTTCGTACCCAATGCCATACATACTATATTGCATTGTGTCATCGGGAAATTTGTTATCTGGCACCATTACTTTACTACATACTGGTTCATCAACATTATATAATGTCCATTCTTTTAATATAACATCGCCTGAACGATTGTTTGGCACTGCTCGCATGTATAGTACCTCCATGCCAAAAAGATCTGATATTGATGCTGACAAATCCTTATATAAATTGATTGCAGGATTAACAGCGTATGGATTGAATGTAGGTGTATCACATTTTGAAAGTATTGACGCTCTATCAATACCTGATGAAGTACACGCTAGTTGGGAATTTTGACAACCGTTTTCTTCAAATACTATTTGAGATGAAGGATCTTGTATTTGATAGTTTGGTTCTATCTGTACATTATTGATTGTCATGAATCCTTGAGATGCAAGTTGATACTTGTACTCTATGTAAAAAGGATTTGCAGGATTTAATTTTAAATCATTTAGATTTTGTTGAGTCAATTCAGACCAATAAGACCAGGCGGTATTATCTTTTGACCATCTGAATTGTTTAATGATAGTGCCGACACCACTTAAATCGTCAGTAAATGTTCTTATACTTTCAATATTCTTGTATGGCGCATTTAGCGAAAATACGGCATACTGACCGGTTTTATTTAAAGAAATAGCCTGCATTCTAAATATATTTTTAATTTATATATTCAGAACACAGGCTGTGTTTTCGGAAAAAGTATATTTTTTATTTTTTCAAAGTAGAGCCTTTAATCATCTTTTCAAAACTTGTAAGTTCTTGTTGAATATCATCAGGAAAAAACTTATACATTTCATCTAAGTCTCGTTTTGAACATTGCATTCTTTTACAATATTCGATAATAGTTGCTTCTTCTACATTTAATTCTTTTTTCTTTTCTTCTTTTGATTTTTTTGCACCTTTAAGCGCATTAAATATCCATGAAGGTGTTGAATTGTGCATTTTTGACAATGAATCACACCAATATTGAACAGCTTCGGCACCATTCATTTTCGTATGATTGAACATTTGTGCTTGTATTGGAAATTTTATTGCAAAAAACCTTTGCATCATGAAAAACTGTTTACTTTTTGTATATGCAGGTAATTCTGTAAATGCTTTTGGTTTTTGAAATAACATGTTTACGTAATCGAATAAACCTGGTGCAGAAGATTTCATTTCTTTTTCTTTTACAGGCTTTACTGTGTCACCAAATAATGATTTGGATGATGGTTCTTTATCTTCTATTTCTTTTTTTGCCATTTTATTATTTTATATACCTGGTATTTGATTAGTTTTCAAATCTTTGTCTATCTCAACAAGTTTATCAAAAACATCTCTGTTAATTTTAATCATTGGTATAGGATCTCCACCGCATGTATTCCATATATCTATATAAAAGTTTTTCCATCTATCAATATAATATGTTTTAACAACACTTTCGCCTTGCAAATGTGAAGATGATTCGCCAACCCTAGTTAATGTAATCTTGCCCATAAATGGACATGTGTATTCGATTGTTTCCATTAGAATAATGTTTTAGCAAGTAAGTCACCAACATTAGGTATTGGTTTATCAGCCATTGGTTTATTTGCGGCTTTAGGTTTTGTTTTGCCACCAAGATTTTTGAATACATCAGCTTCAAATGACATTGATTCTATTTCATATTCAGAATTTGCAAGTAACGTATGCATATCCCATTTTCCTAATCTTGGATAACCACCCGAACGAACGTTTAGATAATGTTCTTCAAATAATTTACGACATTTAGATGGAATTGTATCATCAGATAAATATACAAGAATTGTATTTCTGATGATTCGTTTTTTGATAAGTTCCGAATCGAATTCTTTATTGTAGATGATTTTAATTTCATTAGAAATTTCTTTTGCGTGTTCTTCAAGATGTGTAACGTCAACGATCTTTCCTCTTGCTAACAATAATTCTTTTATTCTTGCAGCTGCTTTGTCTGTCATTTTATTATTAATGACTTTACCTGATTTTTGCGTTGTTTGCCAAGATACGATAGGCGGTACGTTATCACCGCCATCACCCATTAAAATTTTACTGAATAATACATCCTCTGGGTCAAGTTCTTGTAATGCAGAATTTGCAATTACTTCTTTTATTGCATCTTTGTTATTTCCCATAAATGAATCAGCATCAAATAATGAAACCTCATTTATTTTATGTAAAAAATCAAAGAAACCTGGTGCTGCAATAATTTTTCTGTCTGTTGATTTTATGTTGTAAACAACAATGAAATTATTACCGCTATGTTTAACTAGTTGAGATATATCACCATCACCTGTCATTATAACAACATCTTCACCATCATCAAATAATTTATTTGCCCAATAGTACATCAAATCATCACCTTCACAACTGTCGATATTTGATGTGATACAGCCATGACTTTTCAAAATTTCGCCAAAATCGGCAAGACATTTATTAAATGCTTTCCAATCGACAACAGATTCATCTTTTACTCGATTTGCTTTATAGCCTTCGTTTTCTTCAATATCAACATCTTTTCTCCATGAATGATGGTCAATTGTAAATATGACTCTATCAGGTTTTCCTAATTGTCGAATGCCATATGCCATATCCATTGCAATTTTTCGCATGAACATGTTTCGGTCTTTTTCATCTTTCAATTTAGGTTCTTTTCCTTGATGCGGATACACGTGCAATGATTTGTGAAAATGGTAATTGCCATCCACGATTATATTAAGCTTCCCCATTTCCGTCTTGTTTTTTAATGTAACCAACTTTAATTAAAGCGTTTTCGATATTTGTATCTAAAACTTTTTTCATAACAGCAATTGTATTTGCGGATTCAAGTATACCTACATAAATTTTTGCCTTGAATAACGTATGCGATGGCGTAACAAGAATAAGATACATTCGTTGTCCTATTTTTAAAACGTCAACCTTTTCAGGTATCAATTGATATTTTGAGATTATGTAATCTCTTAAATCTGATGCTCTTCTTAAATACATAATTACGCTTTTGTATAACTAAAAGAATTCTTTATATGCTGTTGGAAATATACGCCAGTTGATGCGGCAGCAACAAGTCCTTCGTATGTATCAAGGTCAACACCCGAGTATGCATATTCTGAACCGTTTTTAAATTCGATTGTTAAGATTTGTGTTTGACTATCGTACGTTGATGATTCAATAGTCGATGATTGGTGATAATTTATAACGGCTGCCATACTTATTTCGATAAAATTTGTTGTAATTTAAAGCAGCATGATAGTAATGTAATAACTGGGTCAATCACATGAACACGTTGTGCTTGGTGAGCTGCAATTTCAATAATAAGTTGTGGAAGTTTTGCAATTTGTGCAGGTTTGTGTTCTCTAATATAAGATGGAAACTCTGTTCCTAATGAAGCAAGAACATCATCAACTTTTGATGAATATTGGCCAACAATTGTTTTGTAATTTTCAGCAGGATTAGGATCATTAAGAATTAAATCAAAAATATCATTGTATGTATAATTCAATGTTTTGATATCTTCAATTTTAATTTCAGTAATTCCTTTCAATTGAAAAGATTGCATTTTATTCATTAAAGAACGCATGTCAGGAAAATTTCTTTTAACGAATTCGATTGCAGCCGCTTGTTCAATTGCGATACCGTATGCTTTAAAGATTGTAAGTACTCGTTTGATGTATTCAATCATTACTTTCTTTTCTTCATCTTGACTTGCATAATCAAAAGAAATACAATTGAAACGAGATTGAATTGCATCAGGAACTTTTGTTATGTAATTACAAGTTCCAATAAAACGAGCAGTATCATGAAACTTTTCAACTGTTGCACGCAATGCTTTATAAAATTGGTCAGATGCACCGTCCATCTCATCAAGAATTACAACTTTCATATGTTCTTTGCCGCCAAGAACGGAAATTGAACCACAGAAATCTGTAATTTCAGTTCTGATTGTATCAACTGAACTTCTGTCAGATACATTTATGTATAACGTTGGATGGTCACCTGCCATAATTTTTGCTAAACTTGTTTTACCAGTTCCGGGTGATGAATAAAATAAATAATTTTGATGAAGTTCGCCATCTCCAAGTTCTTTTCGGATTCTTTCGGGTAAAATGATATCCTTTAATGTTTTGGGTCTAAATTTTTCAGTAAAAAGTTGATTTACCATGTGTTAAGATTATTTTAAGTTTAAATTTACATTATCTTAACTCATCAATATGTTTAACGAACGTTCAAAAGTTTTAATTTATTTTTATATACATTAGTATACTATAGTTTCAAAAACAAATGGAGAGATTACTCTCTCCACGTGTTTAATTTATTGGGCAATACATTTAATACGTATTGTCTGTCTTGCGTCAGAATTGGCATATCATTGTCGATAACCCAAGTATTTCTTTCAAACTCAATTCCATCATCTGTGAAATTCATATTTTCTGCAGAAGCCAAATATGGTTTAAATGATTTACCGTCTTTTGCTCTAACCCATGTTTGATTTTCACGTTTAATTGTCCAACCTCGTTTTGCAGGTGTTGGATATTCATTCCAATTTATTCCTTTTTGCAACATTAACATGTCTTGTTGTTTTCCAGTGTTAACATTTTGTAATTCAGAATGACTGAAATATGCTTGCGCAGCCATTGAAATTGAATTTCTTGTTGCATCTTGTTGTCTCCAGATAAAATAGTTGACAACTTCTTCAGCATCAGGCAATGTATAAACACGCGCATCAAACTCTGCCAATGTCATATCCTCAATCGCTGAATGATACAATTGAATCATTCCAGTTTCACCTGCCTCGTCGTACGATACGTTAATATTGCCAATTGCTCGAATAGCACGAAGTTTATTAAACTTTGCTGTCGCCATTGATGCTGCAACGGATACAATTTTTTGTACTTGACCATCAAACCATGAATCGGTTTTATTTGAGTCATAATCAGTTAACAAAATACTGATTTCATCAGATTGTGTATAACCCATTTTTGCACCTTGAATTTTTGAGCAAAGGTACTTTGTTGTTTCGGCCATGTCTTCCATTAATCCAAAATCAAAAGGCTTATTAAGACCCCTTGTATATGTGTGGAAAGCTTTGCCATCAATTCTAATCATAATGTTACTGCGACGTGGTAACATGGTTCGTGTTCGGATTTCGTAATCCTTCATTCTGTCGCCTAATTGGTCTTTCATGATTTTGATGTTTATTAATTATTTGTTATTATATACAGAAAGTTGTAAAAGTTTTATATTCTTTCTGGTGCTGTATTAAAAGATTTTTTCCAAAACTCGGTATATCCAACAGTTTCGCCGAATACATCAATTGCTGTTTCTATTCGTTTTGTTCTTTTTAATTTTTCAATTTTAAAACATTTTCTAAAAGCTGCTTGCGATAAACATAATTCGTGTCCTGCAACATCTAATGAAACAGTTTCTAACCCATCATAAAACTTTTTAAATTCGCGTAAGCAATAATTGTTTGTGAATACAATCCCGTTAACGTTTCCATATTTAAAAGTTATTTGTATTTGTTGATTATATACTTCCCACTCCTTTTCAAGAAATTCAATTCTACTTGCTTTATTTTTTAAATCTTCAACAAGAAATTCGCGAATACATGGATTATCTTTGATTATGTAATCTGAAATTTCCTTTCGATTTTTTGGGCTGTAACAATTTTTTGGATTACTTGGCTTTTCATATTGAATATCTATTTCAGTTCCGGTTTCAAATACAAAATGATTTAAAAATTTATTATATCCGTGTGCGCATTTAATTACAATTTTCTTTACATTTAATTTTGTAAAAAGATCTTCTGGAAAAAATACATCAGGTTCGCCATGTGTATATCCAATTGCTTGCGTAAAAGAATCTGTTATATAAAAAGTATCGCCAATAACACAAAGTTTCAACAATGCATATAAATCAATTGTAGGAACACTTGCGTTAATTATGTTATATTCTGTGAAGTAAAATTCGCCATTTTTATATTCTTTAAAATCTTCTAATTTCAAATGTTTAAAAATGTCTGTAATTATACCTTGGATTTCATAAGTTGCAACCTGCTTTGTTGTATCATATTTTGAATGATATAAGGCAATTGCATTGCCATGATAATTTATACCGAATGATAATTCGTATCCTTTATCTAAACCAACGCCACTTAAACTGTGATGAACAACAGACATGCACAAAGAAATACCTGGCGCGATATCTTGTTTAAAGGATTTATACGCATTATAGCCACCAGATATATTAACTAAACTTTTATAGTTTGTCATATTCAATAAATTCTCTGGCAAATAATTTTCAGTATCGTTTATTACGGTTTCCCAATCTGAATATGCATACATATCACCTGGATAACTAATACCGTTTCTGTTATCTCTATATATTGAAAGCGGCATTTCAACTTTAAAAATACGTGCCTTGTTTAACAGAATATCTTTTATTGTTTTTTCGATTAAATCTTTCATTTAAAATAAAGCTTTTTCTTTTTTGATTTGTTCTCTAAGTTTTGTTAGTCGCGAACAAAATTCACGAGTTGTTAAAACAGTTTTTGATTCATCATTCTTTCCCATTGAATGCGTGAGTACAGAGTTTCCGCTTGCAATCAATGCTTTACGAAAACTTGAGTTTTTTGACATTGCTTCGTATGCTCTATCAAGAAGATCTTGGTATTCTTTTGAATGCCTGTTGATTTCAACACCTTGCCAATATAGCGTTTGTGTCATCCACCATTTTTTTGGTTTGCCTTTGAACTTCGCAGCAACTCCTACTAATTTACAAACTTCAATTTGCATTTCTGGGGATTTAAACTTTAGTGATTGCAAAAATCCTTCAAATGAAGCAATTTGTACGCCATCCAATTCAAAAGGATGAGGCGCAAAGTTAGATAATGCGCTGGCAGGATACCCTTGTCCGCTTCCTATATCCATGATATTAAAAAATTATTTAATTGTGATTGTAAATTTATAAATTTTGTAATTGTCCTAAAGTCTTTTTGTAAAAAAACTGCGCATTGTTTCTGGGATTCAAAAACAATTATTTCACCTGTTATTTGATTATGCACTTGCACTTTTTTTCCTTGAGATTTCTTTTTAATTTTTACGTTATTAACTTTTCTAAATGCCCAGACATCAACCATGCCTTTTCGCCGTTTTTCTTTTTCATCATCAGGCATTGGAATTCCTTTTAATTTCTCACTTATTTTTGCACATGTTTCTTTTTCTCTTTCTTTTCCAAAATAATGGTGATTTTCACCTGCTGTTTTTTCATGAAAAGAATCTATGCCTTCTTGCGTCCTATGCCATTTTTCACCTGCCATTGAATTATTTTCAATTTGGCATTTTCTTATTTTATCTTTAGTTTCTTGCGTGTGATGTTTACCGGTAAAATTTTTATTGTGTCTGCCGCCCTTTCCGCCAGGCCAACAATTGGTTAGATTATGCAACCCAATTTCCGATATGATTTTTTCTTCTAATGTATACGCAAATTCTTCTTCTAAATTAACTTTTATAAAAAATTCGATGGGCTGTAAACCTTCATCTAAAATTTTTTTTATTGTTCTTGTTTTGTGTGAACGCTTATAGTTTACTGCTGCTTTCTGCGAATGCACATATATACGTCTTAATTTTCCTTTGCCTATGTAAAAAGGTTTGTATTTTACACCAAAATCAGTAAACGCATATTCGCCAGGCTTTCGTGGATCCAATAACGCATATACATAATAAATGTTTTCCATATATAATTTTTAATTTATATATCAAAACATTTATGTTAAGATTGTAAAAATCCTTCCATTGAATTGCAAGTAATCCCATCTATTTCAAATGGGTGAGGTGAAAAATTTGATAATGCGCTAGCAGGGTATCCTGCACCTGAACCTATATCCATTGTTATCCAATTAATATTGTATGCAATTCTTCAGCTTCTTTTTCCGTCGCGCTTTCTAATTTCGTTGCAGGATATCCGAATCCTTTAATTAATGCAATTGGTCCTTCCTTTCCTAAGAAACGGAAATCATCAACAGTTAATTTTTTTGCAATTTTTGATGCAAATTCTTTTATACTTGCAAAGTCAGAATTTGCATTTTTTTTTCTCAAGTTTTTCAAAGTGCGTAATTACATGTCTTACACAACTTTCAGTTCCGCTAAGACAACCGCCTTGCGCATCAGCAACACTTAAAATATTACTTTGTACTAAAGGTTTCAATTGAAACAATGCGCCTTCCTTTGTTTTTACGCCATTTTCTTCAAGCCATTTAATAATAGGCTCTGGACTGCACATATATAAGTACAGTTCTAATGCTTGTGTGTTCATATAATGTATTTTAAAAGTTACTTGATTAATTTAACTATAATATCATGCAATTCATTGATAACACTTAATGGAATTGTTTGCAACGAACATGAAACATCGACGCATAGCATATCATTAATGAAACGATATGTAATAACCCACCTTGTTGATTATTTTCAACAAGCCAAACGATATGACTCCAATGCACATGTGTTACTGCTGCGTATTTAAAAGGTACTGTAAGCTTTAATTTATTTGCTTCTTCTAAAAGTTGTTCATCAACTGCCATTTTATAATTTATTTGCAAGTTTACACATATGACAATCAACTAATGAATTGCAATCCAACATTCTGAATGCAGATTTGTTTGTATTCGGATTAATTTCAATTCCTACTGGATAGTCAGTTTTCATGCCATATTTGAATGGCTTACCTGAAATTTTTCAATAAGTTCGCCAACCATTGCCGGCCATTCATTTTCATTTGAATATTTTACTTTTCCCATGATTATTTTATTTTTGGATATACGATAGTCATATCTCCATTTAAGTTGTAATGCTTTTCCAAACCGCCGCATCCTTTTGCAATCCAGCCTTTTGCTTTCAAAACGCGTTTTCTATACGATGTTGCTTTAGTAAACAACAACTCAGTTATTTCGTTTGGTGTAAGATTATCATCGAACTTGATATCTTGTGTTGCGTATAAGCAATCTGTTTTTCGATAAAATCTATTAGCAGATAAAGAAATCATCCAAGTTGTTTGAATTTCTTCATCACGATACTTAATCATTTTTCGTTTCGGAAATTAAATTTAAAAAAATAGGAATTTCGGGTATATTCATATCAATTATTTTACAATGTTATAAGTACCGGTATAAACTTCAGTATCAGCAAGTTGTGAACACCAAACAGATGTTTTTTTCAACAAAAATAAGGTTTTCATTATTTTCATCTTAGATGGTATCTTCCACCACGCAAAATACGGTCACTTGAACAAAATCGTATTGAAATATCGTCAACACTATCAGCAATAAAAATAGCAAATTATGGAATACCGTTTGCATCGTAAGAAATTATTAATTTATTAAAAATCAAATTCGATATCTTTTGTATCATATTTATTTAATACTTTCTTTTTTGATTTTTTTAGCAGTTCTCGACAATCTTCTTCAGATGGGCAAGAACCTAACTCCCATCTTCGGCATATATTTATACCGTTGCCTGAAAAGGGCACAAAACATATACCAACCATTTTATTACAAAAGTTATCTCGTACTGAATAGTTCTTTTTATTATATTTCATATATTTAATTTTTATTAATTAATTAAAATCAAATATACAACATTTATGAAGCAATAGCAAATATTGAGGCATTTATTTTTGCACATTTTATACTGAATGCGAACTTACAACAATTGTTTTTTTATATTTTTCAATCATGTCCTCTATTGCTGCCGCCATATTTTCTTCTAATTTTTCTTTGCTATCATGTGGTTTAAATTCCGTGTGCAATTTACCGTTTATATAAATTTCGCCTACGAATTTTTTATTTGGTGATTCTACAAATGGAACCGGCCCGAATTTTGTTTTTAATGTTGGTGCAGTTGAATTAATCGTTTCTTTTGTGTCTGTAATTTGTTCTGCCGTTTTTTGACGTTTTGTTTTTTGACGTTTTGTTTTTACTTTATACTGCGAAATTTCATTTAATATAATTTCTTTTGCTTCGTCAATATTTGTTGCGTTTTCTTTAATTAATGTATAGCCAGGATTTACAGTTTCCTTGTATTTAACTCTTCTCTTAATTTTGTTATTTTTCTTGTTTAAAGAAACTTTTACATTTACGCCAGGAAACTTTTTTTCAATGAAAATTTCCTTATCGGTTTCTTTAAACCCTTGTTTACGCGTCGTTACCTTTTTGTCAATAATCTCCATTTTTTCATCATTAATTGTTTCTACTATATTCAATACATTTTTTACTGGCGTATTTAAAATTTCTTGTTTACGCTTTTCAAGATCTTTGCGTCCATTACGATTGTAATGACGCCATTTTGCTTTTTCTTCTTCTGTTGATTCTTTTTTCATATTTTAAATTTTATTTTATATACAGAAATTTAAAACAGTTTTATTTGATTTTTATAAAATTAGTTTTTGAATCATGGAAAGATCTTTAAGTATCCTAGATTTGCTATGAGTATTTAACAACATGGAATTGCCCTAGTCTTTCTATACTAACCCTTTCCGAAACTATGGTATCTATTATATACAGTTATTTAAAATAGTTTCATTTTATTTCAAAAATATTTTTCCTTTTGTAAAATACCAATCTTTAACTTTGTAATCGCCAAATCCGTTATCATCTAATAATTGTCGAATCTTAAAATGATTATCGGTTTCAAGAATAATTGTAAGTTTATCTTTTGCTGCTCCTTGAATTTGAACTACTATAAATTCTTTCATATTACAAAAATATTAAGTTATTACTTTTTGCCCAATTTTCTTCAGCAATCATAGGTTGCACATTGTCAATTGAATTTGCGCCGCCTTGTGACTTTGGCAATCTGTGGTCGATTGTAAATAAGTCGCCGTCTTCTGAATAAAAATTATAATGGAATGATGAAGGACCTTTTTTATAATCAGCTCGGTCATATCCACAATATGCAACGTTTTTTCCAGTTACTGGACATGTGAGATTGCCGTTTTTAATTAGATGAATCCAAAACAATTTTCGTTGAGATATTTTGATTTTCAACTTTGCATCTGGATTATTTGCAACTCTTCTTTTTAATTTTTCTTTTGCTTCTTTATTGATGCGTTTATCAAATTCCGCAAATGTAATTTTTTCTAATGTAGTGAATTTTTGATGCATGATTAAACAAATTTAATTCCGTAAGTACTTGAATCTTCTTCAATTGTTGTTTGCGTATATGTACGTTTTAATAATTTAACATTTTTAAACGTTGACCAATCTTTTGGAAATGGCCGTTTTTTATCTGCAGCTAAACACAATTTTGGTGAACCGTACCATCCAGTGTCAAACCAGTGTATACCATCATGTGTTACAGCAAATGTAAATTGTACAAGTGGCTGATTTGTTAATAATTCTTCTAGACTCATGATATTATCAATTAATTAAAATCAAATATACAACATTTTGAATGCATTGTCAAATTTTTAAGACTAATAATTCACCCAATTTTCAAAGCTTTCAATAAATGCGTCAGTATTAAAATCCGAAAGTATTTTTTGTTTTGCCTTGAATACATCAGATTTGCAAAAATCGCAAAGTTCTTTTGTTAATTCAATTCCTGCTTTTACTTCAAAGTTTTGTGCATACTTCAAAGTTTTATCATTAAAATGTTTAGTTGTCCAATCTCTATTTACTGATATGATTGCTTCATATTTCCTTAACATTTTATTATCAGATACATCAAGTTTTATACTTTTAAATTCTGCATTTGCTTTTGCAAAATCAAAAGACTCATTTAACATTTCCTTTGCATAAATATGTCCTCTTACTATATGACCTAATCTTTTTCTTTTATTGTAATCATCAGTATATTTGAAATAATGTTTAATGTCTCTTCTTGCAAGACCTAAATAACTTCTTATGATTGAATACGTTATGAAAGAATCTTTATATTTTGAAAGCCAATCCAAGTCAGTTCCGTTCAATTCACCTGAATGAATTACTTCAAAGTTTATTGTTGAATCGCCGCTTATGCAATTCTTCAAGAAGTTATGCAATGATACAAAATTGTAATCAATGTTATCTTCTTTAAATTGCAACTGGTGATGCGTTTGCATTGCTGAAAATAATTCGTTTTCAGATGTTGCATATATGTAAAGGTAGTCAGTATCAGAATTTTCATTGTTCGTTCCGTACATATGGGAACCTACTTTTACTTTTGCTAGTGTTGCAGATTTTAATTTCTCAAATAAATCTCTGTCGTTAAAATGTATATTCATAATTTATATTTCTTCTTGTGATCTAAAATAATTATCTTCGCATGATTCAAAATCTGTAGCCCAACAAATTTTATCCGAATCTGTTGGATCATCTTTCATTTCTGAATTGTAAGGGTCGATGTAAATATATACGTCTTGATATTTATCTAAGCGTTTTTGTAACCCTTCTTCATCGCAAATTTCTGTATTTGGAAACTTTGACTTTAAACCTTCTAATGTTTGTGCGGACTCCTTCATTTTTTTTGCTCGTCCTCTTTCATACATGTATATCATAATTTCAATATTTATTAAACAAATATAAACTAAAAATGCCTCAATAGCAACTATTGAGGCATTTATTTTTGAATTATTTTTATTTTCTTGGCGTTAATCCGTCAAGAATTTTTGTGATTGCACCTTTAATTTGACCGTCAGTTGGCGCAATTTCATTTTTGATACTTAAAAATCTTTTAATCTCTTCAATTTTTTCTTTCATTAATTTGAAATTTTTAATTGATTTAACTGGTCCTTCGTATGCGTAAAATAAAACTTCATGTTTCCATGCATGTTTTGCAACATTTGCTGCTGATTGGTCTTTGCCATCAATTAATAATTGTGTAACATAATGACTGTTTTTATTTCTTTCCTCAATTTTCCAAATTGATACATTACAAAGTTTATCATTAAATTTTAATTTAACGCACAATGTTTCTGTTGACGTTTTCACTGTAAACACTTTTAAGAACATACCAGTTGGTGTTACAAATAAATGTTGACTTGTTTTGTTTATGTAATTTAATACATGACTGTTTACTTTTTCTATATTGATTTCCATGACTTTATTTTTTATTTTATGATTTATGATTATTTTGTTTTCTGTTCTTTTTGCGAATTGAACAGATTTACGCTATATGTTCAAAATTCATTGAAAATTGAACATCATAAAATAAAATTAAGTTGGAGCACGCGGCCTATTAATCTAGTGTCTCATAACTTTACATTTTTTAATAAAAGTGGATAATTGCTACATAATCTTCGTGCATCTTCGGATGGTTCGAAAGCGACCGCAGTTATTTCATTATCAATATCTGGTTCACGGAACACAGAATATTTGATTTGTTTTGCGTCGGCCTTATCTATAAGGTCTTTTAGAGATTGTTCATTCGGTATTGATAAAAAAACCAGGTACTTCGAGCATTCGTGCCATTCTTTTGCAATGGTAGGATGATTGTGTTGAAACTCGATTGCAGCATGCGCTGCTTGAACCGCTTGATAGCCTGGTGCAATATCTTGTCTAGCGACAGTTATTAATTTTGAATGGCAATTAATCTATGTTTCTTTCATGATTATGATTTTTGTTTATTTATTTTTATTATATATACATTACTTTAAAATAGTTTCAATTAATGTCCACCTTTTATTATACTTAATCCAATTATTTTTTTGCTCCTGCATCTTCTAATAGCCTAGAGGATTCTTTTAGCGAGGAACCAGTTGTTATAGTATCATCAATTACACAAACATTTTTATCAACAATTTTTGAAAGTATCTTATCGTTTATTTTTAGCCAATTCGATATTACGTCACGAAATTGCGGTGCAAATTTCTTTATTGAAAAATAATTGTTTTTTCTTTGTCTGTCAATATCTGCTTGTAATGTTTTAATGTTCTTTTCTTTTAATCCAAATTTTTCACCTTGTATTATAATCTCATCGAAATTTGGATTTTTGAATATACCTGCATTGTATGTTACCATATCATAATATTTAGGTAAATGTCGGTTTAACTCATTACTTAAATTTGCAATTAGCGAACTTGAGCTTTCTAATAATATGATAGTATCAATTTCTTCCTTTAAAATTATATCTGCCATATAAATTGAAGTTCTATTGATAAATTTAGAATAACTATTTGCATCTATAGTATAAATTGAACTTTTACCTTTTATTGCATTTAATACTTCTACATAATTAACATTGTGATCATCAGTTCGTTGATACACTGAATATGCAATACCAAACGGTAATTTCATTTGATATGGCTTATGCAATTTTCCTTTGCCAAAAGATGTATTTATTAAATCATTAGATAATGAATCGAATAAAATGACGTTATCTTGTATTACAAAACCTTCGTTTATAATTGATGAATACGTATCGAATTTAGGAATGCGCATTTGTATTTTATTTTAATTTTTCGCCGTGATCATCAATTGCTTTCTTCAATGCATAGTTTAAAGTACCGTCTATTTCAATCAATTCTTTTTTGACAACTGAATATATGCCTGTTGATAATGCAAGTGCGTGATGAGGCAATCCTTCAGAAACACCTTTATGTAAAGCGTTTAATCTTATGTAAAGATTTTTGATATCTTTAACTTTACCAGCAAACGCTGTTTCATTTGAACCAAGTACATCATATGTATCAAGCATAAGCCATTTCATTTTCGATTCTCTCTCGAAAACATCAAAAGAAAGATGCTTAGACGGTATTACGCCGATAACATAACATGGAAAAATATCATCAGGATATTTTTCACTTGGGTCGCCGTACGGACTCATTATGTATCTTAACGGTCTAAAAAATTTATCATCAAGTACTGCTTGTTCATTGATATAATCGTTTAATGACGGAATTCGTTGTTTCATACACTTTATTTTAATTTATATATTCATCGGTGTCAAGTATTGCAATTGCTCTTTCGACACAACCTTCAGTTAAACCGAAACCTCTTATGTTATCTCTATGAATATTTACATCAAAATTGTTTGCTGTTTGAACAAATACTTCTTGTTGGTAATCATAATAGCCATTAATGTCATCTATAATAACAAATGATTCTATGTTGATTTTATCAAGATGCTTTGTTATCCAAACGTCAATTTCGTCACCTCTACGAATGTCATCAAAATCAACAATCCCGCCGCCGTTATTCGTTATGAAATTGTATGCGTATACTGCACTAGGCGTAATATCAATAAGTTCTCCAGGCAATTCTCTATCATTCCACATGTTTTGCATTGTTTGCAAACCAGCATCTTTCCATGTACTGGTCATTACAATTTTTGCATCTGTTGCATCAATAAGAATTGCTAAATTCCTTACAAAATCAGGATGAAAAATATCGCCGTATCTATCTTGTTTTGTTGTTGCTTGCCACGGAATATTTAATACGCCGTCAATATCTAAAAAAATAATTTTCATCAATCGTCGGTTTTTAATTTGTTATAATCATCATATCTGTAACTGTCATTAACACAACATGCTTTGCAACTATCTGCAAACACATCGTCATCAGTAACCATACCTAGATAGGAACAACCGTTAATTGGGATTCCTCGCCATCTGCCTAAATAAATCGAATACGGACAATGCTTTGTGTAATACGTGTAATCATCAGCCGATTTTTTATTCATTTTTTCAAAATCGGGTTCGTAACAATATGGACCTTCGGGAATTACTGTTTCATCAAATTTCATGTTGAAAAGTTTCTTCCACCAGCATCCAAACATTGCAAACCAATTGCCTATTATGTAAAGTTTTCTATTTAAGAATTTCTTCATCTTTTAAATTTATTTTTGTTCCATAATGAATAAAGTTGACAACATCACCTTGTTGAATCACGTCAAATGTTCTGCATATAAACAAAAAATCTTTGTACGCTTGAATCAAATAATTTGCAGACGTTGGTATTCTGTATAAATATTTTTCCAATTCTGGAAATTCTTTTGCTGCAGCTGCTTTTGTGTATATTTCAGGACGACCCATCAATAAACCTAGTGCTTGCGCTAATTGAAATGCAAATATTTTTCGAACTTCGATTACTGAGTTTTTTCCAAATTCATCAATTGATAAATCTAAAGTTTCAGCAACAGATAGTCTAGATTCCCATGAATGCGATTTCAATGCAGATTTTACAGATTCACGATATGTTGTTTTTGAATAATGCGATAAGAAACAACGTAATACTCTTACAGCTTTTAGAATTTCATTTCTTTTTACTTTTGTATCGAGAATTAATGGAAATTCTTGTTCATGTAAACGATATGTTGTAATTAAACTATTTTGAATTTCATCGCATGTTCCTTTATAACAATCTGTAACCATGCCATCTTTAATTACTATGATGTTTCTGTTTTCTTCTTTTGAACTATCGCAAAATTCTTTGCATTCTTGAAATGACGGTAATTTATCGAATACATAAAAAACGTCAATATCTAGTGAATCACCAGATCCATGTATGTATCTTATCATACTTTGTATTTTTCGATTATTTCTCTAGCTTCTTTTAATGATTCTAATAGCATGCCATTTGTAAACCCAAGTTTTCTTCTGCCGATTGGCGTATCAATAAAACCCATCAGATTCTTTAAAGAATCTAGAATTTCATTTTCCAATGGCATAACAACAATTGGAATTATTGCAAATTCAGATTCATGAGTTTCAATATGATATTTTTTTTCTTTAAACAACCTTTGCATATCTAAAACAAAATCATGCAGTTCACTTTTTGCATGTGCTTCATCAACATATAATTTGGCAGCACGAATTTTGCAAACGTTTACATTATTTGCACCAATGTATACCGGTTCATCTTTATACGTTAAATCTTGTATGACGTATCCTAATGTTTTCTTTAGTTCCATAATTATATTTTGTTAAAACGTTTCAAAATGAAAAACAAAAAAACCTGAATACATAAACATATCAAGTACATCCATTTGAAATGCATAAACAATTCAAGTCGTGTAACCTGATGTGTAAAAAAATAAAATGTAGGTATTACAATGAGAATGATGTTTATAATAAACATTATTGCAATAACCGCATCATCCCATTCTAATTCTTTAATAAACTTTTTCAATTTTTCCATTTGTCAATTTTTTAAAATCAAATATACAACATTTAGTATGCAATAGCAAATTAATATGTATATTTGTTTATTAAAGTTTCTCTAGAACTGAATCCTCTACTTCTTGGCGATATGATAACAACAGGAGCAGATTGAGCATTTTTATAAACAGATCTTACCATTTGTTTAACAGCAAAATCAATTTCAGTTTGCATTTCTTTTTCTGATAAATGATAAATTGTATCATCATAAAAATCAGGATTCAATTCGTGTCGATTGAATTCTTGGATAATATCAACTTTAGATTTTCGCGAACGAATAAGATCTGCGCAAATTCCAGATTGTGCAGGATAATTGATTGGATCTTCCATTGCATCAGGTAATTCAGCAGCAGGTTTTGTTAATCCATTAAACAATCCTTCAGGAACAATTTCTTTGTCCCAACGATCATTTATATATTTTGCAAATCTGTATAACTCAAGTTTTGTCATATCACCAATAGGTTGGTGCACACCTATACTTCCAATGTCATGAAACGATGCCCAGCCCAAAACATTTTCTGTATGATTTCCTGTTGAAACAATTCCGCTTTTAAATCTGTGATTTGCCGCGATTGCTTGAACAGATCTTAATACTGCATGCATTGTTGAATAACCTGCCAATGGAATTTCTAAACCTGAAGATTTAAAACTTTCTTCATCAACTTTTTTGATTTCTTGATAAATTCCTTCAACTGGATTTACATACAATTTGCAACCAAGTAAATCAGCAGTTTGTGCAGCATACTTATATGTAACCGAACCGTAATTTAAACTTGACGGATTTGTAATGAATACTGTGTGTTCGGGCCCCATTGCATCTACAACAATTGCGGCAACAATTGAAGAATCAAGACCGCCGGATAGATGTACTTGTGCATTAGGGATTCCACAAAGTTTAAAGAATTCCTTTTGTTCAAAAACCAATGCATCATATATTTCAGAAAACTTACTGTTAACTGTACGATTAACGATAGGAATCAAATTTTGTGTATATACACTAAGATTTGCTGTTTTGAAATTTGGTAATTGCGTACAAAGATTTCCGATTGAATCGAAAACTAAACTTCCGCCATCATAAATTACAATGTTTTTCAATATGTCACCTAAACCACATGAATTTACCATGATAACAGGTACATTATTATTTTTTGCAATTTTTTGGAAAAGATTGTAACGAACTTCTTGTTTTCCATAATAGAAATACGATTGGTTGATTGAAATTAAAACCTCAGCACCCATATTTACCATTTCTTCTGGAATATTTCTTCTGTGATTTTCAAACCAAGAATCTTCGCAAATTGGAACTCCAATATTTACTGATGAATAATCACGAAGAACAATGTTGAATATTTTTGTTTCTTTTCCAGGAATAAAATACTTTTTGTCTTCATGATGGTCAGTTGTTGCAAGCAATTGCTTATGATATACTTCAAGTTTTCCTCGATTTATACATGCAACAGAATTTCTTAATTTTGGGAACCCTGATTTGTTGATTCCGCCACAAGAAACATAACCAACGATGAATGTTTGGTTGTCTTGTAAATTTTTATTGATTAACACAAGATCTTTGATATAGCTTTCTTGTTTTCTTACAAAATCAATTCTGTCCCATAATGAACCGCAGCAATATCCACTTATTGCTGTTTCTGGAAAAACAGAAACATCAACTTTATCATATGCATCTTGTTTTATGCATTCCAAAATTTTATCGAAATTTCCTTGAAGGTCGCCTGTGACCGTGTTAATTTGATGACCGTTAATTTTCATATATAACAATATTTAAAATTTAAAGTGTAAAGAATGCAAAAATTCGTGGTATTGCGTGAAATATATCTATCCAATTGTTATTGAATACGACAAAAACTACAATGTATACTATCAGCCAAATGAATTCAACAAGCATGCCAAAAATTCCGCCAATTTCGTGCGTTAAATCGCTATGACTTATTATATCAAGAATAAACCAAATAATTCCTGATGTTACAAAGTACATTAAAAAATCAAGTATATGCATAATTTATTTTGTCAATTAATTAAAATCAAATATACAACATATTACATGCAATAGCAATAGTTTCTTACATTATTTTCGTGGCCCGTGTGGGTGTCGAACCCACGACCTGAGGGGTTAGAATCCTCCGCTCTACCAGTTGAGCTAACGGGCCAAATATTATTTCATCTGTATTCGTTCTCCTAACGTGATGTTCTTATCTTCTTGCAATCGAATTTTCTTTTTTGGTATGATGTGTCTTCGTCCTACTGATTTTCCTTGATATTCATTCGTAACCCAACCTCTTTGTCCTTTTGCGATATTTATGATATCATACATTTGTAAACAAGGCGAATCTGCATTAGCATATATAATTTTATAGACACATGGCCAATTAGATCGTTGCAAAACTGTTGCGTAAATTTTCATTGCGGTATCATTATGACCTTGTAATTTTTCTTTATTTGTTACTTTAATATTTGCCATAAAAGTAACAGTATCAACAACAAGATAGTCATATCCTTTACCGCTATGAATTTCTGGAGATATTTTAAATGCAATCGTGCGATACATTCTACACGATTGCATTGTTATGATAGTTGAAAGTATCAACAAAAAAGTAATAATTCTTTTCATATATTATAACGATTTGTAAATACTGTAGTAATCCATGAATATTTCCATTGGGTTTAAACCTGAATCAATGAAACTTGCAATTGCATCATTGTATGAGCCATCTTTGAAATTGTTTGCAACATTTTCCTTAAATGCAGTAATAACCTTTCCAAGTTCTTGACCTTTTAAACCTGTTGCTTCCATAATCATGTCACCGTTAATTGCTTCGGAAACACGTTGATTTCGTTTATCAGTTTCTTGTAATTTCAAAAGTGTTGTTTTGAAATTTGCTTCTGGGAAAAACGAATCAATAGTATCATGATATTCTTCCTTGTTCTTTAAGAAAGTAAATTTCGATTGAACATTATTTTTCTCAGCATATTCAAGGAATCCTTGATATGTTGAACGTTTAGCATTACGCTTACGGTCAATATGATTTAAGTTTTCCATTTGGAAATTATCAACATTGAAATATTTTCCTTCAATAATCCATTCAAAAATTTCCTCGGTTGTATCAAAACCTTTTAAATATCGGTCGTAATCATAACCTAAAAATTCAAAAATTTTACGTGAATCTTTAGAAATAACAATGTCTGTTGTTAATCTTCCAGAAAATGTTCGGAATGGAAAGATTAATCCTTCAAACCCATATTTCAAACCAAATTTATGAGCAATTTTACCCATAAGATTTCCAGTAGGATCCCACGAAAAGAAATCTTTTGCTGTTTCCCAATTCCTTGTAGGCTGCGGTATAATATCAACTTGATATTTTTGATATTCAAATGAATATACATTGCCATTGCAATATACCGGTCCAAATCTTGCTTTTAACCGTTCGCCTATGTTTCCTAAATCTCCTGTGTTTAGGATAAGTAAATCCAAATCGCCATGCGTTTCTTTTGTTCTATAAAAAGATACTGTTGCAACTTCTGTATTAAACATTTCAGTTATAACAGGAATTAATTCGTCTTGTATTCGCAAGTGTTCACTTGTTGTTTTTCGTTCAGTGTACACATTTAAAATTGCCATTGCCTTTCCACCCATTTTTTTATTTTATTAATTGTTAAAATCAAATATACAACATTACGAAACCGATAGCAAGGGAAATACTAATTATTTTTAAATTTCCATGAAAAACCTTGCGATTTCTTCAATTTATTTTTGCAGCACATTAATATTGTTTTTGTCACGAAATTATTATCGCGAAGTTCGGATAGTGTCCATTCTTTTAACGATACGTTTTCATTATTTATTTGTAATATAGTCTGTTTGATTTTTGCTGCATTCTGTAGATTTCTATTGTATGCTTGCATATTTTTATAATTACAATCTGTTGTATAAAACCACATATATTCATTAAACTTGTAATTACTATTATCTTTATTATTTCTATCACAACATATTTTCACATGACCAGCATGGAAACCTTCACTGTTTGCATCTTTTGAATTAAAAAATTCTCTTATAAATTTACCATCTAATGAATATTGACAAATAGCTTTATACTGTAACGGAACATCAATTATCTCGTGTACAGTTTCATTTGCCAAATACTTCCAGTAACTATTGTGAACTTTTCTGTATTTATTTCGCTCTGAATCATTGCACGCTCTGAATATGTGTGATGAATTGCATTTAATATGATATGCTGCGTTTGCTGGACTATCCCAAATCTTTAGTATTTTGCCGTTACTATCAAATTGTATAACATCAACAATTTTCCGCATTTTATCTAAGCTTTCTTTTTTCAATTTTCTGTTAACTGTTCCTTCGCCGCCGTCTGTCATATTAGATAATGGACCCTCCCGTAAATCACGTCGTCCTATTTTTCTTATTAAATCAATTTCTTTATTGCAAGATTCAACAAACGTTAGACTATCGTAAACTTTTAAAATTATAGGTGTATAACCGGACGTTTTTATCTTATTTATTATGTTCTGCTTTAACGCGTTTACACTTGTCGATTTAAACATGTGTGCAGTCATTCGCATTCCTTTACCTCTACCTACATAAAAAGGTTCATAATTAAAAATGATATCATCAAATGTATAATTGCCAGGCTTCAACGGATTGAGATAAACATACACATAAAATTCCATACTTGATATTTTTATTTATATATTCATATAAGATTACAAAATTTGTAATCTTATTAGCAAAACATTATTCTAACATTTTATTAAGTTCAATTTTAATTCTTTTCGCTGTTTCTCCGCGCCAATATTGTGCATTACCTAAAAAGTAACAAATAATAGATCTTGCAGAATCAGCGTAATAATTATCATTTATTGATTGCAACGTTGACATTGCGTCAAGATATGGTTTTGCACCGTAACCGACGTTTTTCCAATCGGAACGAATTTCATTTGCAATTTCTTTTAGTGGTCGATGATTTGTTTCCATTTTTATTTTATCAATTAATTAAAATCAAATATACAACATTTATGATGTAATAGCAATAGTTTTACTGATTATTTTGCAATAAAATTAAATTAGAATTTGACATTAAAGCATCAACCTTATCATTATCTAAATTCAACAAGAAATTTGAAAGTTCATTTGATAACTTTATAAAATTTTGTTGAACTTTTTCAAAAAATTCTTCGCGTTCTTTTGTCCAAGCAATGATTGTGTATTCTCGTTCAAATATACCTGCGTTGTTATGCGAATGATGCAAAAACTCAGATGTTGTTTCACAGCCACCAGTATCAGTATGTGCAGTAGTTGCAGATGTAGGTGAATTTCTTTTCCTCGAGTAATACGTTTTTATTTTTGGCGCATCTTCATCATTAAATAAATAACGATTTGTTTCTTTTACATAAGAAACAAAATATTGAAACGATATGTTTGTTTTTAATCCTGCATCAGCATGATTATAATCAGTTCTACATTTTAATGTTCCAGTCGAAAACTTAATACAAATTACCTTTGTTTCATTTGCAAGTTCAATTCGTTTACGTTCAATTGCGTATGTTGATGCTTCAGAAATAATTTTACGCAATTCACGTATGTCAGTAGAAACAATTTTTTGTTTATATGGCGGGTAGCAGCCTCTATCATTATATCCTTTATGACCTTCCTTCATAAACCACGGTGTGGTATCAACAATATAAGAATATAAATGTTTAGGTATTTTTGTTGTATAAGAAATACTTTGGATATCTTCTGTTATATCGGTCATTTCAATGTCAAGATTCTTCTTTTCCATTTTCAAAAAATCTTCCGATGCAATTTCAAATGATAAATTAATTTTCATATTCAATTTTTATTAATGTAAAATCAAATATACAACATTTATGAAGCAATAGCAAATTATTATGCATAAAATTTTTCCAAATGCGATTCTAAAATTCTTAAGAATTCTCTTTTTTCTTTTATTGAAAGTTCATCATCTTTCAAAAAAATTAATGATTCATCATCTGTTAAATTTTCGCATATATAATCATATTCTTCATCATTTATTCTACATGCTGCTTTTATCATATTATCGAAAAGATCATTCACGCCCATTTTGCCACTGACGAACTTTATATCTTCTCGATGTTTTCTTTTTAATCTACTCATAACTTATTAACCAATTTTAGTAATTCAGCTTTATATATGATTTCGCCAGGTGATGTTATACTAGATGCAACTAATAAGTAATCAACAATACCCACATACTGTTCGATATTTGAAAGTGATACACCAGATGCAATTGCCATTGGGTGTTCACCCAAGTATTCACGAATTGCTAGTACTTTATTTATATCTGCTGCTTTACCTGTTCCTACGCCACTTGTTGTTGCGACATCTGTTGCAATTTTTGCGTCTTCACATGCTAATTTCAAATCTTTTGGCTGTGGTTGATATTTGAATGCTAATCCGCCGAAGAAAATGCCTTTAAAATTTCTAACCAATGATGCATCAAGTGATGAAACCGTGCCATCGCACCATAAGCCGTCAACTGATAAATCGTTGTGCAGCGCCATTAATGTGCTGATGCCTAACATATTAACGCCTACCCACAATTCAGGATAATCTTTTTTAACACGTAATGCGCATTCTATTAATTCATCTACGGTTACTTCATGGTTAATCAAAAATACTTTTTTGATACCGCATTCAATACAAGTTCTGACATTTGTTAAAACTTGATTTTGATTCAACATATGAATCACTGGAATAATTTCTGTTTTCATTATTTTTTAAATTTGTTTACAACCAAAGAATCATTTTCACGTGTAAAGAAAACGGTATCGCCTGCGTGCATGCAATTGCATGTGTCTTTTACGTATAGATACTTATAATACTTTGGAAATGTTGCATGTTGCAATAAATACGAATAACCTATTGAATCCCAATCAGGTTGTTCATATCCTAATATGACATACGTTGGATGGCAAGAATACAAACAAATGGAAAGTAATAGTACGAACAAATATTTCATAATTAATTAATAGTTTTTAGCGTTTTAATAGATAAACCAACATATATGCTTGCACCGTATAATTCCGGGATTGTTTTATTTGCGTATAATTTTTCGATTGATTCTTGAAGTTTTAAACTTTCATTAATTAAATTATCAACTTCTTTTTGCAACTCCGCTGGTGTCATTTTTGTTTCTTCTATGACTTCAGGTTTTTTAACCTTTACAGTATTCTTTTTAACAAATTTGGTACTTAACGTTTCAGCTACTTGTGTGAAATCTCCAGATAAATTATTCATATACTTATGTTTAATATTAATTTTATTTTATATACAGATCTTTGTAATAGTTTTAACAAAAAAGTATTATTAGATAGCATCCATGATTCATTAGAACAAGTATATGAAACTTTATACAACTTTTTATATACAACTATACAAAAAATAAAAGGTTCTCTAACGATATGTTTTAGAGAACCTTTTACTATTATAAACCTGGAATATCGACACCACCGCCAGAATCACCACCGCCAGAATCGCCTTCTTGTTTTTTCTTAGGTAATGGTTTACCGGTTCTTGGGTCCAATCCTAATTTTCTTCTGTTAATATATTTTTGATTTTGTTCCATATCAGATTGAGACATTTTCAAATATTTTTCTGCTAAGAACATTGCATCGAAAAATGGTACTTGCGAATCCATTCCTGAATCATCTTTTTCATTTACCATTAATCCTAACATGTTTGTTACGAATTCTACACGTTTACTTTGAACGTCCATCATTTTCATTTCCTTGAACAAGTTTTCTTCTTCATAATCAAGTCCTAACGCAGATTTGAACATGTCATCATTTTGAAGGAAAGGGTATTTCAATTGAACTTGAAGTATTACCGGCTTGATTATAATTTCTTGGAAAATAGAACGAAGACGAGTTATAAATTTAGAGAATCGAATTTCTTCACGACTCATACCGCCAGCATCCATTCCCCATGATCCACCGCCGCCTTCATTATCAAAACGTTCAAATGGAATTTTTGAATCTGATTTCAATTTATCGTAAAAATATCGAAGTGCTTCAGTATCAGATAAATCCGTTCCTGCTGTTTGCATTACATCAATTTCAGGTTGTTCACCTGCTTTAGAAGGAAACAAATAATTTTTATAGAATTGCATTGAAGGTCTACCGTTAACTGACAATTCACCAGAATCCATATCAAGATTAATATCTTCTTTATAAATTGCCATCATTTCAGCAAGTGATTCTTTTGCTTTTTGAGGAGATTTTGTACCGATTGGCACAATCATTTTAATACGGAATGATGCGTTCATTACGTTCCATATTGTTCTTGAATTTTCAAGAATACGTAATAAGTTAAATGAACGAATTAATCTTTCAACGTATGATGTACGGTTTGAAAAGTTTCCTTTTGCATAAGATATGTAAATAATCTGTGAATCATACAATTCTCTTTTCATTGTTGGAATATCTTCGTATTGAACCCAGATTTTTTGCAATTTTCCATTTTCATCTTTCGATATACCAGGACGAAGTGAACCTGCATCAAGTTCTTTAAAACCTACAATGTTTTTTGATTCGGGATCATAAATAATTTCAAATGCAAGAAATCCATCTATTAAGAATTGTTTGAAAAAACTCCATGCATCTTGTCCTTCAACAAAGTGATGCGCATAATAAATTTTATTGAATGCACCCCAGATGTAATTGATAATTTCATCTTGAACATCATCTTTTAGAATACGTCTTAAGTTTTGTAAATCTGGCTTACAGAAAAAGTTTCTATCATCATATACAATTGCTTCATCTGTAATTGTTTCAATCATAAAGTCAATTTCGCCATTCATTGCAAAATTACGTAAGTAATCTCTTCGTTGAGGATATCCTTTGTCGAAGTATGCAATGAATTTCTTTTGTCCAATATCTGCTAATGCTAATGAATATAAAAAATCCTCAGGCATAAACCCTTGGTTGCCCATCATTGCTTCCGTAGCACCAACGGCTTTAGATTGTTGTATGATCATATCCTCATAGTTCATCCCAAGACTTGCAAGTCTTTTGATTGATTTAGAAATTGACCATCCAGCAACAGTTGTTCCGTCTACTTGACGGTTAAGAAATCCTGCCATATAATTTTGTTTTTTATTTATTTATTTCCTTTTGAAATTGCGTAATATTCATTATAGATTTCATTCAGATCTTTACCCATAATGTCTTGTGCTTTAATAAAAGGAATATCATTCCAATCATCATATTCAACAAGACTTGATAATTTTATTCTAGACCGAATATATTGTCTATATGCAAAACCGTAATGTATATTTGCATGTTCAAAAATTTTAATAGTTTCCAACCAATTTCTTAACGCAGTTATTAATTTTGTTGCTAAGAAAATTGATTTTGTATTTGCTGCTTTTTCACCCGCATTGATGTCTGCCGAAAACTTTTCGTAAAATAATTGCAACGTTCCTACTTTAACCTTTTCAGGCAAAAAGTTTAAATTTACGCCAACAACAATATCATTACCTGTACCTTTTGCTCTGTATACATCATGACACAAAATAATAGGCCGCGTATCGTAATAATCTAAACGATCTTTATATAAAGGTGTGTATTGAAAAGTATATATTTTACCAGGTATAAAAAAATTGCTTGACCCGTGTTTAAAATTGATACGTTCATTCAATTTGAATCCATCTGGGTCAGGTTGTCCCAATTGATACTTTTTAATAAAATTCTTATAAGCATTTGCGCGTAATTGAATATTACCTGCATTTTCTCTATAATATTGTTTTGGTGGTATCATAATTATTGATTAAAAAGAAAGTCTTCGGTTACAACTAGAAACTTACAGCCTCTTTTTGCTGCGTGCATTTTTGCAGCTGCAAATTTTGCTGTATTGATAATGAAAGTTTTCAATTGTTCGTTGTAAACCATTAACATTTTATGCGTATTTTTCTTTGGCGGCAATGGTTTTAATAATTGCGCTTTAGGCTTAACTTCAACTAAGTATTCTTCAACCACGCCATTCGATTGTTCGATTTTGATATAGAAGTCCACAAAATATTCGTGGACTCTTTTATCAATTGGACTTATGTATTGAATTGCAAATGGTTCTGATGACCATTTTAATACTTTTTGTGAACTGTCGCAAAATACACAAAATTTTCTTTCCCATGATGAACGATAAATTATCTTTGTGATATCACCAATGTATTTTACAGGATTTCTAGCGACATACTTTCCAGTTATGTTTACGTTCCTAGATGGAACGATTGATTTAATATCAGTTTTTGCCATTACATGTTGTGTATATTCTCGTGTGATAACGATACTTTGTTGATTGTTTTAATTGGATGTAGTTTTTTCCATCCTTTTTTTAATCCGTTAAGAATCATTCTTGTGAAATAAGCAAATGCGTACTCTGAACGTTCAGGATCATAACCTTTCCAATATCTAAGAACATCTTCAATTGCAAATGCAACGCAATCTTCTTTATCCATTGGGTACTTATAACTATTAGTTCTTGAAATTTCATTACACATAAGAACCAACATATCAGTTGCATCTCTTGTTAATTCGCCTTTACTTTTAGATTCGATTATTGCATTTCTAAATTCTTCGGGATCTACGTAGTATTTCTTGTTTGATTTTTTTCTTCCCATGTTTTTTGGATTTTAAATTGTGAATACTTTATATGCAAAAAAGTTCTGTACAGAACTTTCCAATAGTTTTTATTTTGAAATTACTCAGCTATCTTTATAAACTTTTTAAGTGTATATGATTTATGTTTCAATCCTTCACCGACACGTATTTCAATTTTATCATTATCGCCTTTTGATGTATAATCTATAGCTTTTACAAGAATATCCCCAAGGTCACCTTCAAGTTCTTCGCCTTTTGAGCTTAACATTTGTCCTTTAACAAAACCTTCTTCATTGTTTTCTTGTATCTGAACAGATTGAGAACCATCTTGTCCTGTTAGTTTTATTTCAGGGTTGTTTTCGTTAGATTTTTTTTTTAATATTTCAACTTCATGTAAGAATTGTTGAGGAATTGAAACGCTTTTACCATCATTCATTGCAACGATTGTGTTATTATTTGTATCGTTACCTTGAACTATTCCAATCATGCCATTTTTCAATTTTACTTGGTCTCCAGATTCAAGTGGGTTTGTAATATCTTCACCTTTTTTGATGTCATCGCTGACAGTCATTGCTGTGTTTTTTTTATCAAGTTTATTTACGCCATCAGGATCATTTGCTTCAAATGCTTTAGCATCATCAGTTTCAAAATATTCGCCTAGCGATTTAGCTTTAGTAATTGCGGATGCAGCATCTAAGTTTTCTTCAACAATTGTATAATCATTTGATTTATAATCAGATAATGTTTGTTTTCCTATAAAGAATTTTTTATTATCACCTTCTTGTGCAAAGTAGATAGTAGCATTTTTATTTGATTCATTTGTCCAAAAAGTTGCAACATCATCAGCTTGTTCAAAATCTTCATCATTGAATAAAGTATTTACTTTAGTTAATGAATTTATTTTATTATGAACTGCATTTTCATGTTCTTTTAAAGAATTGATTTCAGTATCAATTGCAGAAAGTAATTCTTTAACTTCAGCATTTTCTCTTAAAATCGGATTAGATTGCGTTTGAGCAATAACAGAAGCTTTCTTATCAGATAAAAGTTGTATAGCTTCCATTAATTCACCTTTTTCTACTTCAAGGTTTTTTAACTTTTCAGTTTCAGCAGGTATTAAATCTTTTAGCGATTCAGATATGTCAAATCTTAAATGTTCAAGTATAAGTTGTTTTGTTTGAATGCCGTTTACATTTGTTATGAATTCATTAGATTTTTGAGATTCATTTACTTTAATTAAACAAATAGATTTTTCTGTTTTGTAAACATCAGCCCATTGGCCTTTCATTGTTTTTGAAACTAAACGTTTACCGTAATCAATTTCGTAAACATTTCCGATGTTTTCATATAGAACAGCAATTTGTTTTAGTATTTCATTTTCATTTTGACGGAATATACCTTCATTCATAAAATATTTAGTGAATGTTTGGTATGGTAATTCTTTGCCATTTAAAACAATTTTTGTATTTTCGCCTTCGATGATTATGTCAACATTTTTATTACCTGACGGTGTAGATACTGAAATTTTATTTTCAAATACACGAACGTTAGGTTGCGACAAGAAAAATGCAATACTTACAAAATCCTGTGGTAAAGTTTTGATTTCAGCTTCAGTTAATGATTTAATTTTATCGTTTTCTTTTACTAAGAATCGACCTGATGCGAAGAATATTTCACTTTTCTCATTGATTAATACTGGAGAATAGATTTTCTCAATTGATACTTGTCCATTTGCTTCGATTTGTAATCCGCCTTCAGATAGAATAAGAATTCCATGAAGATGTTTCATACTAGCATCGAATAAATACGGATTTATTTTTTCAATAACTGCTTTTCTAGTTTCTGCTGTACGTTCAACAAAATACGTATCAAGTTCTTGTTCAAACATTTTTGAAAGATACGAACCTGAACTATTTTTAAATTCATACATGAAATTTGCTAACTGAATATCTTCTTTATATTTTTCAATACTTTCAGATATTTTTGCAATATCAGCTTTTAACTCTAAATTCCAACTGTATTGTTTTAACGAATCAACGTATCTTTGTGCAGTTACATACTCAGGTAAAGATTTAATGGTTTGTGCCATTGATTCAATAAGAGGTTTGATTGTTGGATAATGCATTAAATCACTATTCATTAATCTATTGTGCGATTCTCTTACACCTAAATTACTTATTTCGATAATACGATTTTCTCGCATTATAAAAGTAGCAACTTCTTTATCGTCGATATTTGCAAGGTCCTTCACAAGAGTTTCAGCAATAACTGAATCCATGAAGCCATTAGATTTGCAAGCTTCCAATGCAGCGTTAGATAATTCTATCGCTTCTGTTGAACTTGTTCTCTTTTTTAATAACGCTATTCTATCTTTTAGATTTAACATTGTGAAGATTTTTTTATTTTATTTTATTATATATTTATGTAAGCAAATGAATATTTTACAACTATACTATCGTTATAAAGCCAATATCACCATTTTCGTCTAATAGAATTCCGTTGCCACGGCCTGTAGCATCAGAAACTTTAAACGTAATCTTAGTGTTTATAGTTGCAACGTATCCAGAACCGCCTACTAATCGTTCTGAATCGTATCCTACGATTTTTCCATCTATAACTGATGGAATTATTGAAGCACCGCTTCCTGTTGATGATTCAATCTCTAACATTGTTGTTTGGTCATAATTATTACCAGGTTCAACAATTATTATGTCAGAAATAGAGCCATCGATGTCAACAACTGCTTTCACAACAGCACCGCTTCCTTTTGCATTGGGCGTAATTACAAGAACATCTATTAAACCTATCATATTTGGTATAGTCCATGTATATTCTCCTATACTTGCATCAATAAGTGTTGCAATTTGTACCCATTCTGTACCAGGATATAGTGCGTAATACAAATTGACTTTATGAATGAAATTTGCAAATGTCCATTTTATTGTTACGTCACTAGTTGCAACTCGTGATTCGTTTGCAATAGGATTTATAATGTTAATTGTATTTCCGGAGCTATCATTGATTTGTTTAAAATCTCCAATCAATATAGCATCCATTTTATTTGAAGCAAGTCTTGCTGTTTTTCCATTTGCTGAACCATTATCTGTAATAGAATGAACTACTTGTCCTTTTTTAACATTAATTTTGTTTCTTCTACTTTCGCCGACATAATATGATATGTCATTATTATTCATAGGTGTTCCAAGGTTCGAATCTTTGATTGCTTTTTTTGAACCTAGATTAGGTTCATCAAATATTGGAAAATACGTTTCCAAAGACAATGTAAATGTCATAGCAATTTTTGTTTCTGATGGATATGAAAATTCAAACGATTTTTCAATCGGATATGTTTCAGGAAAACCGACTTGACATGGTATCATTAAACCTTTATATGCAACATTAAAAATTTGTACTTTATAAAAAACTTCAAGTATTGATTGATAAAGTTTAAACATATTTGTCATTGTATCTGTATGAATTTCAACATCAAAATTCAAATCCAATGGCAAACTATTTATATATGCATTGTACACTTCCATTTGGCCGTCAACGATTCTTGTGTAATTTCCACGAATCCAACGTTGGGTCATGTTTCCTTTGTTTATTGTTGAATCATTAAGTTTAACAACACCTCTTGGCATTGGGTCAAAATTGCCATCCATGAATTTGGGATGGGCACACGAACGCCAATCTAAAAATGCGTCTTGAAGATATCTTTCATCACCTGTTGTCGAATAATAAAAAGGAACTTCTACAATTTCTTGTTCATCATTAGACCATACATTCTCGAAAAAAACTTCCTGATTTAATAAATTGATTAATCCAATTATCACGGAACGTAAATGAATATCGTCTCTATTAAATTTTTCTAAATACGCCATTTTGTTATTTTATTTTATATATTCGCAATTTTAATCAATCTTCTGGATATCCATTTGCGAAAAATTATTAGGTTTAGATACAAAAATCTTGTAATCAAAAACCTCAGCAGGAAGTGGCGCATGGTTTACAACAAAAATATTCATATTCATTGATTTTGTTGTGTCAGCTAATATTTTTAATATGTGGTGAATTCCATCTGAATCAATACTTGCGAATAATTCATCTAGAAATGTTATGTTAATGGATGGATATTTTATTTTCATTAGTCGAATTATCGCAATTAAAACTGCAAAGTCAACTTTTTTCTTTTCACCAGTACTTAATTGTTGAATTGCAACTTCATGTCCAAGATGTGATATGTGTGCATCAAATGATTTATCAAAAATAACCTTATAATCCATTCTTAATTCTGATAATACTAAACGTATTTCAGAATTTAATGCAGGCATAATTTTATTTATTGCAAGTTGTTTTACTCCATTATCTCCAAAGATTTCTTCAACAATTTTAAAGAAACTTATATGTTGTGAGCTTTTATCAGATTTTTTTATTATTGCTTTACGTCTTTCTTTATTGTCAGCAATAATTTTTTCGATAGATTGTGTTTCCAGTGTTTTATCACCATCTTTCAGTTGTTCAAGTTGTTGTTTGTAACCTGATATGATAGTTGAGAATTCAATTTGCTTATTGCTGTACGAATTTTTTGCAGTTAATATTTTTGCTTTTAATTCTCTGATACTTTTTATAGATTCCTGCAGTTTTTCGATATTTTCATTTACCTTTATTTCTTTGTTAATCAATTCATCTAAAATTGATTTATGATGTTCGGTAGTCAAATCGGCTTCACACATAGGACATTTTGAATTTTCATATAATGTTTTCTTTTCAGCAATATTTTTTGCTGTTACATTATTTTTATTCAAAAGTTCAATTAAGCCATTAAGTTTTTCATTTGATTGACCTAATTTCTCATCAACATTTGTTAATTTTGTTCCTATGTCAGTTAATAGTGCATCATATTCTTTAATACTTTGTTGAATAGTATTTATTTTTGATTGCGCATTTAATTCAATTTTTTGTTTAAGTAATTCAAGTTCTGTTTCAGAATTTGCAATTGTTTGTGCAATTGTCTCAACTTGTTTAGTAAATGTTAATGCGTTATCTCTTAATGTTTTCAGTTCTTCTTTAACAAGCCATTTTGCATTGTTAATAATTTCTAAACTGAATATTTTGTCGATGATCATTCTTTTATCATGCGGAGACATATTCAAAAATGACTTAAAATCATTAATTGATAAAGATATTATGTTATTAAAAACATAAAATGGCAAACCTATAATTTCATCTGCAATATAATCTTCGACATTTTGTTTTCCTGCTTGGTCATATTCTTCGCCGTTTATAAACAGTCTTAAGAAATTTGGTCGTATTCCTCGTTCAATCGTTATCGTATTATTGTTTGCAACCATAATAACTTTAACGTATGTTTGCTGATTGAATCTGTTGGGAATATCGCTTAATCTTTTATTTCCAAGTTTTCCATAGATACCAAACTTTATAACATCAGACATTGTTGATTTGCCCGCGCCATTTTCTCCCATTACAAGATAAAACATACCGTCTGTTTCTGAAAAATCAATTTTTTGCAATTTGTTGCCGTAAGATGCAAAATTGCGAAATTCTATTGAAAGTATTCTCATATTTCTTTTTCTTGTGATAATTTTAATGCCTTGCGGTATAATTTTAGCGAGACATCTAATAATTGTTCTTTTGTATTATCAGCGTATGGCAATTCGTTACAATATAATGTAATTAAGTCAGCAATATCAATTTCCTCGCCATCATAATCTTCATCCTCAACGTCTTTTTGTAACGATGATAAAACATAATTTAATTTTCGATGGCCTGTTAATGTATCAACAAGCAATGCAAATGGAAATTTTGAAACCCACTTGCCATCAATGATAAAGTCAACATAATTGTTTGTCACATGTTTTTGCAATTCATCAATAGTCAGATTTAAAATATCATCAATAGCAAACTTTTGAAATATTGGAGAATAGTTATTTTCATATCTAATTTCTTCATCAGTTTCAAAATTTATGTTATAGACATATTTTTGATTATGCAAATCGCTTCTTGTTAATTGAAACGGACAGCCAATCATGCGAATATTTTTAATATGTTGTGAAAAATGTATATGCCCAGAATAAACTTTTTTGTAATGTTCAACAACTGAAGGATCTAAACCTGATTCGATTGCAATCTTTCTATTGTATTTCATATTCAAGAAATCTGTATGACAAAACATATAATCAGCAGGGTGATTGCGAACAACATCAATTTCTGCATTTTTATCTTCAACCCAAGGCATCATAAATAACTTTGCATATTTTGTGTGCAAAATCTGCGGTTCAGTTAAGACAGTAATGTTATCAATTGTGTTAAACACAATGGAAGAATTAACGCTGTTTGTTTGTTTTCTATAAATGTCGTGATTACCGACAATTATCAAAATTGGCATAATTTCAGAAAGCTTCGAGAAAATTTCGAAAGCTTTATTCATAACAAGAATATTAAGAGATTGACGAGATTCAAAGATATCACCAAGTACAAATAAACAGTCACCTTCTTTTTTATTGGCTTTTAATAACGGTATGAAAAAATTATTGAAATAATCTTCATGACAGTCAAGCCATTCAAGTGAACTTGACCTAACACCGAAATGTATATCGGATATAAGCCAAGCTCTTTTGATTTCGGCAACATTTAATTTCATCATGACTTAAAATAAGTTATGCGCTTTTTTGTTTGAAATTATATGATATTTTTTGTTAAGTTCTTTAAGAATTGCCTCTTTGTGTATGATTGGCAATTCTCTATACATTGTTTTAAAATTCATTTTCATGAAATTAACAATTGCAATGAACTTTTCAACTGTTGTGTATCTTTCAGCATTACTTATTCTATCTAAGAAATATAAGTATACTTCAACCATTTCATGTTTCGATACTTTTTTATTTCCTTCATATTTTGCAGCAAATGGTGCGGCATTAAATAATTCATAAAGATTTTCTTCCAATGCACGATATTCAAATTCTTCATGTGGATTTTGCGATTCGCGATTTGTTGACATTAACCAATCCTGGTCAATTGCAAATTTTCCAAATTGCTGAAATTCACCTGAGGAATCGTCATCAGTGCTAATAGTTTCTTCAACATCTGAATCTGTTGATTCATCTTGATTTTCAAAGTCAAGGAATTCATTTTCCTCATCAAATAGTTTTTTACTCATATCTTAATTTTTTAATGTAGTCTTGAATTAAAATAACATTTCTTTCCATGTGTTCTTTCAATTCATCGGTTAGTACTTCTGGTAATATTTTTATAATTTCAACATCGGCAGTATTTACGTCTGTTACAAATTTTGGTAAAACAACAACTTTGAGTAATGTATCCTTTGCAAGATATTCTTCTCTGTTATTTAATCCTGCGTGTGCACATACTTCAGATAATTGTTCATACACACGTTGATTTGAACTTCCAGATCTTACAGGAATTTTATATACAAGATATGTTAATTGCTTTGAGTTTTGTAATTCTGGATGCTCGAAACATTCATCGCGTTTTGCAATTAATGTTTGTATTTCCGCGTATTTCTCATTGAGCATATCGTACTTTCTTCCATTATTTTCGCTTTTTTCACCAGCTTCTTTTAATAGCTCATTCAAATCGTCGTTATTTGTTTTGTTTTGTCCTTTTAGTAAATCCATGGTTATCCGTTTATTGTGTCAAGTATAATTTGTGAGTTCATATCTTCAAGTATTCTCATGTGTGAATAGTCAATTGAGAATTTCTTTCGTGAATTTTTGTAACCTTCATTTCGATTCAACATTGTTTGCAACATATATTCTTGATTTGCATACATTAATTCATCTTGAATAATACCGCCCATCCAGTCAACCGTGTGACCTAAACCTGATGATTCAGCAATACTTGATAATGAAATTGAACCTGATGCGGCAAATCCTGAACGATTTAATTGGGTTACTGTAATAATTGCCCAGTTATTACGTGCACCCATTGCACGCATGTCTTCAGCAATTTGTTTGATTTTCAAATATGTGTTTTCAGAGTTTGGATTTCTCCAGTTCATTAAAATGTTAATGTAGTCAATGAAAACCGTTTTGAATTTTATTCCTTTTATTTGTTCCATTTGTAAGAGCCAACGTTCGCAATCTTTAATAGATGCAGATGATGTTGGGAATTCTTTAATGAACAATTTTCCAGGAATTTTTAAATCATCATATCCGATTGTTGATAATCGCTTTTTGATTAAATCTTGGTCCTCAGCAAGTTTTGCGTATTCAGACATTGTAATACCTAAAAGATTTGCGCCTAAACGTTTTACAACATGTCGGTCACGCATTTCAAGTGATATTACAGCAGAATTATATCCAAGTTTTACAGATTGTGCAGCAAGGTTTGCAAGCCAAATAGATTTACCTACTTTGTTTTCACCTGCAATTACGTAAAGTGCTTTTGTTGACCATCCGCCGCCAAGTACCTGGTCAAGATAATCATATCCTGTTGAAAATGTATCAAGTGTTGGCTGTTTATGCGATTCAGGATTGAAAAAGTCAAGACCTTCATCAAATTTGAAATTGATGTTATTTCCTGTTACGATAATATCTTTTGCAGTTTCAACAACTTGTTTTATATTGCCTGCATCAACTTTTGTTGTTTTTAAATATGTAACAAGATTTTCAACAGATTTGTCGAGATTTTTAAATTCGACCCATGCTTCGGAACTTTCATCTAGCCATTCAGGATCGTATTCTTCAAGATTAATATCATACAATGTATCAATGTAATCTCTATTTATTGTTTCGCCCCAACCATGAATTTTGATAACTTCAATGATTTGTTCTTTTGTTGGGACTTTGTTGTATTTGTCGATAAAACCTTTAGCCGCAGTGAATATCTTTGGATAATTCGGTGTCTCGAAAAAGTTTTCTTTTGTAAACTGTAAAAATTCCTTTTTTTGTAGAATATAATGATACAGTATTTTCTCTAAGTGATTTGGTAGCATAATTGGTTATTTAATTTAATATACATCAAGTGCATATAGTTTTTATTCATTCAATCTGTGAAGATTGCCATACGAACCCATAAATTTATTGTGATACCCGGTTGTTCCCAACGGACGAGATTCATACGGAATTTCTCTTCTTGAAATAACAACGTCTTGTGTTTTACTTTTTTCTAAACAGTCCGCAATATATTTTGTATAATCTTTCTGTTGCTCTGGTGTACGTGTGTATGCATTATCAATATGTCCTCTTTTTTCGCCAGCAGGTGGTTCCCACATATTTTTATGATAATTAAGTTTTTCGATTTTATCTTTTACTTCATGCAATGGAAATTTTGTACTAACTTTTATATGAAAAAAGTTTTCATCATATGAAGGTACATTTAACATGTTATCAGACATTTGTACAACGATTGCAATTTCAAATATGTCGCGTACACCTTGCGGTATAACTTCGGCTCTAGATATTTTGTAAATGTAATTATTGTCAATTCTACTTTTACCAACGCATTCACATTTTACAAGTTTCATGAATTGAGTTTTTGCATCGTCCATAGTTTTGATTTCCGCCTTTGCAACGTTAATATCTGTAATTGGCGGGTGATGTTTGCATTCGTATTTAACAACATACGGATCTTCCACTTTTTTTGTATCAAATAATTGTTCTATGTATTTTAAAAAACCCATGATTTTTATGATTTATCGTATTGCCAATCGTGTTTTAGTAAACGATAACTTGAATATTTTGCTTTTGACGTTTCTTTAATGTAATTAAGTCGTTCCAATTCTTGCAAAAATTCAATATGTTTATCTTTTCCTACAGTGGTACAAATTTTATCTTTTGTCCATAATGCACCAAATTCATTTTCCAAAAAATCCGTTTCAACTAAAAGATTAACTAATTCATACAAATAATCTTCTATTGAAGGATATCCAGGCGTTTCCGTCTGGATATCCAAGAAGTATTTGATTTTAAGTTTTCTTCTATCTAATCCAAGATTCATATTATCCAGCGATATTTTCTGATTCTTTCAATGTTTGGAACTCTGCTTTCATATCAAACTTTGCTTGTTTAATTGCTTGTTTGTTTGCTGAACGCCATTCTTGAAAAACTTCAGTTGTAAATTCGGCAGGTACTGTTGTACAAAATTCGTACCCGTCAAATACCATGATTACTCCATTGTTTAGATTTCTTCTTACTTGTGTCATTTTTTTAGTCTTTTAAAGTGTTTTCTAATGCATTTTCTGTTTCGCTGTTTTCATCAGTTGATAAGGCAAAATCCTCAGCGTAGCCTTCCATATCAAACATGTCACCAATTGATGGCAGTTGGAATGTTGGTTTAATTGTTGTTTCATCAAGTTCTTTAAGAACTTCTTGTGTAAGAACACGTGGCGTAAATAATTCTCCGGCAGGAACAGTATCATTTAAATGTTTAACGACAAAATTTCGAGCGGTTTCTTTCAATACGCAGAACATTAATTTTCCATTATGTTCCCATACTCTACCTTCTTTTCTTGCAGCTTCTTGTTCAGCAGGTGTCATTTTATTGAATGCCTTTTCATCACCGATGTTTCCTTTTGCAATACCGCATTGTTCCCATCCGATGAATTGTTCTAATCCAACATAAGGATTCATACCTTTGTAAAATGAAATGTGGAATCGAATTGTAATAGGACGTGCAAATCTGTTTTTGTGTGGAGCTGAACGAACAATGATTCCGGTTTTTGTTAAACCTACTTTATTTGCTTCAGCATTTGCAACTTTTAATCCTGATTTGTATAAGAATAAAATTACAGATGCATTATATAACGGTCCACCACCACCGCTCATTACGTCCATTGGAATGAATGATCCAACCGATGCATATGTGTGTGCAGTCATGATAAATGGAATTTTTGCACCTGCAAGGTCCATTGTAATTACACGGAATAATGAACGCATTTCTTGTGCTTTTGTCATGTCCTTTTTCTCTGAACCTGATACGGCATCAGCACGTTCTTTAGTTGTTGCAAGGTTACCAAGTGAGTCAAGAACAAGCATAATTTTAGGAACAGCTTTACCAGCTTTTTTAGCATCATCGATGTATTTCAATAAATTTGAAACAAACTTCTTGAATTCCAATGGTGTACTTACTGGTTGGTAACGAATTTTGTCAGGGTCACAACCGAATTTTTTAAATGTGCCAGCATCGACTGCTGCTTCTGAATCGCAATATACGATATGATAACCCATTGCTTGTGCGCAACGTACGCCATTTAAAGCAAGGAATGTTTTTCCCGTACCGGTTTCTCCGGCAAGAGCGATTGTTCTACAGTTTGGATATCCTCCAAAAAGTGAACCTGAAATTTGTGCATTCAGTAAATAATTACCAGTGTCGATGAATTCATCGATGTTTGAGAATGCGTTTGATGAGCTGATAGAACCTCTGTCATCGACATTTTTCGATAACATATTGTCAAGTTCTACGAATGAAAATTCTTTAATTGCCATGTGTTTAGATTTATTTTAGAATAGTTGTTTGCTTGTAACTAAGTTACTTGAAAGTTCAGGAAATCCTAATGCTGAGATAAATCTATTCAATGGGTCAATAATTGTTTTAGCAAATTGCAATTCATAATCAACGGACGGTGCAATTTCGTATGGAAGATTTCCTGGTAAATATGCAAAAACAATATCTTTTCCGCTATCGTCTTTTGCATAATAAAATTTAACTTTATCGCCTGATTTAATAAGCGAGTATTTCTTTTTGTACTTTGGATTTTGATTAATCAAATAATTATGGTAACCTGCACCGCGTACGTGAATAGGACAATGTGGTAAAATTTCAAATTTTGATGTATCATTTGCGATTCCCTTTTCATAATCACCAATACTTGAGCCGAAAGCAATATTGCTAACGTCTTCGTTTTGGAATTGTGTTTTTAATGATTTAAGTTCATTTACAAATGCTTTAAGATTTAATTGTTTCTTTTCTTTGAAAAAATACTTTAACATTTCCTTTAATTTTGTTCTTGCAAATGGTGGTGTAGATGATTGTACAATTTCAACACCTTTTGCTTTAATTTTTGCTTGCGCTTCAAATGATATACCGTCTTGCCACACCAAGTCAAGAACATATTTTTTCTTTGCTAACAATATTGCAGAAGCAGAAATTGTTTCCAATTCAAAATCTTGTATATTTTTTGTTCCCCACTTTGTTGCGTATTGGTCAAATGCTTTTCCTAGGTAATCCTTGATTCTAAATTTATACATTTTAATAATCATTTCAACAGGATCTCCTTGATAGTCAGAACCATTTACAGCTTCTTGAAAAGAACAATAAACAGAATCGGTATCTCCATAAATTGCAACATCTTGTACAACTGTTGGAATAACTGTTATTCCAAGATGGTCATGCAATGCTTTATCGCTTTTCCAATATTTATGAAAGTACAAATTTAATACCTTAGATGAAAACTTGATAATATTTTGTCCTTGCAATGTAATTGCTTCAGCAAGTTGTGGATTATATGCAACAAAATAAGGCGATGCACACGCACCGTATATAGAGTTGATAAAGATCTTTATCGCTTGTTCCTCATTACCAAAATCATTTTGTATTTTCGTTAATCTTTTTATTTCAGCTTCAATATCAGCAATTGTTGATTCTTGAGATACTTTTGCGTATTTATATTCGTACATGTTTATAGCCTTTATTTTTTTGACTTTATTTAAACTAAAAATGTCCCATCTGTCTTTTGCTGTTTAGCAAAAATAACAAATGGGACAATTAAAGTAATATGGTATGTATCAATAGCGGTAATAGAGAAATAATTATTCAGCCTCGCCGATAATCATTTTTGTGTCAGATTCATTTGAAACGAAAATTAATTTCTCGTCTGCAATATGAACGATTGCATCTTCTCTATCAAGAAACGCATAGTGATGTTTGAATACTGAAAGATTTGCATTCGGTTTGTTTGCAACGTCAGTGTCAACAACTTGAAGTTTGAAGTTTTTACCTTCAGCAAGTACTTCATCACCTTTTTTATTGAAAGTGATTTTTGAGTGGTCAGAATCAATACCGAATAATGAAGAGATTTTTGCTTGTTGTTCTTTTGGAAGTAAGAAGTCAACTTTACTTGATGATGTATCTGTGATTTTGTTTAATACGTCATCAGTAATGTATGTAAATAATTTCAATGAAGCGCATTGAAATTCAATTGCTAATGAACTGTTTTTAAGAACGATGCCAGTTCCTGTATTATCTCCATTTACGTTTTCGTAATCCAAGATAAATTCAAATTCCGATTCGCCAAAGAATTTGAAAGAAGATGATAACTTGTCGATATTTAAAATACCAACTTTAACTGGTGCGCTAATGTCGCTGTACTCAGAAAATACTTCGTCAAGAGGAATTGCAGAATATTTTACAACCGATTTTTCTGGCGTGTAACTTTTTGCTTTAACGAAGCCATTGTCAATTTCTAATAAAAGTGAGTTATCAATACCTTGAAATCTTTTTAAGAAATTGATGAATTTTTGAAATTTTTCTACTTTGAGATTTAGTTTTTGCATAATTTATTTATCTTTAATTTATTAATAATATACATATAAATGTAATAGTTTCAATTTGTTACCTGGACTTATAATATGATATCGTCAACTAAACCGTATTGTTTGCATTTTTTTGCATTAAGATACAAGTCGTGTTTTAAAATATCGTTTAACTGTTCCGTTGTGAATTTTGTATTCTTTTTGTAAAAACGTTTGATGTCAGCCATAAACGCATCAACATTTTGTTGGCTGTCTTTCAGTTGTTCGTAATTACCCCATGCTCCACCTGATAACTGATGTACTAGCATGTACGAATTTTCGCGAATTACTCTGTGTGAACCTATTGAAGATATAAAAGTTGCAGCTGATGCAGCAACACCTTCAACGACAGTAATAACAGGTACAGCACATTTGATTCGATTAATAGTATCGACCATTGACATTGCTGAAGTAATAATTCCACCTGGCGAATTAATGTGAAGCCATATCGGCGATGGCGCAGATCTTTCAAACATACCGTTTACAGTATATTTTGTGTGTTCGTACGCAAGATCTGTAATAACTTGATTGAATTCTAATGCAGATTCATCATCAATTGCATCATAAAACCAAATATGATCGCGTGATATACGCATATTTGAGCTTCCGGGTTTAAACCCACCGCTTTTTGCTTCGTCTGTTCTTGTTCGCTGTGCAGCTACTTGCATGATTTCATTCATACTTGATTTGATTTATGTGATTTATATTAGTTTACGGTTTGGTCTTCGATAGCTGCAGGCGCAACTTCTTCATAAATATATTCTTTGCAGAATTTATCAACTGCTGCTTCAATATCGCAATATAAATTATAGGAAACTATTTCATCGTCCACACAATCATAATTGCCATTTTTCTTTGCGTTGTAAATTGTTACTCTGGATGTGTAACCATGGAAAGGAGTGTATGCAGCGGCAAAAAACTTATTATCAAATACAAAAATCCATCCATGAACGTTTGTGCTTGTTTTGATATTTGTAATATACGTATACGGTTTTTCTTCGGTAAATTCAGGATTTTCATTTCTGTGTCTTACCTTCTCGAGAGTGGCTCCATACACAGTGCCTCCGACAAGATCTGTTGATTTGATAATTCTTTCAGTTGTCATATTATTTAAGTATAAAAGTTACTTGTAGATAATGTGCGTATCATCACAATAGATACACTTTAATATGACGGTCAATGGATTTTATAGCAATTTATTTTAAGTTCATTAAAATTGCTCTAATGAACTTAAATATAATCGGCAGGATTGAATGGCGCATTATCATCATCTTCATCGTCGGATTCGCCTTTGAAAACTTCAATGCCATCAATCATTTCAACTTCATCAAATAAATCTTTTGCTGCTTTATTTTTTACGCCACGTGTTAATGCAACGTCCTTCATTTTTGCAAATATTTTTTGAAGTTTTTCTGTTTCTTTTTGTGTTTCTTTTAATTCCTTTTCGATTTCTTTTATTTTTGCAACAGTTCTTTGTAATTCATCAGCACTTAAGTGTCGAAGTAATGTACTGTTTAACCTATTAGAAATACGTTTGTCGAATTGCTCCAGAAATGTATCAATTTCTGCTTCAGTTCTTTTCTTAACCAACATGAATTCAAGATACAATTTTTTTGCTTTATTGAAAGCAAGTTCCATGTCAGTTTGTTCAAGATTATACTTTGAACGTTCAAGATTTAATTGTGCTTGACGATATTTAAAATCGTCAAGATAATCTTCAATCTTGTCATATTGAATTACAATATTATCTTTAACAAATACAGCAGTTTCAGTAACAAGAATTTTTGTTGCTTTTATAATTGCTGATTTGAATGTTGGCCAATCTTGAGCATAACCAGTGTAAACGAGTTTTAAGTTTACATTTGTTTTTGAGTTATTATCAACTTTACATTTGCCGTTATGTAATTCAATGATCTTATCAATTTTTTCAGAAAAACTTGAAAATTTTATCAATGGCGGAATGTCTTTAATAAGAATTTCCTTTTTAACGTCGTTTGCAATTACATCACCTGAAATGATATACGTTTTATCCATTCCTTGGAATCGTTCAACATTACCGGTGAAATTTGCAAAATATGGCATAACCTCTTTTATTTTGCCATCGTAATAATTTTGAATATCTTCAAGTTTTCTTGGAAGAATAGTTGTTTTATATCCAACCGCAATTCCTATGATATTGGTTACAAGACCGATAGGATATTGTAACCATAATGAATTCCAGCCACCTTCTTCATCTCGTGAATTTAATACAGCATTTTCCTTAATTATTTTTGCAAATTTAGGATTTAATTTTACTGATGTATAACGAGCAGCTGCAGCATCAGTTTTAATTGGCGAACCAAAAAATCCGTCACCTATTAATATTGATTCTGAACAACCGAAAGGTCGAGCAAGTTTATTTATTGCACCTGATAATGATGCATCTCCATGATGGTAACCATCGCTGATACAAGATCCCGCAACAGTTAAAGTTTTTCCAAATGTTGTTCCGCTGTTTAATAAAATTAAACGTTGTACATTTGTAAGACCGTCATACCAAGAAGGTATTCCGCGTTTCTCTAAAACGTATAATGCGTAATTTCTATAGTTAATGTCGATTTGACTCGATATCGGTAAACGGATTATTTTTGTTCTTCTAGCCATATTTTTATATTAATTTATATACACGAGATTAAATAAGTTTTATTTTAAAATCAAATATACAACATTTTTGCATCAATAGCAATAGTAATGTTGTATTTTTTTAAAATGTTCCTTCTAACCAACGTTTTCTGTATAATGATTTTGAATCGAATGCAACCCATAAGTATTTCGCAGCAGATCTGTCAGCATATACTCTCCATGCATCGCGATATTTCATGATGATTTCCCAATCCTCTAATGCCAATGAACCAAGTCCTTTTAAATATCGAACATTATTGTACTTTTCAATTTTTGATTCAGCGTATTCCCCAAATTCTTTTGTTGAATAAAAGTATTTACGTTCTTTATTAACATCAACACTAACTAGTGGAGTTGACATTAAAAATAATCGGTTTTGGTCAATTACATTAGGAAACCATTTAAAGAACAAATTCATAACAAGTGATGCAATATGGCCAACGCCGTCAGGGTCCCAGTCAGTTGCAATATAAATTTTGTCATATGAACAATTTTTATCCTCACCTGGTTTTATATCAAGAATATGCATTAGTTCAACGATTTCAAAATTACTTGTCAAATCGCGTGCAGACCTTGCATTTTTAATTTTTCCTTTAAGTGCGTAAACGCCATCAGTTTTTGCATTACGTTCTTGTAATAAAGAACCCATAGCAGAACCTCCTTCAACAATAAATAAAGTACCTTTTCTTTCAGAAGGCGGGAAGTACTTATCAGAAACAACACGTTTCTTAACATTACGTAATTGTTTCTTTAATTCTCTACTGTCATCGGTTTTTTTGCGTTCATCAACAAGTTGTTGAATTTCTTTATAAAGTGATGTTTTCTTGAATTCCTTTGCAAAATTGCTTAAAAAATGTTTTTCAAGTATGGGTTGAATTTCCCAACGACCAGATGCAAGTTTTGTTTTATTTTGGTCACCGAAACGAACAAACTTTGGCGGAATATTGATAATCATTGCTGAACACCAAAATAACCAAGATCCTTTATAATCAAATAACTCACCCATGAATTCTTGAAGAATTGTTTGGTGCGGGCCTGTACATAATGCAGTATTTACGAATGACGTTTGTTTGAAATAATCATCGGATGCCGCTTTCCAAATATGTAATGTTCCAATTTTTGAATTAAGTACAAATGATTCTTTAGGTAAAAATGGTTTATTAAGATCCATTGTAACACCATCCCAAGTAACAACAAATTTTAAATTTTGTGTAATTGGTTCTTGCGATTTGATGAATTCTCTAAAAATCATTTGCGCCTCAATGTATTCAAAATCCCATTTGCAATTTTTAAACATTGAAGTTAATGGTATAAAAGATATTGTGGTTCCGCATTTATCTTTTGGCGTTTTTTTGCGGATATCTTTTGTTACCGTTTTGAAGTCAACCCATTTCTGATAATAAACTTCAGAATCATTGATTGTTGTAACTTCAAATTCATTTGATAACATATTTACAATTGACGCACCAACCCCATTTGTTCCAAGTATGGTTTCGTCAATTTCATTATTTTTGAAATTTGAACCTGCTCTTAACATTGTTAATGCAGTTTCAACATTTGTCATTTTTGTTGTGTTAATTTTTGATGTGTTAATTTTTGAAGCATTGATAAAACCGCCTCCAGTATCTGTAACTGTTACACGATTCGTTTTAGAATCAAAATCAACTGAAATCATTGGCATTTTGCCATCTTGACGTTTAGCTTCATCGAAAGCATTATCAACGATTTCATTTAAAAGTTTGTAAAAGCCTATTGAAATAACTTTTTTCTTACTGATTATAATACCGTCAGTAATAACCCTAACATCTTCCTCATTTTCTTCAACAGATCCGATGTACATTGTTGGTTTTAACCTAACGTGTTCAACATCGGATAATGCAACAATTTCTTTATTGGGTTGGGTTTTTAAATTTTCTTTTGCCATGTAATATTTTTTTTATCAATTTAAAATCAAATATACAACATTATTGCTTCAATAGCAATAGTTTTGTGCATTATTTTAAATTTGTTTGAATTATATTCATCAACAGAAATTAGTTTCATTAATGAACTTTTGTTTTGTATATAGTTGTATATACAAAGTTATAATAAGTTGACATAATGTCTTTAGAATGATATCTGAATCATTATTTTTGTTCTGTATTGCAACCGTGGATTTCGGCGTATCTTAAACCTGAAAGTAATCCATAAAAGTACGCATATATGTAACTTTTTGAAACATATCCTGAAATACTTGACCCGCCTTCAGTTGCAAAATTTACAACTTGTACTTCGGGTAAATTAGAAGCAACGTACAAATCATATCGTACAACGTATTCATTTACACGTCTTAAACCTTTCCATACTTTGACCGGAAACTTACGTTCGTTTAAATAATGACGGTTACCAAACTTTTGTCTGACTTCTTGAAATAATTCATTTAATTCTTCATCTTCAACAGATGCAAACTTTGTATATTCGTATTCGTGTAAATATGTGCACATCATATATTATTCTGTTTTAAAAGTGTTTTTGTTTCGATTATATACGCATTGATTAATGCTTGATTTTCCCAACCTTTAAATTTTGGATTTCTTTCGATTTGAAACAAATAATCTAAACATTCTTTATTGCCTACTTGTAATTCTAATGATTTTAAAATTGTTGTCATACCGCTGTCTTCAAGTAATTTTTTTGCGGCTTCTCTTGCTTTCATAAATTCAACAGTAGGATCTCCAACATCGCCAGGATTTAAAATTGAACGTTGCACAAGAGCATGCATCATCTCATTTGTGTATCCGTCTACGTATGCTTGTTTTTGACTATCTGGGATTGATTCTTGAGATTCCCAATTATATCGAACTGTTCCTATTGCATTCGGCAATAACATTAAAAATTCATTCATCATCACCAATTAAACATTCCCATTTTTGATGCTTTAGCGTACTTAACCATAGCATCTAATAAAATATCAGCAGCAACATTATTATCTTTTTCTTGTTTTATTTGTTCAACTAATTTTAATCGTTGTTCTAATAAACTTTTTCTTTGTTTTTCCATTGCGTCTGCATGTGGATCATCAGTTATCTTTTGCGACATTTTATTATTTTTTTGCTTTTTGTAAACTGTCTTCGATTGTAAGCAGACGTGATAATTCAATAGATATCTTGCCTGTCGAATCATACTTCAATTGATGCGTTTCATTTAAATACATAATTGCCGCTGTTCTGCCGTAGTTCTTTCCTTGCTCAACATATGTTATACTGTCGATATCTTTAAATTGTGTTGATGCATTCAATGAATCTTCCGAATTACAAGACAATAAAGAAATTCCTGCGAGTAATATTAAAGTAATTTTTTTCATATCAATTAAAATAAAGATTTAACATTTGATTTTGTAGCAATTTTTGCAGGTTTTACGTTAGGTGTAATTGCAACAACTTGTGGAGCAATTAATAAACCGTTTGGACGGTAACCGTTACAAAATTTATCAAGAAATTGTTCATACGATAAAACTTCAATTGAACCAGGATTTTTTGCATTTATTTTTGCAGCATTTGCCATTTTTCCAGTTGTAGAGTTTAAATCATCAGTAACAAGTACTTTTGAATTTGCAAGTTTTTCATGAATAAAACCGAATGTTTTTGCAATATCCATGAATGTATCTTTTGAATCAAAACCAGCACCTTTAGGTGAACCGGTCATTTCAACACCGATTTTATTTGATAAATCTTCTGGCATTTTAATATCAATGAATTGCATTAATTCGCCGATAGCATTATCAAGTTTTATACGTTTTGGTTGTCCTTTTTCAAAACCTTCAACAATCGTTTTTTGTAAACCTGAGAAATTGTAATCAACACCGGCAACAAGATTTGCAACTTGTTTCGATGTAGTTGTTCCCATACCTTGGTATCCTAACATTAAAATTAATTTTTGTAAAGGTAATTCCTTAGTATTTTCAATTTCTGAGAAAAGATTATCAACGATTTTGCCGTCAGTAACAATTCCTTTAGAAATTAATGTTTGTTTGTTGAATTTTGTTGGATTTAATAAATCAATTGCTTCAGTAAAACCTGAGTTAAAAATATCTTCAATCATTGAACCCCCAACTCCAAATAAATCAAGCATTGCAACACCTTGAGAAAACATTGCCTTTTTGATTCCAGAGCAATCAGAGTTTTTACACATTAAATGTACATCTTCAATTACAAGTTTTGATTTGCAATGTGGGCAATGTGTTGGTGCATTAAATTTTGATTCATCACCAGGTGCGGTTACAGCAACAACTTGAGGAATAATATCTCCAGCTTTAACGATTGTACAAATTGCGCCAGGGAAAACTTTATTTTTAATTACGAATCCGTAATTGTAAAGTGAAGCACGTTTAACAATTGTACCGTCTAAATCGACAGGTTCAAATATACCGACTGGAATCATTTCCCCAGTTTTTCCGAAATTCCATTGCAATGTTTCATTTGGAGTTGAGACGTCTTTTGGAGCAAATTTAATTGCAATCGCCCAGTTAGGATCGTGTGAGTTTTCGCCGAATTGTTCTCTATATTTTTCTGCAACTTTGATAACGAAACCGTCAAGTAAAAATGGAGCACGATTTTCGCGATAATCCTTCATTTTATAAAAAGATTTTTCAAAGTCAGAATAATGAACCCAATATTTTTCTAATGGATATTGTTTATTGAATCCCCAATCTGTTAAGCAATCAATATTCATATATTCAACAATACCGTCATCATGTTTTTTGATTTCAACCGCCATGAATACGATATCTTTTAAACGAGATTTAGTTGCAGGTGTTACATCTTTTGCAAGAATTCCAGCAACAAGATTTCGCTCATTTGCAAATTCTGCAGCATATTTTTTATTGAATATTGCTCTTGGCATAACAATTTCGCCACGAATTTCAACAGTTGAAAGACAAGGAATGGTTTTTGGTAATTGGTCGAATAATTTATCAGTAATATCACGACCTTTTGTTCCGTTTCCTCTGGAAAGAGCAAGATGAAGTTTTCCTTTTTTGTAAATGATATTACCGGCGTTCCCATCCAGTTTTGGAGTCCATTCAAAGTGTTCCTGTTTACCGACGATATGTTGTTTCATCCAATCAATTGCATTTGCAATTGGTGGTTGCCCTGTTAATTTATCAGTCTGATATTTTGATAACGATAACATCGGACTTATGTGTGGAAATTTTAAATTACGATCGTCAAAACCAACAATTTCAATAACATTTGAACCTTCATTTTTCAATTCAAGTTCAAGACGGTCAAATTCAGCATCAGTTAAAATTGGTTCACCTTGATAGTATTTTTCTTTTGCGTTTAAGTATAATTTTTCTTTAGTATTCATATGTTTAAATTTTAAATTATCAATTGTTAAAAATCAAATATACAACATTTTGTATGCAGTAGCAATGGTTTTACATATTATTTTTCATATATCTCAAAAATAAATTTAAAACCTTGAATTAAACATGCATCCTCTTTTGCTATGTTTTTTTCTTTATGCAATTCATATGTGTATTTACTTTTAACTTCTACTATTGTATTTGTTGATTTGATGTAAAAATCTGGAAAGTATCGTCTTTCCTTACCATTGTATTTGTAATAAATTTTAAATTCGATATCTTTTCCTATAATGATATCGTTTTCATCATAATCAAGTAATAACCTAGATAAAATTTGTGGTTCATAGCCTTGTAGTTTTACAATTCTACCAGATGGCATTTCAAAATCTTTATATGTAAAACATTGTTTTAGCCATAACTTTGAATATGAATCTGTTTTCCATTTTGCAATCATTAAATCTGACCGCCATTCTTTCATTTCTGTTGTGTTTAAACTTTCCTTTATTTTGATTGAAATTTCAACTTTTTTTACAGGGTCAGCCCACATTTTTATACTGTTTGCTGTTATTTTATTTCGTGTTTCATCTGATGAATTAAAAGTATTTTGCCACGAATCAATAACTTTTTCTTTATGCCCAGGTTTACGCCATAATTCTTTTGTTGTTTCTGCACACTTATTTTTGTATTCGGCGGAATGCACAGTTGCGAAATATGCATTTATTTTCAATTTCGGATATAATTTTATTTTTATTATATACACAAAATGACTTTAGTTTCACATAAAAAAACCTGCAAATTAGCAGGTTTTGATTTTAGTTATTATATTTTGCATTTACT
>Ga0265297_10000324_pt1 | contig 155275 bp, 152 predicted proteins | sample Munlanlwell13791_FD_192502 | JGI IMG/M metagenome (GOLD analysis project Ga0265297, IMG submission 192502) | Leachate microbial communities from a municipal landfill in Southern Ontario, Canada - Leachate well 137-91 | ecosystem: Engineered > Solid waste > Landfill > Unclassified | place...
TGGAGCGAGGTTATAAATTGATGAGCGAGAAGGAAAAAAGCGGGAAAATTGCGTTGTCTGAATCCCGAAGCGTAGCGAAGGTTGAGTTCGCTATTTTCCGTCGGTTTTTTACTTTAAGCGAACACAATTTATCCGAGCGGAGAACGCTGGCGGGAAAAGATTTATTTGCCCCTTAAAACCTCACTATATCCCTAATCGTGATAAGAACCATTAAAATCAGCAATAACGCCATTCCGGAAGCGTTGGCGTAGTTTTCAAACTTCGCCGGCAAGGGCGAGCCTTTTATTTTTTCAATAAATAAGAATAACAATCTGCCGCCGTCTAACGCCGGAAAAGGAAAAATGTTTATTACCGCCAAGTTGAAAGAAATCAGCGCCAAAAGCTGGAGCAAATAAACCAAACCCAATCCGCTCGCCTGCGCGGTTATTTTTACGATTCCGACAGGTCCGCTTACCTGTTCAAGACTGACTTTGTTTCCCGTAAAAACTCCGGCGATAAGATTAAACAACGCCACAAAAATCAATTTCACTATTTCAACCGACATTTTCAGACCGTCCCAAAGCGCGGCGAAAAAATTTTGGCTCGGCGCACCCGATTCAAGCAAGCCGATTCCCAAAGCGCCTTCTCCCGCCGGCGGATTTAATCTTGGCGTCGCTTTTATTTCTTTTTCTACTCCGTCGCGTTCAACTTTAATGGTTATTTCTTTTCCTTTGTTGTCGTTCGTAAATTTAATAAAATCGTTTGCCGACATTCCCAAAATCACATCACCCACTTTTAACCCGGCGGTTTCCGCGGGAGCGCCCTTAAAAATTTCACTGATAACCACGCTTTGCGGAACACCCATTGAAAGTATTATTGAAATTACCAGCCAGCCGAACAAAAAATTCATTACAACGCCGGCAACAATAATTACCATCCGTTTCCAGATAAAAAGCGAACTAAAACTTCTATCGGGAGTTTTTTCGGTTATAATCGTTTCACTGATAATTTCTTCAGATATTTCGCCGTTATTTATTTCAACTTTTTCTTCTTCTATTGAAATAGTTTCAATTTCTTTATTTTCTGCCAGCTTGTCTTCTTTGTCCTCGCCGTAAATTTTAACAAACCCGCCAAAAGGCAAAGCGTTTATACTATATATAGTCTCTCCTATTTTCTTGCCCCAAATTCTCGGCGGCAAGCCAAAACCAAATTCTTCGACTAAAAGCCCGAATTTTTTCGCGGTTAAAAAATGCCCAAGCTCATGGACTAAAATCAAAACCGAAAGAAAAATTATGACAAATATAACTCCTAATAACATAAATATTAAATCCGAACTATTTTCCCGCCAGCAAGGAAAATATTTATTCTTCTATCTCTCTTATTTTGCTTTCCAAAATACTCTCAATTTCCTCATTCGCCTTATCGATAATCCCCTGAACTTTTTCTTTTAATTTAAACTTCTCGTCTTCGCCTATTTCTTTGGCGTCGAATCGTCCGCTTATTTCTTTATTTTCTTCGTCGCGGAGCCCACGGATTTTTATCTTCGCGTCTTCGGTTTCTTTTTTAACGAGCTTAGTAAGCTCTATTCTGCGTTCACCCGAAAGCGGCGGCAAACTTACTCTTACAATGTTGCCGTCTAAATTCGTCCCGACGTTCAAATTTGAGGAATCTATCGCTTTCAAAACCGCCGAAGCCGCGTTTTTATCCCAAACGGAAATATGAATTTCCCGCGGAGGAACTACGCTGATTGAACCAAGCTGTTTAATCGGCATTTTTTGTCCGAAATAATCGACGGCGATATCTTCAACCAATTTCGCGTTTGACCTGCCGCCGCGTATCGAAAGCATCTGATTTTTAAAATAATCCAATGCCTGTTTTATTTTTTGTTCTAAATTATTCATAATTTATTTATTCCCAGCTCCTATTATAATCTTATTCTGGTCAAAAACCAAAGTTGATATTTGTATGCCGAAATTTGTTTCAATTATTTGCCAATTTTTCCCTTCGTCCCGGCTCTTGTAAATTTTGCCGTTTGAAGCCGTAAATATTTCTCCTTTTTTATTCAATGTCACCATGGAAACGCTCGCGACTTCCGAAGGCAAAGACTTAAAAACTTTCCAGGTAACTCCGGCATCATACGAACGTATCAAGCCATAATCGGTAGCCGCATAAATTAAAGAATTATTGGACGGCGAAACAAAAAAATCGTTTATCGTATTCGCGCCTTTGTAATTATCCAAATATTTCAACCTGGAAAAAGATTGGCCGCCGTCATAGCTTAAATAAAGCCCGCCGGACTTCAAAGCCAAATAAATCAAATTTCCGCCCGGCGGAATTCTTAAACCCGTAATCGGAGAAGAAAGGGCTGTTAAAATCCGGCTCTCGTTTTTATCAAGCGAATAAATAATTATTTTGCCGTTTGAAAGCCCAAGATACAAATCGTTGCCTTTAATATCAAAATCGTAGACTCCTTCGGAATTAAAATCTATCAATTTTTCCAAAGAGAGAAAATTGTTTTCGCTCTTATAAACCGTTCCCACGCCGTTCGAAAAAACCGAGACAAAAGATTCTTTTTTATTTTCCGGATTAAACAAAATTTTATAAACCGCGACGCCTGAATTCAATTTATGCTCAACATCGGAAAAAGAATACCAGTTTAAACCGGAATCTTTGCTGGCAAAAAGACCGGAATTTGAAACGGCAAAAAATAAAGAAGAATCCGTCGGAGAAACCTCTATTTGTGAAATGCCGACCGGATCATCAAAATGCATTTGAGAATTTTTAAATTCCCCGTTTTCATCAATATAACCGAACGGCTGGCTTGAAACGCTTCCACTATCATTGCCGCTAAAAGCGCTATTTACAGTCGAAAAAACGGCGGCTGTAAAACTGCCGTTTCCGGCGAAAACACTGGGAACCGCGGGAGTTAAAGAATACAAATAAAAAAGCCCGCCCCACACTATTAAAACCGCTAAAAAACCTATTCCTTTGGCATCCATGTTATTGTTCTAAACTTCTTAATTGTAATTTTTTGTTAAGATTTAATTGTTTCACTAAAACCAAACGCTTTAAAATTTCTTTCAGCCTCGCGGAATTTTTTACCGGGTCTTTCATTAACCGTTCAATCGATTTCCTGAAAAATTCATCCGTCTCGTCTTCTAATTCATCGACAGTGGATTTTTTTGAAGTTTCGGGAAAATAAATTTTTTGCAGCCGCGAATTCAAGGTCGGAATCAAATCTTCGGCAGTCTTGGTTAAAAAAATTATCAAGCCGCGCTTGGGCGGTTCTTCGACTATTTTTAACGCGGCGTTTTGAGCTTCCGGCGTAAGAGCCTGGGCGTTTTCAATAATCACCACTCTCTTTAAAGACGCTATCGGCTCCTGCCAAAGAAAATATTTTAAATTTCTTATTTCTTCTATGCCGATTGTTCCCTTCTCATCCGGCGAAATCGCCAAAAATTCCGTTAAAATTTCTTTCGGTTCGGCAAATTTCCCTTTTTCCAGAAAATTCGCCAGTGTTTGGCTGAAAATAAATTTCTCTTCTCCGGCGCCAAAAAAAAGGTAAGAATGGGATAATTTGTCATTCTCTATCAGTTCCCTGAAATTATTCATCAATTCCTCCATTTTATCTCTTATCTAAAAGAGTCCTCTTATAGATATCCAAATGCGTCAGAATCAAACCCGCGCCTTTGGCAACGCAAAAAAGAGGCTCTTCGGCTACGTAAGCGTTAACTCCCAAAATTCCTTTGAAGAATTCCGGCAAATGCGCCAATTGCGCTCCGCCTCCCGAAAGTATCATTCCTTTTTCCATTACATCCGCAACCAATTCCGGCGGCGTTTCATTGAAAACGTTTTGAACCGCGGCGGCTATATCCATTAAATACGGATTTAACGCTTCGGCTATTTCATTCGAGTTTACGGTTAAATTTCTCGGCAAGCCGGAATTTAAATCCCTGCCCCGGATGGAAAATTCCATTTTTTGCCTTGATGGCAAAGCCGAACCGATTTCTATTTTTATCGTCTCGGCGGTCTGCTCGCCGATGGCGATTGAATATTTCTTTTTTACGTAATCCATAATCGCCTGGTCGAATTTATTTCCGGCAACTCTCAATGAAGCCCAGGAAACTATTCCGCCCAAAGCGACGACTGCGACTTCCGAAGTTCCTCCGCCGATATTTATAATCATGTTTCCCGAAGAAGAATTTATCGGAATGTCCGCTCCTAAAGCCGCCAGAATCGGTTCGCGAACAACGTGCGCGTCTTTGGCGCCGGCTTCTTTTGCCGCGTTAATAACGGCGCGGCGTTCGGTTTGAGTGATGCCCGCCGGAACGGAAATTACCACGTCCGGTTTTAAAATATTAAAATAACCCACGGCTTTGGAAATAAAATATTTCAACATCGCCTTGGTAATGTAATAATCGGCGATAACTCCTTCGCGAAGCGGCCTGTAAGGAATGATGTCCGCCGGCGTTCTGCCTACCATTTCTTTCGCTTCTTTGCCGACTGCCAAAACCGAATTGTCGGGTAAGCTCAAAGCAACAATTGTCGGTTCATTAACCACAAACCCGCGTCCGGGAACAAAAACAATTGTCGCTGTTGTGCCTAAATCGATTCCTATTTTTCGTGTAAACATATGTTTATTATTAAAAATTAATTATTCAGTTCTTTTTATGTCCGCTCCCAATTTTTTCAATCTTTCTTCCAATTTTTCATATCCCCTGTCTATTTGATATATATTGTCTATTTCCGTTTTTCCCTGGGCTATCAAAGCGGCTATCAGCAACGCCATTCCGGCGCGCAGATCGGGGCTGACTAATTTCCTTCCATGCAGTTTCGACGGCCCGTTGACCACGACTCTGTGCGGGTCTGCCATAATGATATTCGCGCCCATTTGGGTCAGCATATCCGCAAAAAGCAGCCTGCGGTCATAAATCGTTTCGTGAATCAAACTCAAACCGTGAGCTTGAGTCATCAACACAGTATAAGCTGATTGCAAATCCGTCGCAAATCCGGGATATTCATGCGTGGTAACTTCACAAGCTAAAAGTTTTTTTGACGGCTTAATTAAAACGCTGTCTTTATTTAATACAAAATTCACGCCTATTTTGTCAAACAAAGCCCAAAGCGCTTCCAAATGTTTCGGCTCGCAATTTTTTATTAAAATATTTCCGCCATTTGAAGCCGCCGCAAGCATGGCAAAAGTTCCGGTTTCAATTCTATCGGGTATGATTTTATATTCTCCGCCGCCCAACTTTTTCACTCCTTTTATTTTTATAGTCGGCGTTCCGGCTCCTTCGATTTTCGCTCCGCAAGAATTGAGAAAATCCGCCAAAGCGGGAATTTCCGGTTCCATCGCGGCATTTTTCAAAACGGTTTCCCCTTCCGCCAAACAGGAAGTCATCATCAAACTCTCGGTAGCGGTAACGCTGACTTTCGAAAAAAATATCTCAACGCCTTTCAGTTTTTTCGCTTTCAAACAATAATAGCCGTCTTTTATTTCAAGCTTGGCGCCCATTTTCTGAAAAGAATCCAAAAACAAATCTATCGGCCTAGTGCCCGCGCCGATAACGCATCCGCCCGGATGAGGAAATTTAACTTCGCCGCAAGTAGCAAGAATGGGACCGACAAACATTATTGAAGCGCGGAATTTGTTTACCAGTTCCGGAGGCAAAGCAACGCACTTCTGAGTTTTAAATTGTATGTCAACGACTCCCGGTTTTATTTTTTTTACTTCATGGCCCAAAGCCAAAAGCATTTCTTGCGCTCTTGAAACGTCTTCTATCTCGGGCGTGTTTGAAACCCTTATTTTTTCACGGGTCAAAATTGCGGCCGGAAAAATTTTAAGGGCCGCATTCTTGGAACCGGAAATTTTTATCTCGCCTTTAAGCGGCCTTCGGCCGTTAATAATAAACTTGGGCATTTGTTTAAATAATATTCCTTCTGTTGAAAAAGGCAAGATAATATAGTAGGATATTTCTCATTAATAATGATATGACTTTAAGAACCAGACGCTGCATGTTTTACAGCTTTATTCTTATCTTTATCGCCGTCGGAATCGGCGTTATTTTCTATTCGCAAGGCTGGAGACCGGTGTGGCAAGACAATAAAATAATCTTTCAGGAAACCGGCGCGATTTTTATCGAAACGTCTCCGAAAAACGCCGAGATAAAAATCGACGGCAAAATATTCAAAGACAAATCCGGACTTTTGCAAAGCGGCACGCTTATAGACAACTTTTTACCGAAAAATTATAAAATTGAAATTAAAAAAGACGGATATTCCGCCTGGCAAAAAAATCTTTCCGTAAAATCGGGCATGGTGGCTGAAACCGGAAAAATAATTCTTATTCCGGAAAAAATTTCCCCGCAACCGTTTTCAAACGTGAAAACTGCCGGCGCGTTTTGGGAAAAAGAAAACAGATTAGTGTTTTCAAGTAGCAGCGCGCTTTATTATTTCAACCAGGACAAACCGGTTAAATTAAAAGGAAATAATTTTATTTCCTGGAGTGAAGACGGAAATAAATTCATAACCAAAGATACGGCAACCTTGATTTATTATTTTTACGATACCGGAATTATATCAAAGCCCACCAGCTTAAATTCCACGTTTAACGGCCTTTCTAAAACATCCATTTCAGACATATCTTTCCATCCGGCTGATTCGAACAAAATGATAATTAAAGGAAAAAACGGCGCGCTTTACATCTTGGACTTAAACCGTTCAACAGCCGAAAAAATAGTCCAGAAAACCACTGCGTCGTTCGCCATAAAAAATCCCAATATTTTATACGCTTCCGGAACACAATTACGCTCTTTCAATTTATTGCTTAAAGCCGACGATTTGAAATTCGAATTATCGAAAGAGCTTGCCGCGCAAAAAATATCCAAAATTTTTTCAAATGGAAATATTATTTTTACTCTCTTACAAAACGGTAACCTTTATGCCTTTAACCAGCAAAATTTAACCGGAATAAAAATCGCCAACTCCGTAAAAGATTCCATTGTTTCACCCGATAATAAAAAACTCGCAGTTTGGAACGTAGGCGGCGAATTAAGCGTTTATTTTATCGAAGACTATCAAACGGAAATCGTTAAAAAAGCCGGAAATATTGCCGCTTTAAACGCATATAAATCGGAGATTAAAAATGTTTATTGGTACAAAGATTCACGTTATTTACTCGTCGAAACCGCGAATAATACTGTTAATTTCATCGAAATCGACGACCGCCTGCCGATAAATAAATACGTGTTATCGGAAAATTCTTTCAATTCTTTTTACGAACAAAACTCAAACCGCCTTTATTTCATTCAAGAAAATAAAATCTATTTTGTGGAGATTTAGGCTATTCTTCTTCCTCTTCTTCTTGGGGTTTATCCAAAGTAATCGGCTCTATATCAATTGCTTTGCCGGAAATTTTTAAGACGTCTTTATCTATTTTGCCAAGCTCCTTTGAAGCTTTATTATACATGCTGACTGTCGTTCCAAGATGGCCGCCAAGCTTTTGCATATAATTATCAAAACTTGAAATATGCCTGCCTAAATCTTCCACCCTCTTTCTGATTTCTTTGGCTGATTCTTCTATTTGCAAAGCTTTCAAACCCTGAAGAACCGTTTGAAGATAAGCAAAGAACGAAGTTGGAGAAACAATAATTACTTTTTTGTCATTAAAAGCGTATTCAACCAAATCCTTGGCATTCACCGAACCGACTTTATTTATCAAGACGTCGTAAAAAACCGCTTCCGAAGGAATAAACATAAAAGCGAAATCCATGGTGTCTTCCGCCGGTTTAACGTATTTCGAAGTTTCATCTATCCTGTTTTTTAAATCCTGGCGGAAAAGATTTTCTAATCTCTCGCGTTCGCCTTCATCATGCGTTTCCAAAAGCCGGTTATAATTTTCCAAACTGAATTTTGAATCAACCGGTATTATTTTCTTGCCCACGAAAATGGCGGCGTCAACAATAAGCCCGTCTTTAAATTCATATTGCATTTGAAAATTATTCGGGGGCAGAACGTTTTTCAAAACCGTTTCCAAATAATATTCCCCCAAAATCCCCCGCTGTTTTGGATTTTTCAAAATATCCTGCAAACTTTTCAGCTGATCGGCGAAATTTACCACTTGTCTATTTGTTTCATCAAGCTTAGTAAGCCGTTCGGTAACGTCGCGAATTATTCTGGCGCTTTCGCCGAATTGCCTTTGAAGCATTTGAGTTGATTCGCCAAGCTTAGTATCCAAAGTGCGGTTAATTTCATTTATCTGGCCTTGAATCATTAAAAGCGATTGGTCGTCTTTTTTTTCGCTCGAGTTCTTTTTAAGCTGCCAAAAAATCAGCCCGAGACCGCCCGCCAAAACTAAAACGATTACTATTAAAAAGATTGATGCCGCTTCCATTTTAATTATTTTTATTTTTTAATTTTCTATACAGGAAAAATCCCCAAACCAAAGCAAGCAAAGAATAATTTATTATCATGAACCACGTATTGCTCCAATTAAGGCCGTCAAATTTGAATCCGGAAACCGGCCACAAAAACGGCGTGGGGAAAAATTGATAAGAATGACTGGGAATGTCTATTAGAATATGAAAAAACCAGCCGCCCAATTCCCAAATCGGCCGGCGGAAAATCAAATAAAGAATGCCGAAAACTACGGCGAAAATTATAAAGCTGTGGCTGATATTATAAAGCGATTTTGAAAGTTCAAGCACGCCATTAAGCTTTGGAGAGACTAACGGTTCCATTGTTTCAGGGCCAGGCAAATCAGACAAGCTAAATTTCCCAAAAAACAATCCGCCAAATATCCAAACGAAAGGAATTGAAAAAGAAAAGAAATCAGGAAAAACTCCCCATAAAGATGTTATCCAAATTTTAAGCGGCTTTTTTTGTTTTGGTTTTAAAGCAAAATCATTTACTCCCTTGGAAGCCGCGGCAGTCCAAAGACCGTGAGCAAAAATATCCATATTGCTTAATTATATCCTAAAATCTTCCGACGACCAAATTAAAAAGTTGATTTGCGGCCGTGCATTTTCTTCTCCACTTTTGCCATGGCCAATTTCATCGCCGCTTCGCGATGGCTGATTTTATGTTTGGCGCTTTCTTTAAGAACGCTTTTTGTAGTTTTAACGATTTTTCTTTCAATCATTTCAAACATTCTCTTGGGATTATATCCCCTGTATTCGGCATAAGAAGAAATGACGCCGCCGGCATTCGCCACAAAATCGGGCAATATTAAAATTCCTTTTTTCTCCAGATATTTTTCCGTTTCTTCAGACATCGGAATGTTCGCCGCTTCAATGATTATTTTTGCCTTTACGGAATCCCTGTTTTTCTCGTTGATAACGTCCGTAACCGAAGCGGGAATTAAAATATCCACGGGTAAACCGAAAATTTCTCCCGGTTTTATTTTTTTCCCTTTTGAACAGCCCGACACCGATTTCCCGCCGGCTTTCAATTTATCCAATTCGCCATTATCCAGACCGTCTTTACAATAAATTCCGCCGTGGATATCGGAAACCGCCACTATTTTCGCTCCCAATTCCTTTAAAAATTTAAAAGCGAAAGAACCGACGTTTCCATAACCATCTATCGCCACTTCAATATCTTTCATATCAAGTCCCAAGAATTCAACGACCGCTTTTGTCGCCTTTACCACGCCGAAACCGGTACTACCGTATTCGTGCGGAAGACCGCATTTCATTTCGCCGTTTTTTCCGGTCGATTTAAAACATAAATTCGCCGGCTTACCCGTCGCGGTGCGCGGATTGCCCGTCGCCTCCACAAACCATTTCATTTCCGTTTCGCCCGTGTTAACATCGGGTCCGGCAACATACCTTTTTATAAGCAACGGCTTTATTGCCCTGGCAAAACTCTGAATCATTTCTTTTTTACGTTCTCTGTCCGTTCCCGCGGGAAATTTTATCCCAGCTTTGGCTCCGCCAAAAGGAATATCCGCCAAAGCATTTTTCCATGTCATTGTCCGCGCCAAACGAAACACTTCTCCTTCGCTTACATCGGGCGTCATTCTTATCCCGCCCTTGCCCGTTCCCAAAGCCGTATTATGTATAACTAAAAATCCTTCCAAACCTATTTTCGGGTCATGAATTTTAATAATGTATTCCGGTCCAAATTTGTCTTTAAATTTCTCCATTTTATTTATTATTCATTAATTTTATAATTCCAACGGACAAGCACTCTCTTGTGAAAGAACGTTTAATTCCCTGTAACCGACTATCCGCTTATTGTTGTCATTCGGAAAAATCCATGTCGGAGTGCCGTCTATTTTTTCGGCAACACATTTATTCGGGTCTTTAAGGCAATCAACGTAATTCACATACCGCCAGGCACTTTTAAAATCGGCTTTCTGTTTTAAACACCACGCGCAAGATTCCGTTCCATACATTGTAATCCCCTTGCTTGCCAAACATTTCGCGAACGCTTCCAAACCGGGACTTGCCCGATTTACAGTTGTAAATTGAGCCCAAATTAAAAAACCGACCACTCCGGCCAATATTACAAATATGGCAATCAAATAAAATTTATTATTCATCACAGCAATCAACCAATTTATCGACAACGTCTTCAAGCGTCCAAGGCTTATCCTTAGCCGCTGCGTCTTTTACATCCGAAACGCTGATTAATTTCAATCTTAAACCCCAAAACAAAGAATAAAGCCTGAAAGCGTAGTCAAAAAACTTTTTAGCCTCATCTTTCTTGTTGTCGGATTGAAGTTTTGTGCCAACTTCTATAAGACGCATTGAAGTCGCCAATAAATGCTTGGAAATGCACCAAAGCTCGCCTTCTTTCTTGTCTATCATTTTCGCCAGCAAACTTTTGCGGATTTCGCGAATTTCATTCACGAAATCGAAATAATTTTCCTTGCCCGTTTTCTCGCCCGTAAAATAAAAGTGCTCCTCCAGACTTATAAGGTTCATTATCGCGATGCTTAAATCTTCTTCGGTCGATAAATCAAGATTACCCGATTTTTTCGCGTCTTCTATTTTTCTCAACAATTCGTTGAATTTTTCCTGATTTATATCCATAGTTATATTTTTATATTATGAAAAATATTATTAACCCCAATAAAATCATTACCAGACCGGAAATTAATTTCATTCCGCCGCCCTCTTCCTTGCGCCATAATCTTACCCTTTCAAGCAGGATTTTGTTTGAAGCAACCAGTAATATAATAACCAGCGGCAATACGAAAATCAAATTGTAATAAATCAAATAAAGAAATCCTTTAAAATAGCTCGCCTTATCGTGCAAAAGCCCGAGTACTACCAAATACGGCCCGCCCGTGCAAGGAAATTCAAAAAGCGCCACAAATATACCGAGAAAAAAAGCACTGATCGCCGAAGCTTTTGAAATTAAAACCGCTATTCTTTCATGGCTTGCTTCGGGAATTTTAAGCTTTATCGGAAAAGCGGGAAAAAATTTATTTATTATATTTATCAGGCCCGCCGCGATTAAAATAACGGCCGCAACTTTCGAAACGAAACGCGGAATGCCGAAAAAAGAAAGCGCTTCCAAAATTCCCAAGCCTATTAAAATATAGGTTAAAAATATCCCAATTACGTAAACCAAACCGATTTTCAAAACCTTCAGCCTGGACATCTCCATACTGAAAAGGAATCCTATTGTTAAAAGCAAAACCGAAAACGCGCACGGATTAACGCTGTCGGCCAGCGCTCCAACCGTAATCAAAGAAATTAATGGCGATTTACCGACAAAAAAAATAAAAACCGAAACAGCCGCAAGCGCCACTAAAAATAATAATAATTTCTTTTTCATATTAAATAATCATCACGGCTGAAGAATATCTTCCGTTCTGCCGTTAATCGAAATCACAACGTCTTTGACCGTATCGAATTGCTTTAATGTTTCAACTATCTGCCACCTGATGGCGCCAACCCGGCAAGAACCGCCAATTTGAAATTCCAGTTGCTCGTTAAATTCAACTTTCGCCACGCCATTCTCAATAGTAAGCTTTTTAATTTCGACTCCCGAATTAATGCTTGTAAAATAACCATTGGCTTTTTCCTCTTCTGTCGGACCCTTTAATAATTCTTCAAGCGCCGCGCGTGCGACAGCCGGAGTGCTGACAACTTTTCTGCTGACCGGAAAAACTTTATTACAAGAAACTTCGGGGTCAAGATTGGTATTATTGAAATAAGTTTTTACTTGGATTGTTTCCGTTGAAGTTACAAATTTTACCGGAACGCGCAATTGGTCATCGTTTTGCGGCAAGCCCGAAGGATTATCTTTTTGCAAAATTAAAGTTCCCGTAGCCGTTGCCGGAGTGGTAAATTCCAAAGTCACTTTAAAAGGTATAAAATTTGTTGTCATCCAATCACTCTGCGCTTGAGCCACAGCAATCGCCAATTGATTGCCATTGGCATCGAATAATTTAACCGGAAAGCTCGCCTCAAAAAACCAATTTCCTCTTGCCTGTCCTTCTATAACAACCGGACTTTTAATTGTCTGATTCGGCCGGGGATTATTTATTTTTATCAAATTAGTTTTTTCCAATTCATTGCCGATATCTTCAGTAAAACTTCCGCCATTTGGCGCCGCACATCGCCTTGGATAACTTTCCATAACGGGATAACCCGCAGCAACGCACTCATTGAAATTATTTACGCTTACTGTATTTGTATTGCCGCAGCCTTCAATAGGCGCCGGATTTGAAGGATTGCCATGTTTAACCCACTCGCCGTTTTGGCAAAGCCAGGTATCTTCATCGCCGCCAAAAAAAATTCTTGCCGTCAGCAAACCCGCTCCGACGGCAACTATTAATATCAATATAATTAAAATTGCTTTTTTCATAATAGATTTAATTATACTCTTCCCGCGCCTTTGCGTAAAATGATCATTTTGCCTTTTTCAATTTTAATTAAAGTTGAAGGCCTACCGCTGATTTTCCCGCTATCGGCGTAAAAATCTATTTTATCGCCGAAATATTTTTTTGCTTGTTTTATTGTTTCTGCCGGAGGCTCGCCCTCTAAATTGGCGCTTGGCGCGACCAACGGCCCGGTTTTTTTAACCAAATTTATCAAAGATTTCTTTTTTGACAGACGAAAGGCCAAAGTTTTTACTCCACGATGAAGATATTGAAATTTTTTATCCGGACACGGCAAAATAATACTCACTTTCCCCGGCCAAAATTTCAATAATTGTTTTTTTATCCCGGAATTAATCTTAATGTTAAATAATTTTAAATCATCTAAAGAACTTATTAAAACAATTGACGATTTTTTGGGGGCGCGGTGACGGACTCTATAAATTCTTTCAATCGATTCCTTAGACAGCGCTTGTCCAACCAAGCCGTAAAGAGTATCAGTTGCTAAAACACCGATGCCGCCCGCATTAAGTATTTGAATTATTTTTTTATCAATCATTTTTTAAAAACTAAAGCGATTAAAAAGAAAAACGAGCAGACTAAAATAATAATCGGTCCGGCCGAGAAATTAACCGCCTGCGCCAATAAAATTCCGGAAATGCAGCTTAAAATTCCGAAGCCCGCCGAAAACGCGGCGTATTGGCGAAGATTGGCGCCGATTAATCTTGCCGCCGCGGCAGGAATAATCACCAAGGCGCCCGCTAAAAGCGAACCGACTATTCTCACGCCCAAAGCCACAACAACCGCCACCATTAAAAGATAAATGAAATTATATTTTTTTACGTTTATTTTATTCGCCGCCGCGATGTCTTCGGAAATCGAGCCCAGCGTTATTTTCGGATAAATTTTCCAAATAGTTAAACCTACTAAAACGCTCGCCGCTGCCGAAGCAATCGTCCCCCACAAAGAAACTTTTGAGATATCGCCGAAAAGCGCTTCAAGGAGCTCCGGCTCGGGAGTTATCAAAAACCCCACGGCCAAGCTTAAAACGAAAATTATTCCGACCAACGTTTCCGCGGGCAATTTTGTTTTCGGCTCCAAATACCAAACCGCCAAAACGCCGAGGAAAAGAAAGGCAAACGCGCCCAAAGAAACATTCAAACCGAATAGCAAAGCCAAACCCATTCCCGGCAAAGCCACGTGGCCGAACGCGTCGCCGACAAGCGCCATTCTTTTAGTGAGCATCAAAGAGCCCACGTACCCTGCCGCTCCGCCCACAAAAATTGCCGTTATTAAACTGTATAATTCAATTTCCATAACATTATTATATCAGAAAAATATTTTCTCGTTCATACGCTCCAAGCGTCAAATTAATAACTCGCTCATATACGCCGATTTGCGACCCTGTTCGCCTTCGCTCGGGGTACCCCTCAAATCGGCTACTCGCTCGTTTAATTTAAGACGCTTTCCGCGACATTCACTCTAAAAATATTTTTTCTGTCTTAATTTAAGATATAAACAAATCTTTTCCATAGCCAGCATTTTGGAGCGAGGTTATAAATTGATGAGCGAAAAGGAAAAAAGCGGGAAAATTGCGTTGTCTGAATCCCGAAGCGTAGCGAAGGTTGAGTTCGCTATTTTCCGTCGGTTTTTTACTTTAAGCGAATACAATTTATCCGAGTGGAGAACGCTGGCGGGAAAAGATTTGTTTATTAGTGATGCTCATGTTTATAGAATTTTATTTCTTCGCCGTATAGTTTGCGGAAATTTTCGGAATTTAAAACGTCCTGCGGCGCGCCGTAGCAAAAAAACCTTCTGTTTAAGCAAAGCGCCACGTCGGCGATTTTATAAACAACGCTCAAATCGTGCGTAACCATTATGATTGTCAGGTCCCGCTTCTTTTCTATCCCCGCCAAAAGATTATAAATTGTTTCTTCGCCCTCGATGTCTATGCCGGCCGTCGGCTCGTCGAATATCAAAACTTCGGGATTGTCCGCCAAAGCCCAAGCAATAAGAACCCGCTGGAGCTGGCCCGAAGAAACCTCTCCCATTTTTTTCTTTAAAATCGCGTTGTCTTTTATACCGACGGAATCTATCGCTTCGAAAATCTTTTCTTCTGATATTTTTTGAAACCTGAAAAATTCTTCTACCGTTAAAGGCACCGTTTTGTCCAATAAAAATTTCTGAGGCACATAGCCGATTTTTACGTTTTCTTTCCATTTTATTTCCCCGCTAAACGGATATATTCCAAGCAAGGTTTTCAAAAGCGCGGTTTTGCCCGCGCCATTGGGCCCCAAAATAACCAGATTTTCTCCGGCTTTCAAATTAAAACTTGCATTTTCTATTATTCTTTCTTTGCCGAAAGAAACGTTTAAATTTTTTACTTCAAGAATATTATTCATCTCAAATCAATCTTATCAAAATTTAAGAATAATAAAAGCTAATTTAAAACCTATTTCCTCTTTTTCTTCTGCTGGCCCTCAAGGCAAACCTGTGCGCTTCTTCGCGGACTTTTAAAAACAACGACTTCATATTGTCCATCAATTCTTTTACAGTCTTTTTTGTTTTTTTGGAAAAAACAAGCTTGTCGCCACCGTATTTTGAAACACCGACTATTGGAATATTTATATGCCTGTTTTCCAAAACTTTTGAAACAAAATCTATCTGCGGCTTGCCGCCGTCTATTAAAATAAAATCCGGATGTTGCCACTCGTCATGGTTAAACCGCCTTTCCAAAACTTCCTGCAAAGCGCGCAAATCATCGTTCGCCGGCGCTTCTTTTATCTTAAACAATCTGTATTGAGTATTGTCCGGCTCTCCCGCGGTAAAAACAACCATCGAGCCATATGTTTCTTTTCCCGTTAAGTGTGATATGTCGTAGCCTTCGATGCGATTAGAGAATTGGGAATTAATAATCGAATATTGAGGACTAAGAGGTTCGTTTTTTATCAACGAAACTTCCTGAATGTGTTTGAGCTCTCTCGCCTTTTCGGGATTTTCTTTTTGGAGTTTTTTCATTAAATTCTTTTTCTCGCCGCTCAATAACAAAATGATATTATTAATGTTTTTCCAATAATCTTTTTTGGAAATTGCGCCAATGCAAACTCCCGGGCACAAACCGATTTGATAATTAAAGCACGGCCTGCCAGATTTACACTGAGCCGGGTCGAAGGGAGTGCACGTGCTATACGGAAATATCCGGCGGATTATCCGCAAAGCGTTTTTTATCAAAGACAAACTTTGATACGGCCCGAATACGTAATAATTTTTCGCATCGATTTTTAAATTCTCCAGTTCTTTGCCGCGCAAAACAAGCGGTTTCGGAAAATCGTCTTTTTTGGAAATTAAAACGTAAATGAACGACCTGTCATCTTTTTCTTTAACGTTATATTTAGGCCAATATTTTTTAATCAAATTGGCTTCCAGTATAATCGCTTCCAAAACAGAATCTGTCTCAATCCATTTAACGTCTTTTGCCAACTCGACCATCTCTTCTATGCGTGGGTCGTACGCCCGGGCATAGCTTTCCACGCGCTTTCTTAATAGCGTTGCTTTACCGACATATAAAATAACCCCTTTCTTATTGATAAATTGATATATGCCGGGTTTTAAAGGAATTTTTTTAAGTTTTGCGCTTGTTAATTTCATTTAAGATATTCCCTTAAATACTTTCCGGTTTCACTGTGCTTGTGATTCGCGATTTCTTCGGGCGTGCCTTTGGCAACGATTTTCCCTCCACCTTCTCCGCCTTCGGGACCAAGGTCAATAACATAATCTGCAGATTTTATAACATGCATATTGTGCTCAATTACTGCTACTGTATGCCCCCTATCAACAAGCTTGTTTAAAACCGTAAGTAATAATTCAATATCATGATAATGCAGACCGACTGTCGGTTCATCTAACAAGTACAGTGCACGGCGTCCCAACGGGTGCACAAGCTCGCGCGAAAGTTTTATTCTTTGCGCTTCTCCTCCCGAAAGAGTTGTTGCCGACTGGCCCAATTCAAGATACCCCAAACCGACTTCCTGAAGAATTTTCAGTTTGTCCGTTATCAAATAAATGCCGTCAAAATATTCCACCGCTTCGTCAACGCTCATTTCCAAAACCTGGGCGATGTTTTTGCCTTTATGTTTTACCGCCAAAGTTTCCCTGTTAAATCTTTTTCCATGACATACGTCGCACTGAACCAAAACCGGCGGCAAGAAATGCATTTCTATTAAATTGAATCCCGCGCCCTGGCACGCCTCGCAACGGCCGCCCGCGACATTAAAAGAAAATCTTGAATGCGTGTAGCCTCTCGCCCGCGATTCTTCGAGTGAAGCGAAGAAATCGCGGATGGGAGTAAATATTCCCGTATAAGTCGCCGGATTTGAACGCGGAGTCCTGCCTATCGGCGATTGGTCCACCATTACTACTTTATCCAAATATTCCGCGCCTAAAATCTGGCTGGCGTTTCTAAGCGGTTCATTCATCCGCGCTTTAATCAAACTTAAATTCTCGTACAAAACATCATAAAGAAGAGAAGATTTTCCGCTGCCCGAAACGCCGGTGATAACCACAAGTTTCCGCAAAGGAATTTCAACCTCGATGTTTTTAAGATTGTTCGCCCGGGCGCCGATAATTTTTAGTTTTTCATTAATCTTAGTACGGCGATTTTCCGGAACTTTTATTTCTTTGTCTCCTCTTAAGTATTGAAGTGTTAAAGATTTTTCATCCTTTTTACTTTTAACTTTTAGCAATTCGCTTGTTTTGCCTATCGCCACCACTTCTCCGCCGTTTTTGCCCGCAAACGGACCCAAATCAACCAGATAGTCCGAAGCCTGAATTGTTTTTTCATCATGCTCAACGACAATGACGCTGTTATGCTGATCCTTTAATGATTCAAGCGTTTTTATCAATCTTTCGGTGTCTCTTTCGTGGAGCCCGATTGTCGGTTCGTCCAAAACATAAAGCGCGCCCGACAAACGGGTGCCAATTTGCGAAGCTAAACGTATCCTCTGCGCTTCGCCGCCGGACAAAGTTTCCGCTTCCCTATTTAAAGACAAATAATCAAGCCCGACATCCAGCAAAAATTTTAAACGGTCTTTAATTTCTTTTAAAGCGTTCTGACCGATTGTTTTCTGCCGTACGGTCATTTTTTTCTCGTAGCTTTCAAAAAACGCGTAAGCCTTGTCTATTGTTAAAGCGGTAACCTCATAAATATTTTTGCCGTTAACTTTTACCGAAAGCGCCTCGGGTTTTAATCTTTTTCCCTGACAATCCGGACAAATCGTTTTCAAAAATAAATCTGTTTTACCCAAACCATGACAAGTGGGGCACGCGCCATGTGGGCTGTTAAAGGAAAATAAGCGCGGTTCGACTTCGGGAAAAACAAAGCTATCTTTCGGGCAGGTCCACTTCGAAGACAGCATGAATTCCGTTTTGCCTAAAATGATACTAACCAAGCCTTGGCTGTGGCCGAGCGCGGCTTCAACAGCTTCAAACATACGGCTTTCATCCGAAATCAAAAGTTTGTCTACGACAATATCAATGTCGTGGGCATTGTACCGGGACAATTCTATTTTTTCATGCAAGGAATGAAATTTGCCGTCTATCCTCGCTTCGCCATATCCAAGAGAAAGAAAATCATAAAGCAATTGATAATATTCTCCTTTTCTGCCTCGAACCACGGGAGCTAAAATTACGGCGGTTTTTTCGCCCGACTCTTTAGCTTTGTCTTCGATAATGTCTATCATTTCTTCCAAAGAAAGTTTTTCTATTTTTGTGCCGTCGTTCGGACAATAAACATCGCCAAGCCGGCTATAAAGCACGCGGAGATAATCGTAAACTTCCGTAAGCGTTCCGACGATTGAACGCGGATTGTGCGAAAGCGCTTTTTGGTCTATGGCGATTGCCGGAGACAAACCGATAATTTCATCGACGTCCGGCCTGTCCATCTGACCCAAAAACTGCCGCGCGTATGGCGATAAAGATTCTATATATCTTCTTTGCCCTTCGGCAAAAATAGTATCAAAAGCCAGCGACGATTTGCCGCTTCCCGAAACTCCGGAAAAAACCACCAATTTATTTTTCGGCACTTCAAGAGAAACATTTTTCAAATTATGAACTCTCGCGCCTTTTATAATTATTTTATCTTCCATTTTTTTATTTAACTTCAAAATCGTCGTCTAATTTTATTAATTCTTCAATTTTCTTGTTTATCGATTCCGGTTTTATGCCATGCTTTTTATTATATGCCATTTGAATTTTTCTCCTTCTCTCCACTTCGCTAACCGCTCTTTTTATCGAGCCCGTTATCGTGTCCGCATACAAAATTACTTTGCCATCAACATTTCTGGCGCAACGGCCCATTGTCTGAATAAGCGCCTGTTCGCTCCGCAAAAATCCTTCGCGGTCAGCATCTAGTATGGCGACCAAAACGACTTCGGGCAAATCAAGACCCTCACGAAGCAAGTTTACTCCAACCAGGACATCGAATTTTCCTTTTCTGAAATCGGTTAAAATTTGCGTCCGTTCCAGGGTTTTCGTGTCCGAGTGCATCCATCTGGCTTTAATGCCGTTTTTCAATAAGAAATCACTCAAGTCTTCCGCCATTTTCTTGGTCAAAGCGTTAACAATCGCCCGCTCTTTATTTTTCGCAATCTGCTTGAGCTCTCCGATTAAATCTTCAACCTGACTTTTATTTTTCTTTTTGTCATATACGGGCCGTATTTCTACCGGCGGGTCTATCAGCCCGGTCGGACGAATAATTTGCTCGGCAACGATTTTTGAACGCTCCAATTCCCAATCGCCCGGAGTCGCCGAAGTAAAAATCATTTGTCCCGTCCGTTCTAAAAATTCTTCAAATTTAAGCGGGCGGTTGTCGAGCGCCGAAGGCAAACGGAATCCGTATTCCGTCAAAATCTTTTTCCGGCTCTTATCGCCCTCATACATTCCCCTTACTTGCGGAACGGCAATGTGCGACTCGTCTATGATAATCAAAAAATCTTCGGGTTTGCCGAAATAAGCCAGTAAAGTATCGGGCGGGTCGCCCGCGAGCTTGCCCGACAAATGCCGGGAATAATTTTCAACTCCGTGGCAATAACCGATACTTCTCAACATCTCGATGTCGTACCTTGTCCGCCTTTCCAATCTTTCAGCCTCAAGCAATAATCCTTTCTTTTTGAAATATTCCAATCTTTCATCCAATTCTTTTTTTATGTCTTTAATTGCCTGTTCCCTTCTAGGCTCATCGGAAATAAAATGCTTGGGTGGAAAAATAACTACGTCTTTCGGCTTTTCGTTTACTTTTCCGCTTACCGGGTCGGTAAGAAAAATTTCGGAAATTTTTTGATCTTTAAATTCAATTCTGAAAATCAAATCTCCGGCAGCGGGCGCAATTTCAAAAACGTCTCCGCGGACGCGGAAGAATCCTCTTTTTAAAGCTCCGGTCGTACGCTCAAAATGCATCTTAACCAACTGCCTCATCAAATCGCCGCGGACAATCGGCTGGCCGACTTCCAAACGAAGCGAAGATTTAAAATAATCCAAAGGCACGCCCAAGTTATAAATACAAGAAACCGAAGCGACCACAATAACGTCTTTGCGGGTCAGTAAAGCTTGCGTCGCTTTGTGGCGAAGTTTGTCTATTTCTTCGTTTATCATCGCTTCTTTCTCTATATATGTATCGGTAATCGGCATATACGCTTCGGGCTGATAATAATCGTAATAAGAAACGAAATAATTTACCGAATTTTCCGGGAAGAAATTTTTATATTCGCGATAAAGCTGCGCCGCCAAAGTTTTATTGGGCGCGATAACCAAAACCGGCTTGTTGAAATGGCTGATAATCGAGGCGGCGGTAAAAGTTTTTCCCGAACCCGTTACTCCCAAAAGAGTCTGAAACCGCTCGCCTTTTTTAACGCCTTCAACAAGTTTTTTAATCGCCTGCGGCTGGTCTCCGGAAGGCTTAAATTTTGATTTTAGCTTAAAAATTCCCATGTTTTTGATTTTTTAAACGCCAAAATCCCCCCGCTCTCGGCTTATATAGGGGGTAGTGGTCCGTTTGTATTTTTACCTATCTTACTCCAACCCGAAAATTTGGCAAGTAAACAATAAATTTCTAAAACTCTTCTGAAGAGTTTATGTATGCAGGGACAGGTAATCCCTTTTCCGCGTAAAATTCTTTTACAATTTCGTCGGATTTTTTTGCTTCTTTAATTCTTTCCAATCGCGGAATATAAACATATACCGACCATAACACAAAACACGAAAGCGCAATTATAAAAAATCCAACAACAACGGAGAAACAAATTCTCTTAAAATTCATATCAAACGAAAAAAAGTCGTTCATATAAATATTCTACTCTAAATGAATTTCTTTAGCAAAACCCTCAACCCTTGAAAGTAAAGCTGAATGACTTGTTAATTCCGGGTCGTTTTTTAAGGTTTTTTCGGCCGCTTCCCTTGCCGATTTAACCAGCTCGGGATCTTGGATTGATTTCATCGCCAAATCCGGCAAACCGGTTTGCGACTGGCCCAAAAATTCTCCCGGACCTCTTATTTCCAAATCTTTTTCCGCCAGCTCAAAGCCGCTTTTGGCGTCAATTAAAGACTTTAAACGCCTTAATGTCGCCTCGCTTGAAGATTCGGAAAATAAAAAACAAAAAGATTGGTGCTCTCCCCTGCCTACCCGGCCGCGGAACTGATAAAGCTGGGCAAGCCCGAATCTTTCCGAACCCTCTATCATCATTATTGTGGCATTCGGAATATCCACGCCGACTTCAACCACGGAAGTGGAAACTAAAACGTCTATTTTGTCCTCTTTAAACTTTTTCATTATCTCCGTTTTTTCGGCCGCCTTTAATTTTCCATGAAGCAGTCCGACGCGCAAATCGGGAAAGACTTTTTTGGAAAGCTTTTCATATTCTTCTTTTGCCGCTTTAGTTTCCCACAACGACAATCTTTTAATCATGCTCGCTTCTTGCTCCTCGGGCGGTTCAATGCGCGGACAAATTACAAATGCCTGCCTTCCTTTTTTAACCTGACCGCGGATAAAAGCGTATGCCTTATCGCGGTTCGCCGGCGAAACTATTTTAGTAATTATTTCTTTTCTGCCTTTTGGAAGTTCTTTTATAATAGACAAATCTAAATCGCCGAAAACGGTTAATGACAAGGTGCGCGGAATCGGCGTTGCCGACATACTCAAAAAATGAGGCAAGCACTCGGGGCTTTGATCCGCCAATTGCCCTCGTTGTCTTACGCCGAATCTGTGCTGTTCGTCTATAACTATTAAAGCCAATTCTTTAAACTTAACACTCTTTTGAATAAGCGCGTGCGTGCCGATAACTATTTTAATTTCTCCGGAAGATATTTTTTTAATTAAATCCGGTTTTTTAATTTCACTCTCCAGTCCATCTCCATAAAATACATGCGCTTCGGAAGAAACGATTAATGCAACACCGTGGTTGAAATCTTTGAAAAACTTTTTAAAAGTCTGGAAATGCTGGCGCGCTAAAACTTCAGTCGGCGCCATGAAAGCCGCCTGGTTTCCGTCTTCAGCCACAAACAAACTGACGATTGCCGCTACAATTGTCTTGCCCGAGCCGACATCGCCCTGAAGCAAACGGTTCATCGGATGGGGTTTTTTTATATCTTCCAAAATTTCCCACAAAGAAGATTTCTGGCTTTCGGTTAATGGAAACGGCAATTCGGAAATTATTTTCTCGACTCTTTTTGTGTCTATTTTAAACGCCTGCGCTTTTTGCTTTGAAAGTTTCAGACGCTGGCGCAAATTCGCCAATTGCAACAAAAACAAATCCTCGAAAGCGAATCTTCTTTTCGCGTTTTGCGCTTCTTCCAATTTCTCCGGGAAATGAATTTTTGAAAGCGCTTTGTTTATTTCCGGAAAGCCCGAACTTTTCAAAATTTCTTCCGGAATCGGATCGTCTATTTTTTCGACGCTTTCAAGAAGCGGTTTCATTAAATACCTGAATGCCTTGGATGTAAGCCTTTTTGTTTCCGGATAAACCGGTACCAGTCTGCCCGTATGTTTGGTATTTTGCTGGCCGTCTTCCGCAATTTGCTGTTCTTTATAATTTATAATTTCGTGGGTGGGATGCGATAAACAAATCCCGCCCTTTACTGTTTCAACGACTTTGCCCGCCAGATTTACAAGTTTTCCCTTTTTTAAAATCGTAAGAAGAAATCTTTGATTGAACCAAACCGCCTTAATGCTTCCACTGTCATCGGTAATCAGCGCTTCTATTATGAACATTCTTTTCTTCCAGGTGTAATGAGGTTTGATTTCGGAAATCACGCCGGAGATGGTGGCGATTTGACCGACTTTCAAATCGGCGATTTTTGAAACACTGGAAAAGTCGTCGTAGCGGAAAGGAAAATGCCAAAGCAAATCCCTGACGGTTTTAATGCCAAATTTTCCAAGACGTTCGGCGAACTTAGGACCGACGCCGTAAAGATTTTCCAAGGAGTCATTAAATTTCACGTTAGGCATTTTTTTATTATACCACTAAGATTAAAAAATAAACCCCGCAACATAATAAGTTATGCGTGGAGTAAAAAAAACGGCGCCGTACCAAAATGGTCGTGCGCCTTAATTCTTTGTCTATGCACAATCACCGTTTTTTAATCGGGACATGCGTAGGAAGTTCGGAAAGCATCTCGCTGAGCATCCAGCCAGCAACTCCCCATCTGGCCTCAATGCCCAACTTGAAAGAAACGAGAATTGCCTGGAAACAAATAAACTGATGACGCTGTTTTTCTTCGTCATTCAATTTCCATTTCCAGCCCGTTATATTACCTCCCAGATAAAACAATTTCCGGGCGTAACGAGACCACGAGTTGTCATTCTGAAAAACAGCCGGACAAATGTCTGCGAGCTCGCCAGCATTGGAAAGCCCGCCATGCGAGATGTGTTCCCCAGAAAACAAATTTTCTCCGTTTGTCATTTCCGTCCCTCCGCTAGTTTAATGTGCTGTTGTTAACAATAAATTCTGTTTAGCATATTAATCAAAAAAAGTCAAGATATAAAACCGCCGCGGTTTAGGCGACGGTTTGTTTTAAGAATTCCTTTCCTCTTTCAATGAAATTCACTTCCAGTTCTTTAAGGGAAAACTTTTCTTTGAAATATTCCAAAATTTTTTCTTTAGGCATGTCGTTGCGGCAGGTGTAAACATCGGCGCTGATAAATCCCTTCTCTGGAAAAGTATGAATACTGATATGGCTTTCCGCTATCATCACAAAGCCTGAAATCCCTCCCTGGTCTTTTTCGGTAACCGGTGGCGCGATAACGACATATGGAGGCATCAATTTATGCATATCCACTTCTCCCGGCAAGTTATTCAAGACGTTAAAAACCAATTCAAAATTTTTCAACTTTTCTTTGTCGCCTCCGTAGCCGTCAATGGTCAGATGGACTCCGAAATTCATTTTTTGTTCTTCCATTTCAAATCGTATAAAATCATAAATTACTTTAAAAAATTCCCGACTGATAAATTTTTACAACATATGAAAGTGTAAATCAAGGTGGATAACTCAAAAAAGAAAAAGCCCCGCCAAGTCCAAAGACAAGGCGGGGCGATAATCGGCTAAGGGCCGTAATACATTTTAAAAACCGCTACGAACCACAGGAAAACTCCTATAGCCCAAACAATTATACCTGCCAACTGCCACAAATCCCATAATATAATTTGTGAAGAGATCGCACAAAGGAATAAACCACCGACTGACAAAATGGCAGTCGTCGATCTCTTAAATGTAAACAAAGTAAATATTACCACGACGATGCCTACAGCGATCTCAATAAATGAATTTGTGGCGACTGCTGCGGCGACCAGAGCAATCGACCCCGTCATAAGCCAGAAAAACAGAAAGAGAAAAATTACAGCTGTCGAAACCAAAACGGCGGTCGGGGCAAACTTTAACACCTTTGAAAATTTCATTACGCACCTTCCTTTCTTTTTCTGTAAATGTACGTTTAGCCAAAATGGCCTAATTATTACCCGACAAAATTTGTGCCCCCACGAGGAATCGAACCTCGATTACAAGATCCGCAATCTTGCGTCCTATCCGTTGAACGACAGGGGCAATATTTTAAAATCCAACTAATTTTGAAAATGAATCGGCGATCGAAACATTATATTCTTCTTCAGGAATATATTTGGCTAAAAATTCTTTTATTTCTTTTTCTTTTTCCTTTGGGAAAATCATTTTTAAATACGGCGAGATTTTTTTATTCGTTCTTAAAACTAATTCTTTTTCCCAAATGTCAAAACCGATAATTTCTTCATATTTGTAAAATCTTGAAGCGATTGATTTGCCTCTTTGTGGGTCTATCTCCACACCTTTGTCGTTAATGGTGAATTTCCAGACTGCCGGTTTTTGCCCGCCGGAATAAACTACCACCAGATAAGCGATTACCGTGAAAACCGCAAACAAAAAATTCTTTTGCCAAACCGCCAATGCCAAAAGACAAAACGCGATTATCAGACCCATCCAATACCAGGAAACGTCTTTTTCTCTGTATTCAAACTCCGGCGCTTGCCACTCTATCAGTAGGGGGTTTTCTTTCGGAGTTTTTATTTCAATTTTCTCTGACTCAATTTTATCAGCTTTTTCTTTAACGGGCTTGTTTTTTGCCTTTTTCATAATTATGATTATTATAGTTGAGAAATTAGAAAACTCAAATGCCCTTGTAGCTCAACGGATAGAGCAGCGCTCTTCTAAGGCGAGGATAGAGGTTCGATTCCTCTCGAGGGCACATCGTTAAGTATCTTGTATATAGTATTTTGTATTTAGAAAAATAGGAATTATCTATTGAAAAAAATTCCGGTTTTGTTTATTATAAAATAAATTAAATAAATGCCGCGGTAGCTCAGTGGGTTGGCCGATATATTCGCGAAGCGAATATATTACGGACAACGGGCGATTATAGAAAATCGCCCCGGAAGAGTGCAATGCCGAAGGCTAAATATTTTGAAAATTGAAAAGGTTTAATTCGTAGATCATATGCCGCGGTAGCTCAGTGGTAGAGCGCAACTCTGAAGAAGTTGGCGTCGGGTGTTCGATTCACCCCCGCGGCACAAAATTTATACCGATTATGGTGACTATAGTTCAATGGTAGAACTCCGCTCTGTGGAAGCGGCCACGAGGGTCCGATTCCCTCTAGTCACCCCATTTTTACTCCCCTATTTTTATCCCCAAAAGGGCATTGACAAGCTTGCGCGGATATATATAATTATCTCGAACATGATGAAATTCACAAACATAACATACGGCGGCTGAAGATCGGCGATTTTATGTTGTCGGTTCTGAAGTCCGCTCTGAGCGGATTTTTTAGTCCCAAAAGTTGTGTTGAAAATTCTAAAATTCAGAAACACGGATTCATTGATAACAAAATAAGGAGCATTAATGGGTTAGAGACAAAATTAAGAGCATATGGTGGATGCCCTGACATCAAATGGCGATGAAGGACGTGGCGTGGCTGCGATAAGCTTCGGGGAGGCGCTTAGCAACCTGTGATCCGAAGATTTCCGAATGGGGAAACCTAATGCGGTAAACCCGCATTATCGTGTTATATAAATTAATACGATGCGTACCCGCTGAAGTGAAACATCTCAGTAAGCGGAGGAAAAGAGAAAAACATTTATTCCCTTAGTAGCGGCGAGTGAAAAGGGACATAGCCCAAACCTATTTAAGTTTTCGCAAGAAAATTTTCGTGGGGGTTGTAAGACTTAGATATTTTAACTTCTAACCACTTTCGGTTTATTCCGATTGTGGTTAGCGGTTAATAATTTGTTACAAATTTTTTTGTTAGCCGAATCCGCTGGAAAGCGGAGCCATAGCGAGTGATAGCCTCGTAGGCGAAAACGAAAAAACAAATTTCTTTGTTCTTGAGTACTCCAAAGACAGCAAGCCTTGGAGGAACCCGCCAGCACTATCTGGCAAGGCTAAACACATTTGATGATCGATAGCGAACTAGTACCGTGAGGGAAAGGTGAAAAGCAGGCCGGCGAGGCCGATGAAATAGAACCTGAAACCATATGTTTACAAGGAACGGAAGCTCTAAGTGCAGCAGCAATGTTGCGCGGAGCGACCGTGTGCCTATTGAAGAATGATCCAACGAGTTATTTTGCATTGCTTGTCTAAGCTCTACGGAGCGGAGGCGTAGCGAAAGCGAGTGTTAAAAGCGCGTTTTTAGGCAGTGCAAAATAGACCCGAAGCCAGACGAGCTTGCCTTGGCCAGGATGAAGTTTCGCGAAAGCGAAATGGAGGTCCGAACCAGTTGATTGTACAAAATCTTTGGATGAGCTGAGGTAAGGAGTGAAAAGCTAATCGAGTTTGGTAATAGCTGGTTCTCTCCGAAATAGTTTTAGGACTAGCGCTTCTGTAATATAGATCGGGGGTAGAGCACTGGATGAGCGGTAAAGGACGAAAGTTCGACCATTCAATCAAACTCCGAATACCGGTTTATTAAGAAGTAGTCAGAATGTGGGGGCTAAGCTCCATGTTCGAAAGGGAAAAAGCCCTGACCGACGTCTAAGGTCCCTAAATATTTGCTAAGTGTTAAAGGTAGTGATTCACCAGAGACAGATAGAAGGTTGGCTTAGAGGTAGCCATCCTTTAAAGAGTGTGTAACAACTCACTATTCGATCGGTGAGTCGCGCCGAAAATTTACCGGGGCTAAGCAAATTACCGAAGACACGGATTCTCCAATTTTTAATTGGAGAGTGGTAGGAGAGCATTTCGGCCAGCACTGAAGGTCGACCCGCGAGGGCGACTGGAGCGGCCGGAAGAGAAAATGTTGGAATGAGTAACCACGAATGCCATTGAGAAAATGGCACCCCAAAAATCCTAGGTTTCCTCCGCAATGAAAATCAACGGAGGGTTAGGCGATCCTAAGGCAATGGCGAAAGCCGCAGCCGATGGACAGCAGGTTAATATTCCTGCCCTCCATTATTTTCCGATGAGAGTACGAAATTGAGTAGGTTGAGCGCCTTAATGGTTTGGCGTTCTCGAAAGAAGATGTTTGTTTGGTAAATCCGGCAGACTGCCTTTAATGGCGAATCTCAAAAAAGAGAAAATTTCGCTTCGGCGAGAAATTCAGTTGAGCCAATTTCCAAGAAATTCCTCTAAGGATAAAAATAATGGATTCGTACCGGAAACCGACACAGGTGGATAGGGCGAGTAGCCCAAGGGGAACGAGTGATTTCTCGTTAAGGAACTCGGCAAAAAAGCGATCGTAAGTTAGCAATAAGATCTGCTCCACGCAAGTGGAGCCGCAGCGAAAGTACCCTGGCGACTGTTTAACAAAAACACAGCTCCCTGCGAACTCGTAAGAGGATGTATAGGGGGTGACACCTGACCGATGCGAGAAGGTTAAAGGTGGGAGTGTATGCAGCACTTATTTCACAAATTTTTGCGGAATAAGCGCTGTATATGCTCACTGCCCGAAGCCCTCGTCAATGTCAGCAGTAACTATAACTGTTCTAAGGTAGCGCATTTCCTTTTCAGGTAAGTTCTGAAGCGCACGAAAGGTGTAACGACTGGGGGACTGTCTCAACGAGAAGCTCGGTGAAAATGCGATTCCCGTGAAGACGCGGGATACCTGCAACGGGACGAAAAGACCCCAGGAGCTTTACTGTAGCTTGATATTGGTTTTAAGATTTTGATGCGTAGCGTAGTGGGTAGCCTTTGAAGCTTTGATTTCGGTCAAGGTGGAGGCGACAATGAAACACCCATTTTTAAAATTTTAAAATCTAACCTGAACGGCAAAAACGTTCGGGAACAGTGTCTGGCGGGCAGTTTTTCTGGGGCGGAACCCTCCCAAAAAGTAACGGAGGGGTTTATAAAGGTTGGCTAAGCGCGGATGGAAATCGCGCACGTCGTGTAAAGGCACAAGCCAGCTTAACGGCAAGGCTTACAAGCCGCGCCGGTACGAAAGTAGAACTTAGTGACCCGACGGCACTTTATAGAAAGGCCGAAGATAACGGATAAAAGTTACCCTGGGGATAACAGGCTGGTGTGGTCCGAGAGTCCATATCGACGACCACGCTCGGCACCTCGATGTCGGCTCGCCCTAGCGCCCGGCTGGAGAAGGTCGGAAGCGTTTGGCTGTTCGCCAATTAAAAGGGCACGCGAGCTGGGTTCAGACCGTCGAGCTCATAAACGAAAGTTTGTGGTCTGGACGGTTTGAGCCCGAGGCAAACGAAGACAAAATAAGACATCATCACAGCGGCCATAAAAAGTAATTTTTATGGACCACGTCAACTAATATCGGTGAAATCCTATACTAATCCCGTAGGACAATACCGAGGGAACTTCGACAGAGATTTAAAAGTCGAAGAGACCCGTAGAGACTATACGTTGACCCCCCGCTAGAGCGGGGTGAAGATATAGTCCAATGCACTTAGTAATAAGTGGAAACATGTGTGAAACAGGTTGGTCTCTATCTGTTGCAGGCGATGACGCTTGAGGGAAGTTGACCCTTGTACGAGAGGATCAGGTTGAACAAACCTCTGGTCTACCGGCTTTGCCACCAGGTGAAGCGCCGGGTAGCTATGTTTGGACGGGATAAGCGCTGAAAGCATCTAAGCACGAAGCCCCTCCCAAGATTAGGCGTCGTAGACTCGTGGAAGATTACCACGTTGATAGGCTTCAGGTATAAACGTAGCAATACGTGAACATCATTTGATTAAGGATTGATGATTGACAGTTGAAGGTTTCGGCCGGAGATTGAAGATTTGAAGTTTGAGATTGAGTGACTAGCCGAGAAGTACTAATAAGTCATATGTCTCTAGCCCATTTATGCTCCATATTTTGAATAATTAAATAAATAAATTTAGCCGGTGATTTAGCCGCGTGTGCCCCACCCCTTCCCATTCCGAACAGGCAGGTGAAAGCACGAGGTCCCGATGATACTTTCTGCTTCGGCGGTTGGGAAAGTAGGGTTTGCCGGCTTTTTTTTATATTTTTTTTATGATATTATTTATTTTATGAAAGGAAAAAGACTACTCAAGCAGCTTCTTTATGGCGCCATTTTTGCGGCTATTTTATTTTTATCGTTTTCTCTTTTTATAATTCGTTCGTTAAGCCGGCGCCGACGTGCTCCGACAAAATCCAAAATCAAAGCGAAACCGGCATAGATTGCGGAGGTCCCTGTCCCGCTTGCGAAATAAAAGACCTTTTTAATCTGAAAGTTGACCAAAATCAGATCAAATACTTCCCTGCCGACCCCGAAAAGAAAACAACTGTTTTCTACTTTGAGCTGAAAAATCTTAATTTAAATTACGGCGCGGATTTCTTTTATTATTATCTCGACCTATTCGATAAAAACGGCAAAGAATTTACACACATTACGGACAGCTCTTCGATTTACGCCGGTGGAATAGATCATATAGTTAAACTGGCCGATGTCCCCTACGATTCAATCGCCAGTGTCACGGTTGCCACCACCGATATTAACTGGATATCAAAAGATGATTTTCCGAAACCCAATATCTCATTAAGAGGAATTAAGACTTCGGCCGCGGAAGACGGTGGAATCGTCGTAACCGGCTTCGCGCAAAATAATGAAGCTTTCACTCTTTCGAAAATTTTAGTTTCTTCCGTTGTCGCCAATCCGAATGGAATAAAAATCAGCGCATCAAAAACCGAGCTTGAAAACGTCCCGGCTTTTACCGAAAAACAATTTAAGCTTAATTTCCCGAAAAATATTTCTCTGGCAAGCGGCGAAAAAACAACGGAATATTATAATTTCCAAAAAGATTTAACCATCGGCGCGACCGGAGACGACGTTAAAAAACTTCAAGAACTTCTAAAAAGCGAAGGATTTTTAACAAGTGGAAACACCGGCACTTTCGACCAAGCGACTAAAGACGCGCTTATCCAATACCAGAAAAAATCAAAAATCAGCCCGGCTTCCGGAATTCTCGATTCAAAAACCAGGACTTATATAAACGCTCTTCAAAAGCCGATGCCGGCTCCTCTTTCCCAATTAATAGATCTGGCAAAAGCCGACCCGTCCAAAACTGAAACCTACATTGAAGGAATTAAATAAAAACAGATCATGAATAGCGATAATTTCGACAAACCCTATAATCCAAAAGACGTTGAAGAAAAAATTTACGAGTTTTGGGAAAAATCCGGATATTTTGCTCCTGAAGCAGTCGCAAAGCACGCCGAATCCCCAAACAGCGATAAAACTTTTACCATCACCGTTCCCCCGCCAAACATTACCGGCTCGCTCCATATGGGCCACGCTTTAAACGCGACCATCCAGGATATTTTAACCCGTAAAAGAAGAATGGAGGGATATAAAACTCTCTGGCTTCCGGGCACGGATCACGCGGGCATTGCCACTCAAAACGTGGTTGAAAAAGATTTAAAAAAACAAGGCATCAGCCGACACGATCTGGGCAAAGAAAAATTCCTTGAAAAAATATGGGAGTGGAAAGAAAAATACGGCCATATCATTTTAAACCAGTTTAAAAAACTCGGCGCTTCAATGGACTGGTCGCGGACGCGATTTACCATGGATCCGAACTACCAGGAAGCCGTTAAAAAAGTTTTTCTTCATTATCATGAAAAGGGCTGGATGTATAAAGCCGAAAGAATAGTCAATTGGTGCAGCCGGTGCGCCACTTCCCTTTCAGACCTCGAACTTGAATACAAAGAAGTCGAGTCTTCGCTTTATTATATAAAATATCCACTCAAAGACGGTTCGGGTTTTGTCACAGTGGCGACAACCAGACCGGAAACAATGCTTGGAGATTCGGCTGTTGCCATAAATCCAAAAGATGAAAAATATAAACCGCTTGTCGGAAAAACGCTCATACTGCCGATAATGGAACGGGAAATTCCTATTGTTTCCGATTTTGCCATAGATGCCGCTTTTGGAACCGGCGCGGTCAAAGTTACTCCGGCACACGACTTTGTGGACGCGGAAATCGGCGAAAGAAATAAATTGGAAATCCACAAAATCATCGGCCAAAACGGAAGAATGACTTCCGAAGCCGGCGCAATTTGCGACGGTTTGAAAATCGCCGAATGCCGGGAAAAAGTCGTTGAAAAACTTAAAGAGCTCGGACTTTTGGAAAAAGTTGAACCGTACAAGCATAACGTCGCCGTCTGCTACCGCTGCGATACGGTAATCGAACCTTTACCCAGCCTGCAATGGTTTCTTAAAATGACCGAACTCGCAAAAATGGCGATCGAAGAAGTAAAATCGGGAAGAGTGAAATTCCATCCGCAAAAATGGGAAGGAATTTATTTAAACTGGCTTGAAAACGTAAAAGATTGGTGCGTTTCAAGGCAAATCTGGTGGGGACACAAAGTTCCACTTGAAGGAGAAGAAGATGTTTTAGACACATGGTTTTCTTCGGCTCTTTGGCCGTTCGCAACGCTTGGCTGGCCGGATTCCAAAGATTTTAAAGAATTCTACCCCACTCAAGTCCTTTCAACCGCCCGCGACATTATTAATCTATGGGTGGCGAGAATGATTTTTTCCGGAGTTGAATTCGCCGGCAAAAAACCTTTCAGCGACGTAATAATCCACGCCACAATTTTAACCAAAGACGGAAAAAGAATGTCTAAATCTCTCGGCACGGGAATCGACCCCATGACCTTAATCGAAAAATACGGCGCCGACGCGACCCGCTTCGGCTTAATCTGGCAAGCGATGGGCGGACAAGACATCCATTGGGCTGAAGAACACGTAATGGCTGGAAAAAAATTCGCCAATAAAGTCTGGAATGCTACAAGATTCGTGCTTAAACAAACAACCGACAATAAACAACTAACAATCGAGCCGAAGTTTGACGATAAAGATTTAACCGCCGCCGATAAAGAAATTTTGGAAAAATTCAAAAATACCAAAGAATCCGTTTCTAAACAAATAGACGCTTTTGAATTCGGCCAAGCCTTGCATGACTTATACGATTTCTTTTGGCATGATTTCTGCGATGTCTATATTGAAGAGAACAAAAAACAAAACAGCGGTAAAGAAGTCTTATTTTATGTTCTTATTTCCTCAATCAAACTCCTTCATCCTTTTATGCCTTTCATAACCGAAGAAATTTGGCAAAATCTTCCCATTGAAAATAAAAAAGCGTTAATCATCGAACAATGGTAATTTCATACGCATTATTTTTTGCCTTGGGCCTTCTTCCCTCTTTTGCCTGGCTTATTTTTTTTCTCAAAGAAGACATTCATCCCGAGCCAAAAAAAATGGTTTTAAAAGTTTTCATCTCGGGATTTTTGATAACTTTTGTGGTAATCGCCGTTCAATTTCTTTTCCAAGACATCTTTAATTTTTATAAAATAGCGGACAGTAATCCTTTCTCGCTTTTTGCTTTCGCTTTAATTGAAGAAATTTTGAAATTTGCCGCGGTCTATTTTGTAGTAATAAAGTCCAGATTTTTCGACGAGCCTATAGACGCCATGATTTACATGATAGTCGCCGCGCTCGGATTCGCGATGCTCGAGAATTTGGCGATAATGTTCAGTATTAAAGAGATTTCGGAAGCATTGGGAGTAATTACCGTCCGTTTTGTCGGCGCCACGCTGCTTCATGCCTTAACGGCGGCAATTATCGGTTATTGGTGGGCTAAGGGGCTGACAGCGGTCAAAATTTGTCCCGCCCCTGAATCGTCACAATCGATTTGTGATTACCCCGAAAACGTCGATACGTCAAAAGTTTGGACTCGCATTGCCATCGGTATCGCCATTGCCACCGTCTTGCACACTTTTTTCAATTATCTTATAATGTCATTTGAAGATGCCATGATTTATCCGGTAATATTATTGATAATTGTGGCGATGTTTATTTTTTGGGATTTTGAAAAAATTAAAATTAATAAATAATTAATAACATGGACGACGAAACAAAAATATTTTTTGAAAAGTTGACGGGAGCGAATGGCAACGACGAAGATTCCGACGCCGAAGAAAACGCGGAAGAAAAAGAAATTGAAATGGAAATCGAAAAGCCTACTTTAAAGAAAACCGGCCGGGGCGCCAAAAAGAAAACTTCCGAAGAACCTGAAAAGATTGCCGTTTTTGAAGAACCGAAAATGCTCGATGAAGAAAACTCAATTGACGAACTTTTTGATGAATCCGAAGGCGAACTGGCAATTGACGTTTACAGCACGCCCACATCATTAGTAATCGAATCCGCTATCGCCGGTGTAAAGCCTGAAAACATAGATGTTTCAATTAACCCGGAATCGATAACAATCCGCGGTAAGCGCGAAAGGATAGACAAAATAAAAACCGAAAATTACATCCACCAGGAGTGTTACTGGGGCAGATTCTCCCGCACAATCATCCTCCCGCAAGAAATAGACCCGGACAAATCTCAAGCCAGCATCAAAAACGGAGTCTTAAAAATCACCTTACCAAAAAGAGACAAGGAAAAAGTGAAGAAAATAAAAATAAAGTTTGAGTAAATAAAACCCCCGCTTACAGCGGGGGTTTTGGTAAAAATCTAAGCCGCTTTTTCTTGAGATTCCTCTTTCGCTTGATTTTCTAATTCCCTAATCGCTTCTTCGGATTGCGCCACTCTTAATGTTTCCGTGGCTATATTCATTTTAGCTTCTTGTTCGGCCAAATTTCCTTTTTTCTTCGCCTCTTCTATTTCTTCCGGCGTTAAACTAAATTGTCCGTATTTAAATTTTTCTACCATAATTTTTATAATTTAATTAATAAATTGCGGCCTTTTTGATAATTATTAATTTTAATAATATTACTTCGTTTTAAAATAATCCGCAACTGCCGGCAAAATCAAAAAATGAAGGGTTTTTCATTTAATTAATTTCTGAATTTCTTTAAAAATATCCAACATCTCATCTTCAAAAATTACTGAAATAAATTTCTTTTTGTCGCTTGGAGAAATATTGAAAATTTTTTCAATCGGCCACACCTCAAATCCGATAGATTTTCCTTTCTCCACTATTAAATCTTCTACTCCTCCTTTATAAAGGTACGCGTAAACAGCCCTTAACGCGTTATTTGTCATGCCGGTTACTTCATCAAAAATTTTGCTTTTTACGATTTTAATAAAATAAAGACTTTCTTTTTCCGCGTTTATTCCGGTTTCTTCTTTTATTTCTTGAATTGCCGTAGATTCGTAATTTGCGCCAATTTCAACATGACCTCCGACTGTCGCATCTAATAAATCTGGGAAGGTGTCTTTGTCTTTTTCTCGATGTTGAAAAATTATTTCCTTTTTTGGAGTATAAAACCAAACATGAATCTCTTTATGAAGTAATCCTTGCTTGTGAATATTATCACGAGTTTCTTCGCCTATTATATTTCCACTTTCATCAACAATATTTAATCTTCTACTATCCGCCATAAATTTATTTTTGAATTTTTGAAAAGTCGCCGTCTATAACAATCGGCGACATAGCTTCTATTTCATCTCTATATCCGACGTTTGGAATTTCATGTAAAAGATAAATCGGTTTATTAAGAACAAAAGCAAATCCCATCTCAAGAAAAGAATTGCCGCCAATATATCCTTTAATTCCATTACGCTCGGTATTTACAATAAGAACGGCATCTCCTTGTTTTATTATGTCAAAATATCCCCGAATCAAATCATATTCAACCTTATTCCTTGCTGATTCCGTATGCATCTTATCAATCGCGTCCATAGCCGCATAATCATAAGTAAATTCGGGCAAAACAACTTCATGGCCTAATGATTTAAGCTCTTTTTCCGCTTTAACCATTTCTTTTGAAGCGGTCATGCTGCCGCAAATAACGATTTTCATATATTAATAAAATTTTGACATATTTCATACGCCAAAATTTTTTGATGTGCCCGGGGTGGGATTCCCCTTCGGGCCGGGCCTCTTGGCCTTCGAATCCCAAACGCTTCGCTCCCCCGCGCACTGCGTTCGTTTCACTCACTTGTGCCCGGGGTGGGATTCGAACCCACAAACCCTTTCGAGTCAAGGATTTTAAGTCCTCTGCGTAAACCGTTCCGCCACCCGGGCATAATTACAACCTGAAGCTTAAAGCCTGAAACTTGAAGCTTTTGAGGCCTGGGCGAGAATTGCACTCGCGTATAGTTCTTTTGCAGAGAACTGCCTTACTACTTGGCTACCAGGCCGTTAATCTATTTTATCATCAAGTAAAATTTTTTCAATTTTTGCAAGCTTTTCAATGCCGTGGTCTATTTCAAAAACAATTCTCGGCAATGGTTTTATATTTACCCTTTTCATCAACAAATACTGCAAATGACCGGCGCATTTTCCAAGAATATGCAAAACTTTATCCGCGCCCTCGGAAGGTAAAACGCTGATTCCGACCTTGGCATGCTCTAATTTTTTATCAACATTAACATCGGTGATTGTAACCAAAGAACCTGCCGGAAATTCAACGTTCTTAATAATAATCGCGCTTAATTCTTCCCTTATTAAACTGGCAACCCGTTCGGGACGATAGTTCATTTAGTATATCAATTTATCTCCGGCTTTTATTTCCGCTTCGGAATCCAAGAGAATTCCGCATTCCTCTTCTTCACCAACAAGACTCGTGTCTGCTTTGCCTTTTTGAAGATTTATCACTCTTCCCCTGCCGATGCTTTTTTCATCCCTTAAGATTTCAACCGAAGAATTTTTCTTGAATTCGCCAATTTCGCATTTTCCGCCAATTACTTGCCTGTTTCCTTTTTTGCCGAAAACCGCCAAAATTTTCATTTCATTGCTTTTTTCCGGCTCCTGAAGAGCTTTTACTTCTTCTTCTATTTTTTTCAAAAGCTCGTAGATTATTTCCGAAGAAATTATTTTAACATCCTGAACTTTCGCCAAATTCTCCGCCGCTTTGCTTACCTTTGCCTTGAAAGACGCAATAATTGCTTTCGAGCTTGAAGCGTTTTTAACGTCGGTATCCGTAATATCGCCGATTCCTTCATGAATAATCCGGACATCCGGCATTGTTTTTATTATTTCTGAAATCGCTTCCAAAGAACCGGAAACGTCCGCCTTAAGAATCAATTTAACCAAAGTCTCGACATTTTCCCCGTTTTCATCAACCGACGGGACAAAAGCGCCGTTTGTTTTTCCAAGAGGCGCTATCATAAATTCCGATAAATCCACTTTGCCGCTGAAAAATTCGTCGCCTATTTGAGGCAAACTTTCAAAGCCCAATATCAAAGCCGGGCTTGAAGGCGAAAGTTCTTTTACTTTCTCGCCCAAAAAGTTTTCCAAAATTTTCACTTTCCCCACTGCGCCCGAAGCGACAATGTCATCTCCCTGTCTCAAAACGCCGTTTTTCACTATGGCGGCAACCGTCAATCCCCTGCGATTATCCATTTTGGATTCAATGATAAATCCGTTCGCTCTCGCCTCGGGATCATATTTCAAATCTTCCATCTCGGCCGCCAAAAGAATCAAATCCAAAAGCTCGTTCACGCCTTCGCCGGTTTTCGCCGAAATTCCCTGCCAGGAAATATTTCCGCCAAAACCTTCAAGTAAAAGTCCGGCTTTCGCCAAATCGGCTTTCGTTCTGTCGATGTCGGCGTTATTTCTGTCTATTTTATTCAAAGCAACCACAAACGGAGTCTTGCTTTCAAGTAAAACCTCAATCGCTTCTTTTGTTTGCGGTTTGACTCCTTCATCGGCGGCAACAACCAAAATTCCCAAGTCCGCCGCTTTGGCTCCACGTTGGCGCATTTTTGAAAAAGCCGCATGCCCGGGTGTGTCTATGAAAGTGATTTTCTTGCCCGCGTGCGTGATTTCATAAGCGCCGGTTGCCTGGGTTATTCCACCGGCTTCTTTTGCCACAACATTCGTCTTGCGGATATAATCAAGTAAAGTGGTTTTGCCGTGGTCAACGTGCCCCAAAACAACGACTATCGAAGAACGAGGAATTAGGTTTTGGGTTTTAGTTTTTAGGTTTTGGGATTCCATATTTTTATTGATTATTTAACTGATATTGATATAATAAACCTGTAATATTATGAAAAAAGGCTTATAAAGCCATTTTATCAAGCGGGTTGTTTTATATAGATAAAATAACAAAAATCGAGATTAATTACAAGGAGGCGTGGCTGAGCGGTCTAAAGCGACACGGTGCTAACGTGCTAAGGGCGTTAAACCCCTTCAGAGGTTCGAATCCTCTCGCCTCCGCAATAATTTTCAATATGCCTTTTTGGCATAATTGAAAATTACTACGCGGGGCGAATGAGGATTCGAAGACCGCAGCGTAGCGCGAGTTTCACGAAGTGAAGGCGAGCGCCGCGAGGGGCGGCCTGCGAAAAATTTCCGTCAGGAAATTTATTTGCAGGCGAATCCTCTCTCAATTACAGTCTAGAGTCGCTGGCGAATCCTCTGCCTGCCGATAGGCAGGCTTAGTGAAAATTTACTTGTAGGCGAATCCTTTCACTCTTACAATTTTTCGCCCCCACCCCGGGGGCTTTTTAATTGACAAATACATAAATTTGTGCTATATTCCCTACATCAACAAAGCCAAAAGCTTGTTGGGCCGTTAATAAGCCTATCTCTGGCTTATACCGCAGAATACCGAATGTTTCGGTATAGCGATCCAATTCTGGTGGCGGGAAATCTCTGAAAGGAGATAAAAAATGAGACCGACTAGACAGTACCTTATAAATCTTACAAATCATCTCATCGGCAAAAACCGTTATGATGAACTTTTTAAATTCATCAATAACCCAGACAAGTTCATCGGCCACGCCAAAATTGCCCTCGAATACGGCGACGTACATGATATGTCCCCTGAGACTCTCGGGAAAATCATGTGTGCATTCGAAATCGGAGACGTTATGGCGACCAAGAAGGAACTCTTCGACGAGATTCTCTTCAATGGAAGCTGTGAAGACTTTCTTCGCGAATTTGTCTCTCTATGCCTCGCATATTTCATCAGAGACAGGCTTACTGGCGAATGCAAACCCAAATGGGAAAGAAGTTGCAAAACCCGATGAGACCACAAAGGACAGCAGCCCCGACCCAGCAACGGTGTTCGGGGCTTTGTTTTTTATAGAAATTGACATTTTTTAATAAATAAGTTAAATAGTATTCAAAGGCTCATTAAGAAACGGGGAAGGAAAAACAATACCTTTTACCATAAATAAAAAGGAGGTTGCCATGGGAAAATTGTCAGCCGAGCGTCATATTGGAACTCGCGTCATCATGTGCCCCAGAAGAGGCGGGGCATGCGACCCAAAAGAACCCAAAAATGGAGTTCCGGAAGGAAATGGATGCGCAAACTGCGCAGAGCTTCTGCGGATGGCTATGGAGAAACTGATGATGACTCCAAGCTGCCCCAAAACGCATACGCCTTGCAACCCCGTGGGAAAACCGCCGAACCACTGCAACGGGTGCGAAGGAATCATTATCCACATGGAAAGCCAACGAGCTTAATCCTGTCCCCTAAGGGGCGACTCACAAAGTCGTCCCTTTTTACTATTTTCAAATTAATAATTGGCTTATAATAAAGAAAGTAAAGAATGTAAAAGCTCGTTAATAATCAAGGAGGACTAAATCATGACTATTCATGCAAATGTTGTATGGGTACAGACGACCGGTCGAAAAATTCCGGTTCGTGTCGATGGCGTCGTTGTCGATTGCGATGAATTTGAAGTAATTTCCTGCGATGCCGAGCCAGAGAAAAGAAAACTGACTCGCAGGAAAAGCGAAGAAATTTTCAGAAAGGGCGGTAGTGTACTTTTTTGGATATCTACCATGGAAACCCTAATCAGTGTCGGACAATTGCTAAATAAGTACGACATCGACTCCATACGAGAAAAAGGCGTGGATGTACGTGTCCATAATCAATAAAACCCAAAGGGCGGCCCCGCGAGACCGCCCTTTTTCTTACCATACAATTTTAATAAATAATACGCTGTAACATATTATTTATCAAAGCTAAAATTACCTGTTTTTTATTTTCCTCTCGCAACTTTTAGGCCCAATGTGACAAAAATTATTCCCAATACGGTAAACGCCGGATTTTTTATATCCCAGTCCAAAATATAACTAAAAGCGTTTATTAAAATCATTGCAAACCCTATACCTGCCATTAAATATCCTTTTATATTATTTTTGTTTTTATCCATAATTTACCATAAAATATTCACAACATATTCCGTCGTTATAAAAACTGCGTAGAAAAATAGAAGCAAAACAGCTTCTTTTTTTGTTAAAATTCTTCCCGTGCGCATAAAATGGAAAAGTAAAACCGACGCCAAAACCATAAACATAGCCGTAATGTAAATTATTCTTACAGGGAAAGAAAACGGACTTATTAAGGCGACTACTCCCACGGCGATAGTGGCGTCTGAAATAACCGTGCCAAGAATATCGCCCAAAGCAAGACAATTGTCTTTGTGTTTAACCGCTCTTATTGAAAAAATCATTTCCGGTAAAGTCGTGCCTAGACCAACTACAAGCATTCCGATAAAAACCGGATTAATTTTTACAAATTGCGCCAGTGAAACTCCGTATTTTACCGTTAAATGCGCTCCAAAAAGCAAAACCGCCATACTTAAACCAAGATAACCGATGTTTTTAAAAATATGTTTTTTGCCGTGGTTATGATCGTGATTATTTTCAATAGCTTCCTCCGCCGCAGAACAATCGCGGTGATTTTTTCTGAAAGTCAGATAATAAAACGCGGCTCCGGCAATAATCAAAAAAATTCCTTCCGGCCTTGAATAATAACCGTCTATACCCGCGAAAATCGGCAAGGCGATAAAAAACGGATACCATTTATTGCTTTCCAATATTTTACTGTTTACTCTTATTCCGCCGGCTGTTGAAAGAATAATTATCGTAAAAACAAGCGTGAGATCGGCGACGTTTGAACCAAATAAAGTTCCCAAACCGAAAGACGGAATTCCATCCAAAGCGGAATTAATGGCGATAAAAGTTTCCGGCAGTATTGAAATAACCGCCACCACAAGAAAGCCAACGACATATCTCGGCAATTTTAAAGCGTGTGCCAAATTAGAAGCATATTTAACAGCGTAATTAGAGCTTTTTATAACCAGAAAAAGAGATATTGCCAAGAAAGCTAAATTGATCATAAATTCAGTATATCAAATTTTAATAAAAAACGTATATTTAATAAACTCAATTTCTTTTAAGTAATTTCCTTTCGCGATAAGATTTTGTATACTCGTAAATCGTAGACCAAAAAGCGCCGGCGAAAAATGCCGCCCCAACTTCTTCTAATGGAATGCCAAAAATTAAAACTCCGCAGATATTATCAAAATTATAAAAATTTTCTATCAAGCCCTTAAACATTGACTTTATCAAAACAAGCCCTCCGAGATAGAAAATACTAAGGGCAAAAGCGCTGAAAAATACTTGCTTCCATAAATCTCTGCGCAAATAAACAATAATGAAAGCTCCAATCGCGCACGATACCATGAAACCATAAACCGCTTTTGACGTAAACAAAATTGATGTTGATAAAAAAACTAGTGAGAAAAAAAGAAGCAGCCAAAAATGGGGGCGGCCTCCATGAATTAATTTTACCGGCTTTTCTTTCCAGAAAAATTCATAAATGACCGAAGCAATGCCGGCTATGATAAAAAGAAAAAGGAAGCTTTCTATGCCTACACCGTATTTTTTAATCAAGCCGAAAAGCGAATCGGGGTTCCAATACGCCGGCACGAGAAAGAAATCAATAATACCGAGAGGCATCCCGAAAAAACTCGCCCAAAGCATTTCCTTACGCAAATCTTTCCGTTTTAAAAATATCAAAAGCCAAAACAAAAAAAGAATCAGACAACCGGTAATATATGCGTATTTATAGGACATTGCGGAGGGTACAGGATTCGAACCTGTGATGCCTTTCGGCATATTCGCTTTCCAAGCGAACGCACTAGACCGCTATGCGAACCCTCCAGGTCTTATTTTTTCTTTTTTAATTTTTCCATCTGCCTGCGAACTATTTGTTCATTGCCTATATTACTCACATACATCCAAAACGCATGAACTGATTTATATTCCGGATCAATTTCATCATCTTTCCCTTTAAATTTAGACAATGCTTCACCGCGTAAATCCATAAATTCTTCTAATTCTAATTCTCCTTTTTTATATTTTTCGTATATTTTCATTTCCGCTTCGGATAAAAATTCCGGCTCGATTAAATCGAAATGTGGATTGTAAGTTTCTCCTTTTCGACCGCGAGCCTCCCAGGCTTCTTTTTTCGTCATTTCTTCAGCTTTAATTCCCGCAATTTCGTTTTGGAAATTATCAAACTTTTCTTCCGGAGATAATTCTTGATTATTTAATTGTTCTTCAAAGTTTTCCATAAATAATTTATTTATTACCACTTTCCAATTTTTCTTTTTCTAAAACTTCCGAATAGGTTTTAACTTGATTCCTGCCTCCGTTTTCTCCGTGTTTGGCCGCGTACATCGCCTTGTCCGCGCGCTTTATCAATTCATCAAAACCGACTTCTCCCTCGGACGCGCTAACGCCTATGCTTAATGAAACATTTGTTCCTTCCTTGATTTTTTTTCTTAATTCCTCGGCTTTCTCGGCCGCTTCTTTTTCATCCGCGCCCAATAAGCTTACTATCATCTCCTCTCCTCCCCAACGGCAAACCGTATCGCTTTCACGAACATTCTCTTCAAGTATTTTCGCCACTTTTTTTAGAACTTCGTCGCCGGCATCATGCCCCAATTCGTCATTAACTTTTTTAAAATAATCTATATCGCAAAATAAATAACTGACATTACTAAACCCCTCTTCTCTTTTTTCAGCCGCGGGATTAGTAATTGCCGAAAGATTATCTTCCGCCTCTTCAATAAAATATTTCCGGGTTTTTAAGCCGGTCAAGCTATCATGAATCAAATCCTCTTTTAATTTAGCGTTCTCTATTTTCAGCTCCGCGTTTTCAGCTTCAAGAAACTCTACTCTTTGTCTTAATGTTTCAGCTTCGCTGATTTCAATTTTTTCCGCTCCTTCAAATTTTTCCATTTTTATATTAGATATTAGATTACAGATACTAGATTCTAATTCAATTACCACCTTCCGCTTGCGCCGCCGCCGCCCGAACTTCCACCGCCAAAACCTCCAAAACCGCCGAATCCACCGCCTTTTCCACTTCCGCCAAAACCCGCTCCGCCTATCCACCAAGGCGGAACCTTACCCTTGGACTTACTTTTAGAATAGGTTTTTGAAGCGATAAAGTCAAAAAACAAGCCCAATGGTATTAAAATTACCAAACTGATTATTCCAAAATACAAAAATCCTTTTATAAAACCGATTATTATTCCGGCGATTCCGCCAACGACTCCCCCGGCCCACCACGATTTTGAACGGCTCAAAACACTGCCCAGCCAGACAAAAGCGAAAATAATAAATGCTAATATATTAAAATAATTTACGTTTTCTTTTGATGCGGTATTTTCTTCAGAAATAATTTCTCCGCCGGTTGCCGAAATAATTTTATCCGACGCGGCGTTTAACCCGCCATAAAAATCGTTATTTTTAAAAGCCGGCGCCATTTGATTATTTACAATCCATGAACTTTGCGCATCGGTAAGGACCGGCTCCAAACCATAACCCACTTCAATCCGCATTTGCCTGTCATCCACCGCTACTAAAATTAAAGCGCCGTTATCCTGCCCTTCTTTTCCTATTCCCCAATCTTTAAAAAGTTCCACGGCAAAATTTTCAATCGTATCGCCGTCTAAACTTTTAATAACCGCTATTGAGATTTCATTCCCCGCGCTTTTTTCAAAACCTGAAAGTTTTTGTTCCAACTGCTGTTTTTGCTCAGCGCTTAAAACTCCGGCAAAATCATTTACAAACCCTGCCGGATTACCCGGATTGGAATAAGCAAAAACAGCCGAAGGAAAAATTACAGCTAAAACTAAAACACTGAAGGCTAAAAACTTTTTAAGCATTAATTATTTTAGAATTCAACAACGGGCGCGTTTTCAGCTCCAGGAGTTGATTCAAAATAAGCTTTTTCGGTAAATCCGAACATCGATGCGACAACACTGCTCGGAAAACGCTTAACCATTAAATCAAAGTCCCTAACCATATCGTTAAATCTTTTCCTTTCGACGCTCACCCTATTTTCAGTTCCTTCAATTTGCACCATCAAATTCTGGACGTTTTCTGCCGACTTAAGCTGAGGGTAATTTTCCATTACCGCTAAAAGCTTTCCTAAAGCGCTTTCAACCTGGCTTGCTGCGATCGCCTTGTCATTAACGGTTATCGCTCCGGCATAGCGCGTACGCGCATCGGCTATAGCGCCAAAAACCGTTTGTTCCTGACTCATAATCCCCTTTACGGAATTAACAAGGTTGGGAATAAGATCTACCCGCCTTTGATACTGCGTTTCGACTTGCGCCCATTGATTATCGACATTTTCATTTGTCGTAACCAAACTATTATAGGTCATCCAGCCGTATCCCAAAATCAATACGACGATAACCGCGACCCCAATTAATATTTTTTTATTCGTAAACATTTTATTTAATGAATTAATTATTTTAATCGACGTTTTATTTTATCATAGATTTTATGATAAATCAAAAAAACTCCGCGACAAACGCGGAGTTTTTATCAGAGATTTAGTATTCCTCGCCCATCATTCCGCCTCCGTGATTATGCCCTTCTTTGTCTTTTTTCTCCGGAATTTCGGTTATTGCGGCGCCGACGGTCAAATAGTTGGCTGCCACCGAAACGGCGTTTATAAAGGCCGTTTTGACCACTTTAAGGGGGTCTATAATGCCAACCTCCTTAAGATTCACTCCGTTTTGATTGGTTAACGCGTTAAAGCCGAGCCAGGCGTTTTCTTCGCCCGTGCCTTTCTTGTTTTCCAAATCCTTGATAACGGCGTTCGGCGATTCTCCGCTGTTTAAAACAATCGCGGAAAACGGCGCTTCAAGCGCGCGCTTTAAAATTTGCGCGGCGGCAATTGAAGTCGGCGTTTCATTTTTCTCGAAATTTTTCCTAACCAAATAAACGTTAAGTAAAGCGATTCCGCCTCCGGGCACGATTCCCTCTTCCATGGCGGCTCTTGTCGCGGCTACCGCGTCTTCAACTCTTTGCTTTAATTCTTTTTGCGCCGATTCCGAAGGCGCGCCAACTTTTATGACAGCCACTCCGCCGGATAATTTTCCAAGTCTTTCATTAAGCTTGTCTTTATCAAATTCCGAATCCGCTTTTTTAATTTGCGCCTTTAACTGGTTTATTCTGTCTTCTATTTTTTCTTTATCTCCTTTTCCGCCGATAATCGTAGTATTATCTTTTGTTGAAACAACCCTGTGGACGTGGCCCAAATCGGCAATCTCAACGTTTTCAAGCTTTTTACCTAATTCATCGGAAATCAAATTCGCACCGGTGACAACGGCAATATCTTCAAGCATTTCCTTTTTTCTGTCGCCGAAACCCGGAGCTTTTACCGCCAAAACGCTGAAGATTCCGCGAAGTTTGTTCAATATTAAAGTAGTAAGCGCTTCGCCTTCAACTTCTTCGGCGATTATCACCAATTCTTTTTTACCCGATTGGATAAGTTTTTCTAAAAGCGGCAAAAGTTCATTTATAGCTGAAATCTTTTTATCGGTTACCAAAACATACGGGTCTTCCAGGGCAGCTTCCATTCTTTGCGGATCAGTCATCATATAGGGCGAAGTGTAGCCGCGATCAAACTGCAAACCCTCGACAATTTCATAGGAATTGCCCATGGTATTTGAATCATCTATTGTGACTACGCCGTCCTTTTTAACCTTTTCCATGACTTCGGCGATAAGTCCGCCGATTTCCGCATCTTTAGCTGAAAGCGTGGCAACTTCTTTTATTTTTTTATTGTCGTTAATCGGCTCTTTTTGCTCTTCAAGAGATTTTACAACCGAGGCGCTGACTTTCTTAAGCTCTTCTGCAAGCTGAATAACGTTAAAACCTTTTTCGCGGATTAAGCGCTCGCCTTCGTCTATCATGGCGTGCGCCAAAACAACCGACGTGGTTGTGCCATCGCCGACATTGTCATTTGTTTTTTCAGCCGCCTGTTTGATAAAATCGGCGCCGAGATTTTCGTATTTATTTTCAAGTTCTATTTCTTTGGCAACGGTCACGCCGTCCAAAGTTACTTGCGGAGCGCCATAGCCTTTTTCTATGACAACCGCCCGTCCGCGCGGACCCAAAGTCATCCGGACCGCTTCGGCCAATTTATCTATTCCTTTTTTGAGCGCACTCCGCGCTTCTTCGTTAAATAAAATTTGTTTAGCCATAATTATTCTAAAATCGCTAATATATCTTCTTCGTCTCCGACCAAATATTTTTTACCTTCAATTTCCAATTCGTCAGGGCCATACTTTTTGAAAAGCACCGTATCTCCGACTTTTACCGACATCGCGATTCTTTCGCCTTTGTCGTTAAGTTTGCCCGAACCGACTGCCAAAACTTTGCCCTTTACCGGCTTTTCTTTTTCAGATGTCTCCGGCAAAACAATTCCGGACTTGGTTGTTTTTTCCTCTCCTAATGCCTCGAGGAAAACATGGTTTGAAAGTGGTTTTATATTCATATTTTGTATTAGATTTTTTGACCTTTTAATTATCCTTATTGTAAGCCCGAAGCGGATTTTGTCAAGAAAAACAAGAAAAAAACAGGGCGTTCCACAGGCAAAGCAAATTGCGCTGCAGAACACCCCAGAGTCAACCCCTTAAAGCGGTAATTGTTTCCATGATCGCTTTTTCGATGCTTTCCAGCCGGACAGGCTTGAAGATGATTTTGTTTGCGCCTGCGGCAATACCAACACGCGCCACTTCTTCCCGATTGTCCGCCGACATGAAAATGACGAAGGTTTTCGGCGAAGATAATTTTATCTCGCGGATAACCTCTTCTCCCAGCATCCCGCCAGGCATACTGCGATCGGTGAACACCACATCAAACTGGTTGCACTTGAAAAGCTTGAGACCGCTGGGACCATCGGAAGCCGTGACCACTGTTCCGAATTCCGACAGGGATTCGGATATAAAATCACGGACCACTTCTTCGTCATCAATAACCAGAATATTCATATTTCATCCTTTCTTTTGATTTTCAGTTTTAGAATTGCTGAATTTATAATAAAATATTGTTTGATTTTTGTCAATCCCACAACTAAATTTTTTGTAAAAAAATTGGCGCCTGTAGTGCTTCTATCTACAAGGCGCCGGTTCACTGTGCGATTTCCATTTCCAAAATCCTTTCCGCTGAAGCGAATTGAGCGTGAATACGAGGCGCAATCCAAGAGTTGATGATATTAACGACTTTTTCCGACTGGAGCACTTCCATGTGATCCAGCCCAGTTAAGACAACAATATCTGCCGCTTCACGCCCGACATCGAGCACAGAAACAACATCTACCGTGCCGTCGTTTTCCCCGCGGAAAAACCATTTTTCCAGACCCTGTTTATGCGCCGCAATTACATAAAGCGGTACATTGGAATCTTCGTCACCGGGACGAAAAATCCATTTCGGACAAGCCCAGAAGCCGCCCGCAGGACTAGAAATGGTTACAACCGCGACTACCGCCTCAGGATGGTCGTTAGCAATCCGCCGAGAAATTAAACCCCCAAACGAATGGCCGACAAGAATCAATTTCCCGTCAACGCCCGTCTCCTGAATCTTTTGCCAAATATCGGCGGCAGCGTCCACGAAAGGCCAAAGCCTGTCAGGGACGATATTGATCGCATTGGGAATATTCTCAGCGAGAAATTCCATATGCGACTGATTGCTACCGGCGCCTCCGACGAGGACAACGGTAACTCTGTCCGCTGCTTGCGCCACGGTGGCGGCAAGCAATAATACGACAACAAACAAAATCTTCTTCATTGCCCTCATCTCCTTTCCGTTTTTTCCTTATGAAGTTTTAAACGACGCTTAATTTAAACTGTTTACAGTATAACAGTTTTTATAAAAAAGTCAAGATTAACCAATATTTTTTACGGTAATAAGTGGCTTAAAACCTTGGAGAACCAGTTGTCCCCGGAAATTGACCATCCCCCGTTATGTTCGGATTGTTCGGATCCTAAAAGTAACAAACCAACGGCAACCGCGAATTCCGGATCTTCAACTTCTTTGGCGGATTCGCTGTTTGGAAATTCAATTTCACTAATTTCGACATCGCCCGCCTGAACCGGTAGTTTAAGTTCTTTTTTTGCCAGAGCCAAGACGCCGGTCATTTTCGCTCCCCCGCCGACAATCACCGCGCCGCTCGGAAGTTCACCATTTTTATTAATTGATTTTAAATCATCGCTGACATGCTCAAAAATTTCACTCAATCTGATTTCAATAATTTCCGAAATAAACCGTTTGTTCACGGTCGAACTTAAACTATCATCCAGTCCGTGAAGATCTATTTTTTCTTTCCCTGAGACTTCTTTGGAATCGGCAGCGCCAAAAGAAAGTTTTATTTTTTCCGCCGTTTTAATCGGACATCTTAAACCTATTGCTAAATCGTTGGTAATATGCGAAGCGCCTATCGGAAAAGTAGCCGTTGAAACAAGTTTGCCTTCCTGGTAAACGGCTAAATTTGTCGTACCAAAACCGATGTCTATCAGTGCCACGCCAAGCTCTTTTTGATTCTTATTTAAAACCGAACGCGCCGAAGCCAAAGGATTGTAAATTATTCCGCCGATTTTTCCGCCCGATGCCTCAAGCGCTTTAATTAAATTATTAAGCGTCGGCTTAAAACAATCTACTATCAAACTGTTTATTTCCAACCTGTTTCCCACCATCCCCAGCGGATCAATAATATCACCAATGCCATCAACCACGAATTCTTTCGTAATGGTATGAACTATCATTCTGTTCGGACCCAAATTTATCGCCTGAGAAGCCTTTATGGCGCGATCCACGTCTTCGGCGCAAATTTCGCTGTCGGCCCGGGAAACCGCGACTATACCGCGGGAATTTTGAATTCTGATATTGCCGCCTCCAATATTCACGAAAATATTTTTTGCCGCCGATTTATCAACCTGCTTTATCCCGTCTATAACCGGCTTTAACGCGTTAACAAGCTCTTCAACGTTTATAATTTCTCCTTTTCTAATTCCCGCCGAAGGAGCTTTAAAAACCGCCGCAAGCGACAATTTGCCGCCTTTTTCCGTTCTGGCGACTAAAACTTTTATATTTGAAGTTCCTATGTCTAAAGCTGTGATAAACATAAATTTTCCATTTTTTCCATTTTAATTATATCACTTTTCTTTTGATGGTCGTAACCGAAAAGGTGAAGAATTCCGTGAACCAGTAAAAATTTCTTTCTTTCTAAATTATAACTTTTGGCGCTGTTTATGTAAATTTCGCCAATATTTTTATTCTTTGACTTTGGCGAAACGAAGCCTTTGGGCTCTTCAAAACTTAAAACGTCCGCGGCCTTATTTTTCCCGCGGAACTTTTTATTTAAAAATTTCATTAACCGGCCTTCCGTTAAAAAAACTTCGATTGAAACATTATTTTTGCCGAGAAACTTGATTATTTTCAGTCCCGTTTTTTCCAGTTCTTTTTCGATTTTTTTATCCGATTTGCCGGACAGACTGACTATTTCAACTTTATTCATTTGTCAAAAATTTCTTCGCCGCCTCGCTTACGGCCGAAGCATCGGCTTTGCCTTTCAAATCTTTCATCGCTTCCGCCATTACCTTGCCGAATTCTTTAACGGTTTTTGCTCCGGTTTTTTCAACCGCCGCTTTAACTATTTTTTCGATTTCCTCTACGCCAACTTGTTCTGGAAGATATTTTTTAAGAAATTCCAATTCTTTAAGTTCTTTTTCTCCCAACTCGCCTCTTCCGGCATTATTAAACATTTCAGCCGCTTCTTTGCGCTTCTTGACTTCTTTTGACAAAACTTCTATCACTTCCTCGTCCGAGAGCGCTTCTTCTCCGCCCTTACCCTTTTTTTCTATTTCTTTATTATGCAAAGACGATAAAATCATGCGTAAAACGCCGGTCTCAAATTCTTTTCCGGCTTTCATCGCTTCTTTTAAATCTTCGGAGATTTTTTGATTAAGCATAAAATTTTACGCTCTGCCCATTTTTCTGGCCTTCATCACTTCTTTTTTCTTTTTTTCCCTGTGAAGCGCCGATAACTTTTTCTTTAATTTCGATTCGGGGCGGGTTTTAAATTTCCTTTTCTTCGCCTCACGCAAAATTCCGCTTTGCTGAATTTTCTTTGAAAAGCGGTAAATGAAAGCGTTTGTCGGTTCTCCTTCTCTTCTTTTTACTTCCATAGCTATATAGTTTTTAGGTTTTAGTTTTTGGGTTTTAGGTAATTTATTTTTTATCTAACACCTGAAACCTAACACCTCTAACCTTTAATTAATTTTACTATTTCTTCCAAACTTTCTGTTGGTTTGTTATCGACGACGCTATGAATCGACCCTCCGCCGTCGTTGTTCCATCTTGGTATGATATGTATGTGCAAATGCTCCACTGTTTGCCCGCTTACTTTACCATGATTTATCCCTATTGTAAAACCGTCGGGTTTCAATTTTTTAGCCAATAAATCCGTTGTTTCCTTAACCGCTTTAAACACTCCTTCAATTTTAGAATCGGGCAATTCCAAAATATTTGCCGCGTGAACTTTCGGCAAAACCATCGTGTGTCCGGGTGCCCGCGGATTAACGTCCAAGACCGCCGTGGCGTCGTTGCTTTCGTAAACAACTTGCGCCGGTATTTCTTTATTCGCTATTTTGCAAAATAAACAATCCATTTTTATATTCTCTTTTTAACTTCATCCACCACCTTGGTAAGCGGCACTGTTTCCTGGACTCCGCTTTTCATATCCCTGATTATTATACTTTCCTCGAAAACTTCCCGCTGGCCGAGTATCAAAGCCATCTCGGCGCCTTCTTTGTCGGCAACCTTCAACTGCGCTCTCAAAGATTCTTTGCCGAGCGATTCTATGACTTTTATTCCCGCTTTGTGAAACTCTTCAACCAATGAAAAGGCTTTTTTCTTCGCCGGCTTGCCGATTTGAATCAAAAATACTTTCGCTTTGGGCTTTACTAATCCATTTATCTCCAAAGTTTTCATAAGTTCTATTATTCTTTCAACTCCGAAGCTGGCGCCAACCGCCGGCAATCCGCTTTTCTTCACGCCGAGAAGTTCCGCCAAATAATCGTATCTGCCCCCGCCCCCCAAAGCGGCCAAGGAAGATTCCGAATATATTTCAAAAACCGTCCGGTTATAGTAATCCAAACCGCGGACAAGAAAATTATTAAGCGAATAAGAAACGCTAAGACTATCCAAATATTCCAAAACTTCCCGAAAATGGCTCCGACAAGGCGCGCATAAATAATTTATCATCGCGGGCGCGTCTTCTTTTATCGGCAGGCATTTTTCGTTTTTACAATCAAGAAGCCTTAAAGGATTTATTGAAACGCGGCGCTTACAATCTTTGCAAACCTTGCCCGAAAAACGGCGGTAATACTCCTGAAGTTTTCTGCGATAAACCTGCCGGCAATTTCTGCAGCCGACGCTGTTTATCTGAAGCGACAAATTTTTTATTTTTAATTCTTCCAGGGAACGGATACCCGCCAAAATTATTTGGGCGTCATAAACCGGGTCGTCTTCGCCGCCCAAAATTTCAAAACCGTACTGATGGAACTGGCGGTAGCGGCCGGCTTGCGGCTGTTCATACCTAAAAAACGGGCCGAAATAATAAAGTTTTGTCGGCTGGGGCATGCGAGACATCCCATTTTCAAAATAAGCCCGGACTATGCCCGCGGTATTTTCCGGTCTTAAAACCAAGCGATCGCCGCCTTTGGTTTTTACGTTAAACATTTCTTTCTCGACGATATCCGTCGAGACTCCGACTCCCCGCTCAAAAACTTCGGTTTTTTCCAAAATCGGCGTGTCTATTCTTAAAAAATTATAAAAACCGGCCGTGTCTTGGCTGGCCTTTTTAACTTTTTCCCATAAAGGCTGCTCCGAAGGCAAAATATCGCGCATGCCTTTTGGGCTTTGGAGCGAGTTTTTGTTTTCTTTTTCCGGTTTTTTCTGCTTTTTTTGATTTAAAGGTTTTGGCATTTTAGTTTAGTAGGCCGGCTGTTCAACCGCCATGGCTTTATTAAAAGGCCAGAGGCGCAAGCGCACCAAGCCGACTATTTCCGATTTTTTCAAACTTCCCCAGCTCCGCGAATCGAAACTGTAATTGCGGTTATCGCCCATCACAAAATATTGATCGTCTTTCAAAGTCACTTCCTCGTTTCCGGAAGTTTTAAGACCAGGAGGCAAATAAAATTCATCCAAAACAAAACCGTTTGAATTTTCCGAGTTGAAAATTTTAATTTTGCCATCGCTTATTAAAAGGCGTTCGCCCGGCAAACCGATAACTCTTTTAATATAATAAACGCTTTCATCGCCCGGATAATGAAAAACTATAACGTCTCCTCTTTCCGGCTGGTTAAAACGATAGCTGACTTCATCTATCAGCAAATAATCGCCCGACGAAAAGCTCGGCTCCATCGAGGCGCCGCTCACCAAAAAGGGCTGGACTATAAAACTCCGTATGGCCGCCACAACCACGACGGCTATCGCCACAACTTCAAATATTTCCCAAAAAGAATAAAGAAAGGCCTTCATAAATTATTGGTTTTATTATATAATTTCCATTATGGAAGTCAAACCCCGCTTAATCATCGGTCTGGGAAACCCCGACAAAGAATACGAGCGCACCTACCATAATGTCGGATTTTTAACGGTTGATTTTTTAGCCAAAAATCTACCCGCCTCTAAGCTCGTAAAATCGGAAGTTTTCATGAATGAATCCGGCAGTTTCGTAAGAAAAACCGCCAAGCAAAAAAATGCCAAACCGGAAGACTTATTGATTATTCACGATGACTCCGATATAAAGATGGGAGAATACAAGCTTTCTTTCGGCCGCTCTTCCGCCGGGCACCGGGGCGTGCAATCAGTGATAGATTCACTTAAAACCAAGAATTTTTGGCGGTTAAGAATCGGCATCAGAAAAAATAAAAAACAAAAAGCCATGGAAATCGTTTTGAAAAAAATCTCAAAAGCCGACATGGAAACGTTAAACAAAGTTTTTAAAGAATTTTTGGCATGTCTAAAATAAAAACGTTTATTTTACTTATTGGCGATATCGCGGTCTTATACGGTTCGCTGGCCCTGACAATGGTTCTGCGTTATGGAACTGACAATTTCAGCCAGTATTTTTTAACACACATTAAGCCTTTTTCACTTATTTTCGTTTTTTGGCTGTTAATTTTTTACTTAGCCGATCTTTATAAAGAAAAGAATTTGAGAGTTGATTTTAACATTCTGCAAACTTTAACTTTTGCCATTTTTATCAGCATTACCGGATCCATAATTCTTTTTTATCTATTCCCTTCGGTTTTTGAATTAACGCCGAAAACCAATTTGGCAATTTTAGCGCTGGTTTTTACGATTATTGATTTAAGCTGGCGATTTACCTTATCAAAAATATTCATCAGTGGCGGACTAAAAACCAGAATCGTTTTTATCGGCGATTCACCGATAACAAATGAAATCAAACTATATCTTCAAAAAAATCCCCAAATAGGATACGACGTTATCCCTGAAATAGAAGATGGCGCTGACATGGTTATTATCCAGCCAAACGCCAAAAACGATCCGAAATTCATCGATTTCTTTTATGAACTTTTGGCGAAGAAAATCGCCGTCATAGATTCCATCAAATTTTATGAAACTATTTTTCAAAAACTTCCAATTGAAGAAATAGAAAGAGGCTGGTTTATCGAAAGAATAACTACTCATCGGCAATTTTATGAATTTTCAAAAAGAATTACAGATATTATTCTTTCGGTAATTCTTGGTGTTATCTTTTTACCAATTGGCTTAATTATCGCGATTTTAACCAAATTAAGCTCACGCAAAGGCCCGGTAATTTTCAGACAAGAAAGAGTTGGACTAAATAATAAAAACTTTACTTTAATCAAATTTGGAACTATGAAAGCCGACCAAGGAGACCTTTGGACCAACAAAAATGACGATAGACATACCACCTTAGGAAAAGTTTTAAATCATACTCATTTAGACGAAATTCCTCAACTCTACAATATTCTCAAAGGTGATATATCTTTTATAGGCCCGCGCGCGGAAAGAAAAGAACTTGCTGAAATGTATCGCCAAATCCCCCACTACGAAATCCGACATATGATCAAACCCGGATTAACCGGATGGGCGCAACTAAACTACAAAGCTAGCGCTTCAGTTGAAGAGGCCAAAGAAAAATTAAAATATGATATTTATTACATCAAAAACCGTTCGCTTATTCTTGATTTTATAATTCTGCTTAAAACTGCGAAATACTTTTTCTTTTCCCAAAAATAATAATGATTAAAAAAATAAAAGGCTTGCTTTTAAGCAACACCACAACAAGACAAACAGTTATAAAAAATGTCGTTTGGTTAAGCTTCAGCAATTTTGCCGGCAGATTAATAAGAGGCTTATTTATTATTTTCGCCGCCCGTCTTTTAGGCGCCGCAGAATACGGAGTTTTTTCTTATGCTCTCGGTCTTGCAGGATTTTTCACTCTCTTTGCAGATATCGGAATTAACTCAATTTTGACAAAAGAAATAAGTCGTGACCCAAAAAGGGCATCTGCCTATTTTTCTACTTCCTTTTGGATAAAAATCGTCCTACTTTTATTCACAACCGTACTGCTTATTTTCATCGCTCCATATTTTTCAAAAATAGAATCCGCTAAAACACTTTTATATTTTGTGGCGCTTTTAACTATTTTTGACAACATCCGTGAATTTATAAATGCTTCTTTTCGCGCTAAGGAGAAAATGGAGTTTGAAGCCTTGGTAAACGTATTAATGAATGTCGCGATTGCAGTTATCGGCGCAATCGTCTTATATTTATCGCAAACCGCAGAAGCGATAACAATTTCTTATGTCGGCAGCGCAGGAGTCGGATTTTTAGTAGCGGCGTTTATCGCTCGTGATGAATTTAAAAAAATTATCAGCGCTTTCGATAAAAATTTAATTAAACCGATTATGAGCCTTGCCTTACCCCTAGCAGCTATAGGACTTTTAGGAGTATTTATGTTAAATATTGATATCGTTATGATAGGCTGGTTTAGATCAGCTCAAGAAATTGGATATTACTCTGCAGGCCAAAAAATTATTCAACTACTTTATGCAGTACCGGCGATTATTGCCAGCGCACTTTTTCCAGCGCTATCAAGAGCCGCCGGCAACAAAGAAAACCAAAAAGCCACAACTATAATGGAAAGAGGAATGGCTAGTATTTATGCACTTGCTATCCCTGTAGTTATTGGAGGAATTATTTTAGCAAAACCGCTTATAAATTTTTTATATGGCGCTGAATATTTGCCAGGTGTTTTAACTTTTCAAATTCTCCTAGTCACAATTCTTATAATTTTCCCGCAAACTCTTTTAGGAAATATGGTTTTTGCATACAATAAACAAAATAAAATCGCCATTTTTGTGGCGCTTGCATCAATCGGCAATATTATTTTTAACTATCTTCTAATTCCGAGGTTCGGCATAGCTGGCGCCGCTTTGACAACAGTTATTGTCCAAGTCATGTATAGCGGCCTAACTTGGAACATGATAAAAAAAGTTAATACTTTTAAAACCATCGCTAATTTAAAAAAAATACTTACAGCTTCCATTATTATGGGCATCTTAGTATTTATTTTAAATAGAACAGGCTTACCTGTTATCGCCACTGTAATCATTTCCGCAATGGCATATCTGGCAGCTCTTTACAGCCTTAAAGAACCAATAATCCACGAAGGAATTGCCGCGTTAAAAAATCACTAATTAAAAGTTTATTTTGAAAAAATTTGAGTGATCTTTGACAATGGCTTTACAACAACCGCGATAAACCCGAATTTCAAACCATTCATTTTAAAAGCTTTATAATTTTCCATACTTCCGCGGAAAACTTTTTTAATGCTCCGCCAATTACTGGCGCCGCCTTCTCTCATTTTTATAAAAACTTTCGGTATATAAAAACCTTTTATTTTATATTTTTCCAAAAATCTCAACATCAATTCGTAATCGGCGTAAACCGACAAGTCTAACCTGAAAACTCCATATTTTTGATATAATTCGCGTTTTACAAAAAAAGTCGGGTGGGGCGGATGCCAGCCTCTTATAAATTTTCCAGGCTTATATTCCGAAGATTTCCAAAATCTAACGACTTTATTAGTATCGTCTTTTTTCACGTAAACCAAGTCTCCCCAACAAGCATCGGCGTCGTTTTTAACTATATTTTCGACAACGGTTTTAACAACATCATTGTCGTAATAAAAGTCATCGGAATTTAAAATTCCCACGATATCGCCGGTAGCCAACGCTATTCCTTTGTTCATCGCTTCGTAAATTCCACTGTCTTTTTCAGACACGATTTTCGCTATTTTATTTTTATATTTCCCCAATATTTCCAAAGTGCCGTCGGTGGAAGCGCCGTCGATAACAATGTATTCAATATCGGGATAAGATTGCCCTAAAACGCTTTTTATCGCGCCTTCAATGGTTTCCGCGCTATTATAGCAAACGGTTATTATAGAAACTTTCATAACTTATTCTATTTCCCGCTTTTTAATCGGCATAGCAGGATTGCCCTGATAAACCATAAACGACTCCATGTTTTTCGTCGCCACCGAGCCGGCGGTTAAGAACGAATTGGAACCGCAATTTACGCCCGGACAAACAATCGCTTTGGCCCCAATCCAAACGCCGTCTTCTAAAATTATTTCTTTTATAATCAAATCAAAAGTGGATTTTTTATAATTATGATTTCCGGTTAAAAGCATCGCTCCCTGCGAAACACAAACATTATCGCCTATTTTTACTTTACCCAAATTGTCTATCCAAACATTTTCTCCTATCCAGACGTAACTTCCGATATCCAAAAGCCAGGGATATTTAACGCTGACTCCCGGTTTGATAAGAACGCAATCTCCCATTCTGGCGCCAAAAATGCGAAGAATAAAAACCTTTAAAGAGCTAAAAGGGTTTAAAGGGTTTAAGAAAAAAAGCACATTGATAAAATACCACAATATTTTTTTAAACGCGTGGTCGTTATACCAAACGGTTTTATATTTCGATAAATCAGTTTTTTTCATTTCTTTTTGCTTCATAAATTTTCGCATCAACCAAAAATCTATACCAAAAGCCTTGTAAAAAGTGAAATATCAATCCCCTTCTGCCGTCCAGAAATCCCAAACGGATGAAATAGCGGTAAATGAAAAAGAGCCAGGCGCGAAAAAACATCGGCAGCTTGTAATAATATCTTTTCTTGCTTATTCCGAGATTCCCCGATAGAAAATCCGCGGCTTCGCGCGAAGCGTAATCATTATGCTTGCCCGTCCACCAGGTTAAATTTTTTTTATTACTATCGATAAAATCGTTTTTTAATTTACCTTCTTTGCCTTCGCTTAAAACAATATGCTCATCCACCTTTCTTAGCTCCGACCTTCCTTTACCTTTTTTAAATAACCGCAGAATCCAGGTCGGATAATAACCGCCATGCTTTATCCATTTGCCCATAAAATAGACCCGGCGCTTCATATAGTAGCCATTCACGCCCGCTGGCGGGTTCTTTATTTTTTCACTTATTTCGTTTTTAAGCTCTTCTGTTAAATATTCGTCTGAATCCAAACGGATAATCCATTCGTTTTTAATTTCCAGATTATCCAAAGCCCAGTTAAATTGAATCGCCTGATTTTCAAACGGATGCTGAAAAATTTTACAATTATATTTTTTGGCAATTTCCAGAGTTTTATCGGTCGAATAAGAATCCACTATAAAAATTTCATCCGCCCAGCCAAAAATATTCTTGAGGCAATTTTCAAGGTTTACTTCTTCGTTATAAGTTAAAATTATCGCGCTTATCGGGTTCTTCATAAATTAGCTAATTATCTACAAATATCATTATATAACTTCAAAATCTTATCCGCCACTATTAATGGTGAAAACTCTCTTTTAACCAATTCTCTGCCTTGTTCACCCATTTTCTTGGCCGCGTCCGGATTATTTATAATTTTCAAAATCGCTTCGGTTAATTCCTTTTCATTTTTCTCTATTACGAGACCAGAGTCACTTTTGATAATCTCCGGCGCCAAACCGACATTTTTAGTGATTATTACCGGCAAACGCAAATACATCGCCTCCGCCACGACCATACCGAAATTCTCCGCGTAAGACGGCAGAACAAAAACATCGGAAGATTTAAACGCGGCAATTCTTTTTATTCCGTCCAATACTCCGGTAAAAATGACTTTATCTTTTATTCCGGCGGCATTTATTAAATCTTCAACCGTTTTTTTATAATCGCTCTCCGGACCGACTACCAGTAAAAGCAAGCTGGAATTTTTCTTGACAGCTTCGACGAATGCCGGAATCAAAGTATCAAAGCCTTTTTTCCAATCTATTCTACCTAAAGACAATATTATTTTCTTGTCCGGAGTTATGCCTAAATCTTTTTTGAAATTAAGATTTATCGCCTCTTTTTCGCCATCGTCAAAATCTTTAAAATCAATGCCATTGGGAATAATGGCAAAATTATTTTTTAAGGGCAATCCGGCTTTTAAATATTCTTCTTTTTCAATTTCAGCGGTAAAATGAATCACGGCGGCGTTTTTTAAAAAACTTTTGACAAATAAAAACAGAAATAATTTCTTTTTTAGGTGGCTTTTTTTATTTAATGGCTCCACCATCAAACTCCCTCGTGGAGAAATCACATAGGGTATTTTGTAAAATTTTGCCCAAAACAACAAAGCGAAAGAAGAAAAATTCCAAATTTCGGAAATATGAGCTATGTCAAAATTTTTTATCCTTTTACCGATTTCAAAAAATAATTTAGGAGAAAAAGAGAAATTTATATAACCATAATAAGGAAAACGGAAGATTTTTACGCCGTCTATATTTTCTTCAATGCCAAATTTAATATTTTTATCGCCTTCCAGACCGGCATTAGTTGTAAAAACAGCAACATTGACGCCTCTTTTAATTAAAAATTTGTTCATCAAATGAACCGATTGAATCGGTCCACCCATTTTAAATGCCGGCCAATACGAAGAAACTATATGAAGAATTTTCAAATTAGTCATTTTATTATCGAATTTCTTTTTATTAAAAATAGATGAATTATAAACAAAATTATAAAGAATTTTATCAGACCGGCTAAAACCGGTGCAATCCAACCTTCCATCCCGGAAATAATTTGGACCCAAAAAATACTGTAGATCATTAAGCCCGAAGACGACTTATTTGTTAATTCTATCAAATAATCATAAATAAAACGAAAAGCCACGCCTATTAAGAACATTCCCAAAAAAATTCCCCAAACGCCGAAATTGATATATAAATCGCCTACTACAGTAGGACTAATACTGGTTCGAGAATCTGCCGGCGAAACAATTCCAAGTTCATGAGCTAAATTATTGCCGGTACTGTTAACGCTCAATGGCTTATCTTTCCAAATAAATCTCGGCGGCCCTAAAGTCGTTAAAAAATTAGAAAACGAACTCCCATAGAGTGCCGCAGTATCCGAAGGTAAATTCAACACTTTAGAAAAAACAGATATTTGATTTATCCTGTTAAAAAAGCTGTCGGCTAAAAACCCAATTGTATTAAAAAAACTGATATCGCCAGCCGCCCCGATAATCCCATTAATTTTTAAAGTTGCGGTATTCCGGCAAATTCCTCCAAATGGAAACAAAATAACCACAATCATAACCATAACCGCAAAAATTTGTTTATAATTAATCTTACAAAGATAGGATTTAATCAGTAGATAAATCAAAACTGGAAAAATAATAACAATTTTTGAGCAAGTCGGAATACTAAAGACGATTTCCATAAATAGAACGCCAAATGCCAGCCATTTCCAAATCAAATGATTATTATCGCCGATTTTTTTAAGTGAATAATAATTAATGAAAGCAATAGCTAAGGCAATATACCAAAACCAGTCCAAATAGCCGACGACGCTGTAAATCGCGCTTTTACCGAACGCAGGACTAAGATTATTAATGATATCAAAGTATGCACCATTTATTACTCTGATTATTTTTGCCGCTACCCCAATAAAAAAAGTCGTCCAAAATACAACCTTTGCTTTTTTGAAATCCCAAACACCAAAAAAAAGATTGGGTGTTTTTTTGGCCAAATATCCGCCCAATGGAATAAAATAACCCAGCATCAAAGCCAAGAGGCCGATAGTCGCATATCCAAGCGCCAACCAAGGTATTTGATAGTCGACAAATATGATATTTGTGGAAAAACCTAATAAAACGGCTAATGGCAAAAAGTAAAAAACCAATAGATAATAAAGGACTGCTGAATTGCCCAATTTAAAAATATTAAAATCAATTACCTTATCTTTCAGCCATTCTAAAAAATTGGGATTCATAAAAATTATATGTAATTATTTTTATTTTCTTTATAATAATCGAATGTTTTTTGCAGACCTTCTTCCAGGCTGACTTTAGAACTCCAATCTAAGACTTTTTTTAATTTTGAGACATCCAGAGCGGAGTCGCCGGTTTCAACTTTATTATAATTTTCAGGCCAAGAAACATATTCAACACTGCCACTGCCAACAATTTTTACTGCTAATTCTGCCATTTCTTTAAATTTGCGACGGATGCCGGAACCACAATTAAAAATTTGACTATCGGCTTTACTGTCTATGCCAGCCAACAAAAGAATATCAATCAAATCGCTAATATAGATATAATCTCTTAATTGGTTACCATCGCCGAATATTTTAATAGTCTGGCCATCCATTGCTAATCTTATAAACCAACCCGGTAAAGAATATTTACCATGTTTTATTTGCTGTCTAACACCGTAAGGATTTGTTATCCTTAAAACAACCGATTTAACGCCGAATTCTTTACAATACACCATTAAATAATTTTCGGCTGCTAATTTATGGACAGCATAAAGCCCCGGTGGATTTGTCAGAGAATTTTCAGTTATTAACTCTTCATTGGATTTACCATAGACGGTTCTTGAGCTTGGAAAAATTATTTTTACGCCTTTATTAAAATTGCGGCAAGCTTCCAAGACAACAAGGTGTCCCTGACAATTAACATCTAAATCTTCAAAAGGGATTGATAGACTGTCAATGTAGCTTACCTGGGCGGCTAAATCAAAAATTAAATCTTTTTCTTTAACCAGTTCATTTACCAATTTTTCGTCACGAATATCGCCTTTTACAAAATTGACCTTGTCGTTTATCCCCTCCAAATTAAAAATATTTCCTCCATACAAAGGATGCAAAGAATCTAAAATTGTTACTTCGGCTCCCAAAAAAATAAGCTCATGAGCCAAATTACTGCCAATAAAACCCGCACCGCCGGTTATCAGAACTTTTTTCCCTTTATAATTTGATAAACGTTTATCTTTCATAATTTTCGTAATTTTCCAGTAATGGGAGTGCCGCGTCGCGTTCCGAAATAATAGGATTTTCTACCGGCCAATTTATCCCGATAGCAGTATCGTTCCAAATGACACCTTTCTCAAGAGCTGGGTCGTATTCAGCAGTGCATTTATAAACAATTTCCGCCTCATCACTTAAAACGCAAAAACCATGCAAAAAACCTTCAGGAATGAAAAACTGTTTTTTATTTTCAGCTGAAAGATTAATTCCAATCCATTTACCGTATGTTGGGGATTTTAATCTTAAATCAACCGCTACGTCAAAAATTTCCCCCCTTACGCACCAAATTAATTTAGCCTGGGCCTTCGGATTAATCTGCATATGAAGCCCCCTCAAAACTCCTTTTTTTGAAAAGGATTTGTTTTCTTGTGTAAAAAAACCAGTGATGCCAAATTTTTCGAAGTCTGATTTTTTAAAAATTTCCGTAAAAAATCCCCTTTCATCTTTCCAAATTGAAGATTCTATAATTATAGGCCCGGGTATTTCTACTTCGCTAAATTTAAAAGCCATATTCTTATTTCCCTTTATTTTTTAAAATGTTTTCGTATATATCCGACACTTTAGCACCATAATCATCCCAGGTAAAGCCGCTCGAAACTCTTAATCGCGCCGAATCGCCCATCATTTTTGCCGCTTCCGGATTTTCATAAAAATACAAAATTTTTTCTTTAATTTTTTCAACGCTTCTAATTGGAATAACGAAACCGTCTAATCCGTCTCTAATAATGTCTTCCCCGCCGGTATTTGTCGTGCATATGACAGGCAAGCCGCAAGCCATGGCAATCGGCTGAATTAATGCCAGTCCTTCTTCTATGGAAGGCATAACAAAAACCGTACCTTGGGAAAAAATTTTATTTATTTCGGTAAACGGTACATAATCAATCCGCTTATAATGCCCGGCGTATTTTTTTAAAAACGGGACTATTTCTTCATTTACCGGACCCGCTAAAAGCAATTCGGAATTTTTAAGATTCAATTCTGAAAAAGATTTCAAAAGATAATGAGTTCCTTTTCTCAAGCTTAATCCTCCTCCGAAGATTACGCGAAAAACATTGTCCTTCTTAGGTAATGGCTTAAAAAGCGACAAATCAACGCCATAAGGAACGTGAATTAATTTTTCCGCCGGAAATCCCTTTTCTATAAAAGTATTCTTTACGAAAACCGAAGGGACTTCCACATAATCCGCTTCCTCATATTCCCGCAACTCCTTTTTAATAATTTCAGGATGCGGCAAATCCGGCCTTAAACCGTATTTTTCATATTCTTCTTTTAAAATGTCGTTTTGATAGACAATATGGGAACTTCCTCTTTCTAAAATAGTTTTTGCCCCCAGGCTTTTCGCCTTTCTTAAAGAATACAAAGACACACTTGAAAAACCGATGAAAATATCCGATGAACGCACTTTGTGGCTGGCCAACTTATCATAAAAATTGCTGATTAATAGTTGGGTATTATAAATATCCTTTGTAAACGGCGGCAATTTAGCCAACCCTCTTTTTAAAATTTCAGCGCTCAAAATTGAAGTTATCTTCTCTTTTGGAATGTTAAATTTTTCTATTGCGAAAAATTTAGGATAAGAAGTTATTAGTTGTTCCAAGCGTCCGCGCTTAACCAATTGTTGTGCCATATTAAAAGCGTGAAATCTCCCTAAAACAGAAATTGAAATTTTCATAAATTTAATCAATTTTTATGTATTTTTTATACCAAAGCCACAAAGTAAAAACGCGCCATTTCATAGTTTTGTCTTTTTGAACTTCCTGTAAATTAAGATAATCAAATTCGTGTTTGAATTCCTCATCAATTAAAAAATCAACGGGGATATTCTCGCTCCAACGGTCAATCGGAGCATAAAATCCTTGTTTATCTTTTCTGTCTAAAATCTGGTGCGGAATTAAATCTTTCAACGATTCTCTTAATAGCCATTTTCCCTTATTATCCCTGATTTTAAATTCATTGGGTAAAGAAATCATAAATTCCGCCAATCGATAGTCCAAGAACGGTCCTCGGGTTTCTATGGCAAAAGCCATTGAATTTCTATCATCGTAATGCAAAAAACCGGGCAAAGACCAATAGAACAAACTATTCAAGAGATAACTGTTCAAAATTGTTTTGTTCTTAAAATGAACGTAAAAATCATCGACAAGTTTTAATTTTCCTTTTTCCGCGAAAAATTTTCCGTAATTTCTAAAAACGTAAATTGCTCTAAAAATATTTTTAATAAAGGCCGGGAAAGAATGAAAAAACGCCCTTAAGCTAAAATTTTTAAAATTAAAATTCCTGATTCTGTCCGCCTCGTATGCCGGCAAAAAAGTATGAACATAACCGCCTAGAATTTCATCTCCTCCCTGCCCCGTTAAAACAACCTTAATGCCATTTTCATTAATTTTTTCCATCAACAAAAAATGAGCAACCATTGAACCATCTGCAATAGGAGTTTCTTGGTGATAAATTACTTTTTCCAATGATTTAAAAAAGTTCTCCGTTTTTATCTCAATCCATACTGGATTAATATTTTTATACTGTTCCGTAAGAGTTTCAGCAAATTTTCTTTCATCCAACGGATCGCCCGGGTAAACGGCAGAGAATGTCTTTATTTTATTATTTAACGCATCGGGCGAAGCTACGGCTGCGACAATCGCGGAAGAATCCAACCCCCCGGAAAGAAGAGCCGCCAAAGGCACATCCGAACGCAACCTGATAGAAACGGCGTTCAAAAATAATTTTCTAAATTCCTCGCAAACTTTATTTTCGTCACGATAATCACGAGATTTAATTACGGATAAATTCCAATATTTTTTCTCTACAGTCTTTTCCGCACCCTTTTCGCCCAAGCCAAATTCTAGAAAACTAGACTGCCCTACCTGAGATATCCCATCAAAAAACGTTTCTTCCGTATAATCTAACGACCTGTTCACTAAAAAGTTAATTACTGCCTTGTGATTAACTTTAAAATTATTTGTATAATTTTTTAAGGCCTTAATTTCTGAACTAAAAACTACGGCGCCATCGACAAAACAATAATGCAGCGGCTTAACTCCAAATCTATCCCTTGCCAAAATCAAACGTTTCGCTTTTTTGTCATAGAACGCCAAAGCAAACATTCCATTCAATAAATTCAAGCCGCTGCCGATATCATTCCTGAATTTTTTCAAAACGCTAAAAAGCACTTCGGTATCGGATTTTGTTTTAAGATTAAATTTAAATTCATTCTGTAACTCCACATAATTATAAATTTCTCCATTAAAAACTAAAACAAAATCTTCGTCTTTAAACGGCTGATTAGCTGCTGACGATAAATCAATAATTTTCAGCCTGTTAAACCCGACAGCGAAATTATCATCAAAATAAAAATCCGTGTCATCCGGACCGCGATGATTAATTATTTTTGTTGACTTTTCAACCAAATTTTTAAAACCCGATGTATTTTTGCTTAAAATTCCGGAAAATCCGCACATAAATTTATTAAACTAATTTAAAATAAATATCTAAAATTTTTTCTGCCCGATCCTCGTAAGAATAATCCCCTGAAACGGCTCGCTTATAACCGGCCGCTGCCACATCATTCCTTTCTTTCTGATGCGACAAATAAAAATCAATTTTGCTTTTCATTTCTTCGTAATCGCCGAAAAATTCTGCTTCCTTGCCTTCTTTAAACAAACTCATAGCCTCGTCTGTACGCTCATGAAGCATGAAAGCGCCGGATGCCGGTATTTCATAAGTTCTGGACGTTTGCACGTCGCGATTATGCTTTCTTAAAAAAGCCAGAACTATCTTTGAGGCATTGAAAGCGCGCGATAAATCTTCACAAAAAAGAGGCTGGAACTGAATGCATTTTTTTTGCACCAAACAGCTATCGTGTGAAATCTTATTCCATCCATTGCCATAAATCTTAATATCGTACCCGTCATTGCATAATTTTTCCAAACATTCCACTCTCTTGTCCTTCGCATAAGTTCCGACAAACAATACGTCCGCTCCTATTTTTTTTATTTCATCTTCAGATACTTTTACGGGATGATGACAACTCGCGTCAACCGCATGCGGAATAAAAACCGCCATTTTAGCCCCTGCGCTCATAAGTTCTCTTACATTGAAAGATTTTGTGGAAAAATGGCAGTCATAAAAAGATATAGAATCATAAAAATCCTTACTAGCATTTTTAGGATAAAATATATCATCAGGATACCAAGAAAAAACCTTAATTCCTAAAGATTTTATCTTTTGAATTGTTTTCAGCCTAACAAGAACCGGCTTAAAAAAAAGAACGAAATCAGGAATTTTTTCATTCACAAACTTTATAATTTCCGAATTTAATTTACCAGTATTGATATATAAAGGAGTTTTTGATTTTGGCAAAAAATGGTTAAAAAGCTTGTTTAAAAAACTAATTTTATATAAAGGCCCGTCATCTAAAAAACTAACTTTATAGCCTATTTTTTCAAAAGCTTTTTTATAAGAATTTAACCTGCCATAAAAAACGGCGTCTCCCACCAAAAGAATCGATAAATTTGGCTTGCCTAAAGGCTTAATCATGTTTATATTTATTATAATATTTATTATAATAATCGCAATGAATAAAAATAATAAAAATCCCCTGGTTAGTATTTGCATACCCGTGTACAACGGGGAAAAAGAGCTATCAAGAGCTATCGAAAGCTGCATATGCCAAACATATTCAAATTTAGAAATTATTATTTCGGACGATGGGAGTACTGACAAAACCAGCGAAATTGTAAAAAAATACGCCATTAAAGACAAAAGGATAAAATACGTGAAAAGCGATACTAATTCAGGCGCCGTTAAAAATTTCTTAAAAGCCGTTAATTCGGCATCCGGAGAATTTGTCCAAATTTTGAACCATGACGATTGGCTTTCTAATAATTACGCCGAAGAGGGCGTTAAAAAATTTAATCTTTATCCGGAAGCCGCGGCTATTATTCCAAAATCCATATTTGTCGATGAAAAATTAATTGGAAACAAGAGAATTTTTGAATTAAATTCCAAAGTTTCTTTCAAACCCGAAATTTTGAAAACCGAATACATTGTGAGGAATTTTTATAAAATAGATTTTGGATCAATATTTACACTCTCTTTTATAAGGAAAAATGATCTGAAAGAAGGGTTGTACTATCTTAATAAAATAATAATAAATAAAGACAATGATGAAATATCCCGAGAGACAAAGAATTATTTAAAAATCGGCTGGGGTATGGATGTCATAACACCGTTACATATATTAACAAAATACGATTTCACGGTTACGACCGAAGAATCTGTTTACGTTAAAATGGAGCAAACCGCAAATTTGGGCAAAGCCGTAAAATTCGATTATAAGACAATCATTGGAGTAGTTGGCTATCCGGATTATATGCTAAATTGTCTTTTGCATGTTTATAGACAATATTGGCTAAAATACATGCAAGGAATGAAATATTTCGTTGGAGCGCAGACTATAAATAGCGTAATATTGGGATTCTTTAAAAATAATTTACGGCTTGATTATTTCAAAGGAACAAAAAAAGTGATGAAAAAATTTTTTGGAGCGTATTCTTTATTCGAGAAGATTTGCGTTATCACAATTTTCACGCCAATTTTAATGGTGCGTTCAATAAAGGTGGTTAAACGAAAACTGTCGCCTCCGCGATATCCTGAAAAATCAATCTGCAAACCGGAATTATTCCTAGACAACAATTGCAGCTTTAACGCTTTTTCGAATAACTAAAGAGCCTGTTCTCACAAAAAATGCCTTTAAAAGCGTGGGGTAATTTAATACTTCGCAATTATTTGCCATAAACCATAAAATCGCCGCATAAGGATCGATATGATTGCAGGCATCGGAATCGGCGATTAAAAATTCATCATAATTAGGGCATAGTTTTTTGTATGCCAAACGATTCATTGATTCTCTATTTAATAAAAATTTAACCATTAAATATATTCTTTTTGGCACGACATAGGACAACCTGAATAAAATATTATTTCTTAATATAATTGATAATTTAACTAATCTGCCTTTGAGATCTAAATCTTTATATTTTTTTACAGCGTAACCGCCGCTGGCCCACGGCCTTACCTGCCAAGCCGGTTTAAATAAAATTAATCCGCTCGGTTTCAATACGCGCAACATTTCGTTTAAAGCATTATCAATATCGGGAATATGTTCAAAAACTGTATTGGTAAAAATGGCGTCGAAAGAATTATCTACAAATGGATATTTCTTTTCCGATTCTATTGTAAAAAACGGCTTATGATATAAATTCTTCAAATTTTCCGAAATATCAATCCCCGTATAATCATCAATGATGTCTTGAAATTTTCCGTTTCCACTGCCAATTTCAAGAACTTTTTTATCTTCTAAATTGAAATCTGTTATAAATTTTTTAAGCTCCGCGTAAAAAGAATCCCCTTTTATTGTTTCGAAGCTAATTGGCGAAAAACTTAATTTACCGTGAAATTCAACTTCATAAAATTTTTTGTATTTTTTAGAATCCATAATGGCTTAATTATAGCAATCTTATAAAAAGAAAGGGAGGGATATTTCCATATCCCTCCCAGGTTATTTTGTTCCCATCGAATGCTCATAACGCTTTGCAGGAGCGCCAAGATTAAATGGGATTTTCAGACCGTTACGGACATCCCTTTCAAGGTAATCGCGAAGCGACACAATCTTTTCCGTACTAAGATAATCGGTATAAACATAAGATTTGTAGCCGCCATCAGGATTTCCCTTATAGTAATCCGCAATTTTGAGGTAATCCACTTCAACGCTGTAAAGCCGTTCGCCATTATGGGTGTAAACCCAAATTCCAGGCGAGTGCAAAACTGCGTCGTCGTAGTAAGCCGTTCCGGGATAAACCGAAATTACCGCCGCATCAAAATCATCAGGCCTTACGTCCAAAAGCCATTCGCGTGTTTCCATTACCGTATTTTCGGATTCACCTGGGTGACCAATCGACATTAACGCTTTTACTTTCAGCCCGCTTTTTTTCGCGATTTCTACGCATGCGGTATTTTGCGCTTTGGTTGATTTCTTATTCATACTTAAAAGCATTTTATCCGATCCGGATTCAAAACCGACCAAAAGCCATCTGAAACCCGCCCGAAACATCGCTCTTGCCTGTTCTTCTGAAAACAAATTGGCGCGGATAAATCCCCTAAGCCGGAAATCAACGCCCAGTTTGCTTTGAAGATCAGACACCGCATTCATAAGACTTACGAAAGTTTTGGGTTTTAAATTGAGTTCGTCATCATAGAACATAAACCCTTTTACTCCGTACGTTTTATAAAGCAACTCTATTTCCTGAACGATGTTTTCTACTGACCGCGTTCTTGTCTTGTGAAAAGTAGGAGACTTTCTCCCTCCGCAAAATCCGCAGTCAAACGGACACCCAAGCTGGCCGATAATGCTTAAAGCCCTTTCGCCGTCGATTGAATAATGATAACTATTGACGTCGATCAGATGCCGTGCCGGAAAAGGAAAACCGTTAAGCCGTGAATTATCGAGAAAAAGACCGGATTCCAAATCATCCGCGTCAACCACCTTTGAAACACCTGCTTCCAAGGCTGCGAATATCGCATTTTCGCCATCTCCCGCAACAACGACATCAAACATGGCAGTTAAATCAGAAAATGCTTTTGCCGCTCTACCATCAATGTTTTTGCGGCGTTCATTCTTGTAAGCGGCGTTAACCAGAGTCGCATGCGGACCGCCAAGAATAATTCGAGCCGTAGGTCTGTTTTGTCTTATCGCATTGGCTATTTTCACCACTGCCGGCATTTGAGGCGTTGTCGCCGTTATGCCAAAAACAAAGATGTCCCGCCGCGATAGATAATCACAAACCATATCCGCGTAATTCGCCACTCCCGATAAATCCAAAACTTCAACGCCATACCCTGATTGTTCCAGAACTGCCGCAACCTTCAAAACACCTATTGAAATAAAAACTCTTTCGTCGAGCAAAAATGCCGACGGCGGAATAATGAAACAAACAGAATCCGCTCTTTTTTTCATCTTTATCACCCCTTTCCTTATTTAAAGTAGTGTTAAATTGCTTTAAAAAGAAAAGCACAAAAAGTTAATAAAGTCAATATTTATTTGTGTTGAACGACGGTAATTTAAATTATTTAAATAAAAAGCCGGCTCCTTTCAAAAACCGGCTACGTTCAATCGATCGCTCTCCTAATTAGAAACAAGAGGCCATCGCACGCATGACAGGATCAAAATTCTGATTGTCAACCTCAGAAAGAGAAAACCATTTGATTTCACTGTATTTTCCGCTTTGTGGCGGGAAATATTTCATTTCTCCCCGTTTTACGCCCAACGAGAAAACAACAACCAGACTATGCCGTCCGTTTTCTTTAGGCGGATGCTTACGCAAAGGAGAAACAAAAGAGTTGACGCACAGAAAATCAAGTTTGTTGAAATCCGAGCCAATTCCAAACTCTTCCTTCAAAACGCGATTCGCTGTTTCCATTGGCGATTCACCGGGAATGATTCCTCTTCCCATTGTCCACCACATCCGCGGATGTTCACGACGGAAACCAAGCAAAATTTTTTTACTTGAAAATTCTGCGACAACCGGTACAACATCGACAAACGCCGGAACAAAATTATCGTAGAATTTTCCAAGTTCTTTGGCGGACAAATTACTTGACCTCCGACGAAAATCACCATAAACAAAATGGTTTATCGCATGCCTGCACTTTTTCATAACTGCCTCCTTAATATTATATTGTCAAAAAATCTAAATAGAGAATAAAATATTTATTCAATTTTGTCAAATAAAATATTAACGTTCTAAGACCTGATAGCGCGCAAAATGCCTTCGACGTCTTTATCGAAAGAATAATTCTTTATTATTTCAAGCGATTTTTTACCGAAAGATTGCCTCTTTTTGTCGTCTTTAACCAACTGTTCAAGGCAATAAACCAAATTTTCAATTTCTCCGGTTTTATAGATAAGACCGTTTTTATTTTCAAGCACTAAATCCGAAATCGCTCCGACAGTATCTGAAGCTATTATAGGCAATCCGAAACACATTGCCTCATTAACAACAATTCCCCAACACTCATTAAAAGAGGGTATGACAAAAATATCGGCTATTGCGTAATATTCCGGCGTCTCGGTAAGATTTTTAAATCCGGCAAAAACAACATCCTTGAGATTGCGATCTCTGGCGTATTTTTCCAGCTCGGGACGTAGATTCCCATCCCCCACGAATATCAGCGACAAACTTTTAGTTTTCGGTTTATAGTTTTTAGCTAGCGACTCGTACGCCTTTAATAAATCCATCGGTCTTTTTCTGTTTACCAATTTACCGACAAACAAAATAACAATATTATTTTTAACTTTTTCCCTTTCGCGGACTTTTTTACGATCAATAGATTCTGATAACTTATAAAAATAATCGTTATCCGTGGCATAGGGCATGGAAATCAATTTATTTTCGGGCACGCCGTGATATTTATAGAACTTTTTATCTTCATTTCCCATATACAGGAAATGTCTGATTTTTTTAAAAAACACCGTAAGAATGATTTTTTTAAGCCCTCTTTTCCATAAAGGCTTAACTAATTCGCAGGCAAAACAATTATCTCCGTGCATCGCTACCGAAATTCCCAAGAGAAACGCCGTCAACACGGCTAAAATATTCGTAAAAGAATTCCACCCATGGACAAAAAGAAGATCGTATTTGCCGTTTTTTAATTCTCTCACTATCCCGAAATTTATTAATCCCAATAAATAATTTTCCGGCCTAGGCGAATAATTTTTTAAAAACTTATAATTATAACCGTCTAAAAGAGGAAGATCCCATTTTATATTTTTTCCGAGCTCATGGTCAAAACTTTCTTTGCCAACTCCAAAATCCCAACAAAAATAAACCGTTAAATCAACCTGCGGCTCTTTTGCCAATTTCTGGAAAAGCGGCACTTGATATTGAATCGGATGAGAGGTTAAAATCGCTAATTTACGCATTTGTATTAAATACTATAAAAATTTCCGCATTAATTCAATTCTGTCTGTTTTTTTAGAAAAAATATAACGCCATATTGTCTTTTTAATGTCAATTATGTATACTCCAAAACAGCACTAATTAAAATAACCTATATGGAGGCATATCATGAAAGAAAAGGTTTTGATAATCAAACCGGGATATTGCGAGGTTCTAACTAACGAATCGGGAAAAACAACAAGTCTGGGAGACGTTTTAAGAAGTACGGCGATCCTGCATCTTTACAAGGATTCTTCCGTAAGCTGGGTTACTGACGAAGCAGCCATTCCCCTCCTTGGTGGAAATCCCTACATCGACAGGATTTTCCCTTTTAACTTAACAACCGTGCTCCAGCTCCAAGCGGAAAAATTCGACGTCGTCATAAATCTCGAAAAAGTTCCGGGTATTTGCGCCTTTTCCGACTCGCTTAAGGGATGGCGAAGATACGGATTCAGGTTTGATTCTGAAACCGGCACCGCCAAATCTTATGACGGCTCCCAACATGTTCTGGAAATCTGTTTCAGCGAAGAAGGCAAAAGAACCAATCAAAGATGCTGGGAGGAATTCGTTTTTGAGATGGTCGGTTCCAAGTGGCAAGGAGAAATGCCGGTATTGGGCTACAAACCCGAATCGCAAGAGATTTTCGACGTCGGGTTCAATCATCTCGTCGGCGCAAAATGGCCCACAAAAGCATGGCCGCTTGAAAGCTGGAAACAGCTTGAAAGCCTTATCGGAAATGATTTGTCAGTATCATGGCAAGAAGGAATTGATTCCATAGAAAAATATATTGAATGGATAAATTCCTGCCGGACGGTCGTAACCAACGACAGCCTTGGATTGCACATTGCCCATGCGCTATCAAAGAAAATCATCGCCTTGTTCGGACCGACGTCGCCAAACGAAGTCTACGTAAAAGACGGAATAAAAATCATTCCAAACATTATTCCGCCTTGCATGCCGTGCTTCAGCAACAAATGCCGCATGAATAAAGAGAGCTGCATGCACGACATCGACCCAAAAACAGTATTCAGAGAATTAAAAGCAATCAGCCGCTAGTGCAAAAGCGGCAAAACCACGAAACCCCGTTTTCCAAAAAGCGGGGTTTTTTTCTTGACAAAATTTTATTTTATTGGGAATATAACAATAGCTCATAAACAAACGCACTTAAATCATTTAAAAATATATGGACGTAAGGAGGAATCATGAAAACCGCTGAAAAGGAGCTTATTCTTGACGGCCACAAGCTTTGGCTACCCGATCACCGAAACAGGCTTTTGTCTTGGACCGCCGGCGAAAACATCGCGCCCATCACCATTGATTGCGCTTTAACTCGCCGATGCACATACCGTTGCGTTTATTGCTACGGCAAACTCCAGGCAAACGACGAAAAGAAAATCACAAAAGACGTTGTTTTCAGATTTTTAGACGATGCGGCAGAAATAGGCGTCCGCGCCATCAGCTTTGTCAGCGACGGCGAATCGACATGCTCACCACATTTCTACGATGCTGTCTTGCGGGGAAAAGCCAACGGAATGGATATGGCGGTCGGCACAAACGGCTATCTTCTCAAAGAGGAACGCCTTGAAGAAATTTTGCCCGCCTTAACGTACCTGCGTTTTAACATTTCAGCGGCAGAACCAAGACGGTATGCGGAGATTCACGGCTGCGACGAAAAGTGTTTTTATCGCGTTATCAAAACCATCAGGTCGTGCGTTGAGATAAAAAAAAGAAAAAAGCTTAACGTCACGATAGGACTTCAGATGGTTTTCTTGCCGGCATTTTCCGATCAGGTTTTACCCCTGGCGAAGCTAGGCAAAGAACTAGGCGTTGATTACACCATTTTCAAACATTGCAGTGACGATGAAAACGGAACCCTAAAAGTAGATTACGGCCAATACCACAACGAAACGACCGTCAATCTCTTGAAAACGGCCGAAACGCTTTCCGACGAAAAGAGTAATTATTCCGTGAAAGCCAAATGGTCTAAAATCATGGAGGGCAACAAGCGTTGTTACGAACAATGTTTCGGGCCGGCGTTTATCATGCAATTTTCCGGCTCCGGGTTGGTCGCGCCATGCGGAATGTTGTTCGGCAAAGATTACAAAAAATACCACATCGGAAACATAGCCGAACAGTCGTTCAAGGAAATTTGGCAGTCCAAGAGATATCGCGAAGTTCTTAATCTCATCTCCTCGGAACGGTTTAACGCCAAAACAATGTGCGGCTATCTTTGCCTACAGCACAAAGTCAATGAATTCCTATGGGACTTAAAACGCCCGAAAGGAAAATCAGCGGAAAACATCGAGACGGCGCTAAAAAAATACGATCACAATTCATCGGCCGTCGTCCATAGAAACTTTATTTGAAACATAAGTTTAAAGTAAAAAATAACCGCCAACCTCAATGACTCACTGAGTCCGAGATTGGCGGTTTTTTCTTTTCAGATAAAGTTAACGTGTTGGGGAGGATTTTTCAAACCGTTCAAATACAGATTGCACTCTTCCATCCTGCAGCCTTTTCTGCATGACGAAGCGTCGAAATCGCGCATCAATTTCCAATTGCTTTCGCGCAATTCTCCCTCCCAAATCTGCTGGAACGTTTGAGAATAGATATTCCCCAAACAGAACCTTTTATCGTTCAAAAATACGGAACAGGAGTAGACATTTCCAAAAACATCGACATACCCCCAGAGAAACGGAACCGACGGACAACGATTGTATTCCTTGGGAGCATCAACCGAATTGAATGCGTTTTCCCTCAGAACGATTTTAAAACCTTTTGTATTTGATCTTTCGACGATCTCTCTGATTTCCGGCATAAAATCTTGGGCATTGACCTCTTTATGATTGACGCTTGAGGGATGCTGCGAATACGGCTTTAAAACCAAATAATCGCAACCGATTCCTCCCAAGAGCTTTGCCAGAATTTCAACCTCTGAATAATTTTCCTGCAAAACGATCATTTGACCGCCGATAACGCAACCGTTATCCTTTCTCGCCTTAATGGCGTTTTCCATATTCCTCAATACCAGTTCAAAATCCTTTTCGGGCGCCCCATGAATCATGCCGTAGGTTTTCTTTGTGCCGGCATCGATGCTCACTTTTATCCAACTTATCGCATCGATGGCTTTTTTGCAAAAAGTCCGCGTCAAAGCCGCTCCGTTTGTCGTGATCGCGACGTCTATGCCCGCTTTTTTGGCGAAAACCGCAATTTCAGCCATATCCTTATGCAAAAGCGGTTCTCCTTCTCCGGCAAACATCACGCTCTTAATGCCGAGATTGGCGATTTCGGAAATACGTTTTTTCAAGACGCTTTTATCAAGAAATTCTTTTACGTATCCCCTGAAATCCAATCCGCAAAAGATGCACCGATGATTACAAGCACCGGACGGGGAAATTTCAAGATAGATCGGGTACACCTTTTTTGCCTTTTCCCAATCTTCCGCCTCAAGCCACTCAGCCACTCTTCTAGGATGAAAGTTGAGCTTGTGTGAATCCATTGTCATTTTATTCATCAGACTATTCCTCCTTTATTTCCATATATTTTATTTTTTATTTTTATTTATTTTCAAAGAATCTATTAGCCTTATAACATTTTCTTTATTTTTATGCAACACCTTTATTTTTTAAAATAAAAGAGACCCCAAGAGCAAAAGGGGTCTCCGGCTCTAAAAAGAGCCCTCGAACAAATTATTTGAAGGTGTTTTTTTTGACGGCGTTTCGCACTCCAGACCAGCCAGTCTTAACGCGCTCGACACAATCTCTTCACTGCCCGGATAGTAATCGTTTTCCAAAACCGGACTTGTGGGAGTTTGATGCTCGGGCAAATTAATCCTGACAATATTAGCCCTAAGGCTACTTGCAATGTTTTCCGAGACAATCGCCGCCACTTCCGCGCTTATACTGCAATTCTTCCAGCCCGTATCGGCGACTATCAATCTTCCCGTTTTTTTGACAGATTGACAAACTGTTTCCGCATCGATGGGCCTCAAAGAGCAAAGGTCTATCACCTCGGCCTCTACACCTTTTCCCGAAAGAATCTCCGCCGCCAACAAAGCTTCTTTAACCATGAAAGAGAAAGAAACTATGGTGACGTCTTTTCCTCCACGCGCCAAAACCGCTTTATTCAGATCGAGCCGATAGATTTCTTCAGGGACAAAACATTTTTCCCCATAAAGCCCTCTGTGCTCGATAAAGATGACCGGATCTTCGCCTTTTATGGCGGAAATCAGGCAACCCTTGGCCTGATACGCGTTTGACGGCATCACAACCCTAAGACCGGGAATGTGAGCGAAAAGAGATTGAGGCGACTGGGAATGTTGAGCTCCCTGTCCCCTGCCGCGACCGATAACAGAACGTATAACAACCGGCGTTGATTTACCATACAGATATTTCCACTGCGCAAGATGATTGACTATCTGACTCATCGATACCAGCATGAAATCGGCCCTGGCATGGACTAAAACCGGCCTTTTGCCGTTTAGAGCCGATCCCAGACAAATCCCCGTAAGCGCCTCTTCTGAAAGCGGTACGTCGAACACGCGTTCTTTCCCAAATAGCGAAACTAGTTCCGCTGTGCTTCCGAAAATCCCATTGGGATAATCGACGCCGAGCCCGATGACAAAAACCGAAGAATCCTCTTCCATTGTTTGTGTCAACGCCTCATTCAAAGCCTGCGAATACGTCAACTCTCTCATTTTTTCCTCCCTAAACCGTTTCCGCGAAAGAACTTTCCTTTGCGAAATAAAAAGCGTTTTCCAGTTCATCTTTGATCGATGACTCCAAAACAGCCAATTCAGTTTCGGAAAACAGTTTTTCCGCTAAAAGAAAATTTCTGTATTTTTTAACGGGACAATTTTCAATATCGATCTTATAATTCGGACCGACATGATCTGCCCACCTGTTAACCGCGCACTCCACCAAAAAAGGGCCGTTCCCGCGCAAAATATTTTCTTTCGCTCCGGAAAAAGCATTAAAAACCGCCAAGACGTCTCTTCCGTCAACTTTGCGATTTTTAATAGCGAAGGCTTCGCCTTTTTTGTGGATATTGCCGAACGATTCACGAATGTTGCTTGCCGAATTCGTAGCAAGGCCGTTGTTTTCACAAACAAAAACCACGGGCAGTTTATGAATCGAAGCGAAGTTGAGGCTTTCATAAAAAACCCCTTCTTCAACGGCCCCGTCGCCGAAGAACACGACTACAATTCTGCGCGAACCGTCAAGTTTCGCGGCAAAAGCGTCGCCAACGGCAATAGGAATCGTCCCACCGACAATTGCCGACGTGCCGAAGAAACCGGCCGATTCATCTATTATGTGCATTGAACCGCCTCTGCCTCCGGTGCAACCTACCGCTTTGCCATAAAGCTCCGCAAGCAATCGTTTCAAATTTCCTCCACATGCAAGATACGCGGCATGTCCGCGATGCGTGGCGTAAACGTGATCGCCGGCATTCAAACCGGCGCAAACACCGACCGCCGACGCCTCCTGGCCCAAAGAAAGATGGACCGGACAACGCATTTCCTGTTCGGGATAACGCCTGGCAATCTCTTTTTCCGTTTCCCTGATGAGAACGAGCTTTTTGAACATTTCCAAAAGAATATTTTCCTTCACGGCAAACACCTCCTTCTAAGATTATTTTTTTGTGTTATGTACTTTTTAGCTTTTACCATAAATTTTAAATAAAGTAAAGGGCCGATATATCTCAATCGACCCTTAAAACTACTTTATCTCAACCGAGGAATGACCGTATTGTTGAAAACGATCGGTCTTTATTTTGACATCGCAAGGATTGCAATGACCAAACCAATCGCACCGCCGAAATTCGTCTTTAATCTGGAACTGCGGATCAAGGATATTCCCTATGGAATTTCTCCGACAATAGATATCTGCCGTACATCTGAACACGTCGCCGTTCGGACCGATTATAAGCTCCGTAGTCTTACACAAAACCGTTTTCCTCTTTTCTTTTTTTATCGCTTCGGGATAACGATATTCGCCGTAGACCTTGCCGTCGTATTCTCCTAAAAATTCTTTTGTGCGGAAATCAATGCCCACTTTCCGGCAAAACCTCTGAGCGCGCTTTATTTCCGATTTCTGTTCGGGATGCATTACGCCCCATATGCCGATGCTGAATCCCGCATTCTGAAGACACAAAACCTTCTTCATCAAAGAATCTAAATCCATTTGTTCAGGGTGATAGCTGACGCGGATAGAAGCGTATGGAGCCTCTCTTCTCAATCTTTGAGGGTTGATGTTATCCAAGAAAACCTTTTCATCGCGAAGATTCGTCAAAACATCAATTGATAATTCTGTTTTGATATTTTTAACGATATCCGCGAAACCTTTGTGAAGCGTCGGCTCTCCTCCTTGAAAAGTTATCGGCAAATCAGGCTTTGAAATTATCCTGTTTAAACCGACAGCCCACTCGCTGGCCGACAGATGGTTCCATTTGGAACATTTTGGCTGCAATTCAAAGTTGTTGATACAAAAACTACAACTTAAATTGCATCTGAAGGTTAAAAAAACGGCGATATAGTTGTAGCTTTCCGGCATCAACAACGATTTCATACAAGTCACTCTCCTTTCATTATTAAATTCTAAAAGATCCCATTTACTATTCCTGTTTTTAATAAGGCAAGATTACAATAAATCTCGAAAAAAGTAAAGACTTTATATTGACAAAATTTAGTAAATATGATAATATCCCGATAGGTCTTAAAAAACTTCATAAAAAGGAAGGAGGTGATTTTAATGCAAAATGCGAACGTCAAGTTTGAATCCAAACACGATTTCACTGCAAAACTGCGCCAACCGTCTTTACTGCCAAATCTGAAAAACTATTTAGACTGGCAGCGATTAGTGCGGGGAGCAAACGCAAACGGAGGCAAACTGCCGGAAGTACCGGACTGGTTAATGCCCGTATCCATTAACTTGGATCTTACAACGGGCTGCAATTACCGTTGCGTCCACTGCATAGACGCAGATATTCTAAACGGAACCAGCCACAACCATGAGACGCTTATGGCATCTCTGGAGAATATGATTAATTGCGGATTGCGTTCCGTAATTATCATCGGCGGCGGCGAGCCAACGCTTTACGCCAAATTCGAAAATGTCGTGCGCTTTCTTAAAGAACGTGGCGTTCAAGTCGCGATAGTAAGCAACGGTTCACGCAATAACGTGATTTTGAACGTTATCGACTGCCTCGACGAGAAAGATTGGGTGCGCTTTTCACTGGACGCCGGAACAAACAACACATTCACAAAAATGCATAGACCGAGAAAGATTATCACATTAGATGAAATCTGTTCTTGGGCTCCACGCATCCGCAACCGCAACCCGAAAGTGCCGCTGGGCTTTTCATTCCTGATAACGTGGGAAGGAAGCAAAAACAGCAATGGCACGAACATCATCCCCAACATCGGCGAAATCGTTGAAGCAACCAGATTGGCCTACGAACACGAATTCAATTACATTTCTTTTAAGCCGTTCCTGGTCCGCCAAAACGATGCAGAAGTCATGAACCCGGAAACGATGCTGGAGTTTGAACGCACAGTCGCGAACATCAAGTCCGCGATTGATGAGGCAAAAAGTTTTGAAAAGGACGGCTTCAAGGTCATCGAAAGCACGAACTTGAAAGTTCTTGAACAAAACACCTGGCGCAATTTTACCTGCCAGCCAAAAACCTGCCACATACAAGCGTTCAGGCAAGTATTCACGCCGATAGGACTATTCAACTGTCCGGGATACCGCGGGATAGAAAAAGCGCGGATAAACGGCGCCAACGCGTACAAAAATCAGGAAGAAATGCAAAAAGCCAGAAACAAAACCGCATATCTTCTGAACAACTTTAACGCGAACTCGGAGTGCGCTAACGTCACTTGCCTCTTCAATCAGGCTAACCACTGGATAGAAGAGAATATTGGCAACGGCCACAACCTCAAACCTTCCATAGAATCACACGATTACTACTTCTAAGACCGCAGTAGGCAATATAGAAATATATTCGTCCTACTGCGGCATTTTTTTACCGATTAAATTAAAAATTTCAAGACAAATTTCTTTTGGATCTACCACATTAATAGCAGTAACACATTTTTCAAATTTCGGCAGCTTCCTGTAATAATAACCGTCGCAACCAGGCACATTTCTGTTAATAAATACTTTAGAATTTTGGCCGTAAGGCAGCCAATTCCCGTTTAATTCCGCCGGAGAAAAAACCGCTAATACTTTTATTCCTTCCAAGGCCGCCATGTGCATTAAGCCGGTATTATTTGAAATCAATAAATTTAACTTTTTAATTATGAATTCCGTTTCCAATAATGAAGTTATTCCGCACAAATTTATAACCGCCACGCTTTTTACTTTAGTTTTTATATATTTGCCTTTTTCAACATCGCCATGCCCGCCAAAAATTACAATCTGGCAACCTTTATAATTTTTTAGAAGAAATTTGATAACTTCAACAAAATTATCCAACGACCACTGGTTATCTTCATAGCTCGCGCTGGGCATAATGCCAAAAATAAGTTTTGACTTTATTTTATATTTTTCAATGATTTTTAATGCAGATTCTTTTTTGTCGTTCGGGACCGGCAAATCGTAATTTATTCCTCCGCTAACCGGAATGCCGCAACGTTTCAACAAATTAATCAGCCTATCAACTTCATTATCAAATTGGTAAATTTTTGATTGTTCGCTCGCCCATAATTTAATAGTGCTTAATTCGAAACCAACCGTTTTTTTAGCTCCGCATAATTTTAAAAAAATGAAATTCCTGAATAAATATTTCAACATTATTAATTGCTGGGGCAAATATATCAACAAATCAAACGATTCTGCCCGCATCCTTTGGGAAAAATTATAAGCGCTCTTTAAGCTGCTTACTTCATCGGCATAATAAACCCATAATTTATCCATAAACGTAGCGCTTTCCAATAGTTCTTTTGCTCCAGGCCGGCCGTAACCGCCGGGAGACGTCAATAAAGTAATTTTAGAATAAGGATATGCCTTGCGTATTGCAATAAATGCCGGAATAGAACAAATTATGTCGCCGATATTTCCAATCCTATAAATGCAAATATTTTTCGGCGAAAGCGGAACTTTTTTAGGCCACAAAAGATTAGATATTAATTTCAGTAAAGAATTAACCGAATCGTAACAAAAACCGATAAAATAAGCCCGCATTTTAACCGAAAACGGTTCTTTTTTACTATTATCAGTAAATACTCTCCCTGTCATTGTAAGGTTTAAAGAAAAGATTCTTGGACTTCTAAAATTGATTCCGAGAAAATTTTAATAATTTCGTCTATTTCTTTTTTCGTCACATTGAAAGGCGGAGCGATCATCACCGCATCGCCGTTTACGCCGTCGACAAACCCTATACAAAAATACAATATCAACCCTCTTCTTTGAGCCGCTTGCAAAATTTTTTCCACCAGATGCGCATTTCTAGGAAACGGCTTTTTTGTTTTTTTGTCTTTAACAAATTCCACCGCCATCATCAGTCCCTTTCCGCGAACATCGCCAACAATATCAAATTTTAACAGTGGCTTAAGTTTCGACAAAAGATATTCCCCATTTTTAGCGCATTCATTGATCAAATTGTATTTTTTGATATATTCCAAAACGATGCTCCCCACTCCGGTCGTAAATGAATTATTTGCATACGTAAATCCGTGAGAAAAATTTCCACTCCCGTTTTTTATTGTTTTATATATTTTATCATTGCAAAATACCGCCGCTAAAGGCACTATGCCTCCTGAAATTCCTTTAGCCGCCGTTAAAACATCGGGCTTAATATTAAAATGTTCGCAAGCAAACCATTTACCGGTTCTCCCAAAACCGGTCATAACCTCATCAATAATTAAAAGAATTCCGTATTTATCGCAAATTTTCCTAATAATTTGGAAATACCCTTTGGGAGGAACGACCGCCCCGGCCGAAGCGCCGACAATCGGTTCAATGATAAGAGCGGCAATCGTATCCGGATTATTCTTTTTTATTGTTTTTTCAAATTCATAAGCGCAATTAGCGTCGCACCCCCAATTTGTTTTTTTATGCGGGCAACGATAAGAAGAATATCCCAAGAAAGAAGGAAATTTCAATAAATATGGTTCTGCTATTTTTCGAAAAGCCTCTTTGCCGGTAACGGAAAGCGCTCCCACAGTGGAACCATGATAGCTTGGCCAGGTATAAACGATTTTATATCTTTTTTTGTCACCCGCGTCGTAATGATATTGCCTTGCAAGCTTAATGGCAGTTTCAACGGCTTCCGAACCGCCTGACACGAAATAAACCCTGCTTATTCCTTTAGGTGTGATTTTACAAAGATTTTTAGCGTATTCCTCCATGCGCCTTGTCGTAAACTGCGAAGCATGAATAAAACCGGTTTCCGATAATTCCCCAATTTTTTTGCTAAGTTCCTTAACCCCGTGACCGATATTAGCTACTATCGCCCCGCCAACGGCATCAATATATTTATTGCCTTTATCGTCATATAAATAAATTCCCTTGCCGCGCACGATAGCCGGATAATCATAGTTCAGCCTTCTATGAAAAACGTTACTTTTTGAAATATTAAATTTATGGTTCATAATAAAAAATTTAGTTGATAATGGCTAAATTTATTTTTTTGCGCTCGCTACTATATTCTGTGAAAAAATTCCATTGCTCGAACCGGTTTCAATCAATAAATAAATATTTAAAATCGCATTTGTAATTTTTCCCAATACAAAACGATAAACGAGAAAGGTCCGTGCACTACCGGATAAGTGCCAAAAATTTCTACTTGTTTGAATTTTAAAATCGACAAAAGCTGATTCATGCTTTCTTTTGTAAAAAAAGTTTCATGTGATAAATCTCCAAATGCTATCCTGCCAAAAAACGGACTTTCAGCGTTTACGGTTTGAATAACTATTAACCCTCCATCTTTTAACGATTTATGAGCCAACTCTAAAATTTTCAAAATTTCTTCTTTCTTTAAATGCTCAATAAAATCGCGCATAAACAGTAAATCAAATTGTCCATTCTTGTCATTCAAAAACTCACCTGCATCTCCTTGAAATACATTATTTATTCCTAATTTTTTAGCAACACTTATCTGCTCTTCGCTAACATCAATGCCAACGGCGTTTTTATATCCTAGTTGCTGAAGCCAATAAACAAATCCCCCATTGCCGCAACCGATATCGGCAATATTAGCCGATTTATCTTTAGAAATAAACTTCCCGAAATAACTTTGCCAAACAATAAATTGTTTTTTTAAATTATCCAAATTTTGAGGACCGTAAAGATTAACGCTGTGCGTTGAAATGTATTTTGAATAAATTTTGTCGCGGTAATCCATAATTGCTAAATTTAATATCCAAAATACAAACTAACCTTCTATTGCTTTTCTGACATTTGAGTCGTCGGGCCAATAATTTAAAATCTCTTCGCCTATCTTTTCCGTATTCTCTTTGTCTCCTTTTAAGCGATATAAATCAAACAAATTATAAAGAACCGGCGGGAGATTCGGCCCAATAGTATAAGCTTTTTTAAAATATTCTTCTGATTTCTTATAATCTTCCTCGCTACCCGAAAACCTCCAAAGAGTCTCATTAAAAACTCCGCCCATGATAAGATGACGGACATTATTATTGAAAAGATATTTATCTATATAATTTACCAAGAAACGCGCCGTTGGTTCCTGAAAACCGGATTGAGTAATTACGCCCAAAATATCCGAAGAGAAAAATTTAACTACTTCTTCCTGACCTATTGGCGAATAAAAATTAAAAACTCCGCCAACCTGATTTTCAAATTGTTCTGCTGTATAAGTCCTACCTGATTGCATATCTGTTAGAGTATTAATATAAGCCTGTGCTTTTCCCCACGGTAAAATTGCGCCTAAAACGATACCTATAATCGTAAGTATTATAAAAATAATAATAATAAACTGTTTTAATAAGATTTTATACATCTTTATTTTTAAAATTAGACTTATAAACGGCAAAAGCAAAAAGCAAGAAAAGATTCAAATAAATCGGTGAAACATCAAATAAAACTATACCCTGCACAAGATAAGCTACCGGTATAGCAAACATTAAAGCTTTAATTAAAGTAATTTGTTGTTTTGTGTCTGCTTCAACTAATTTATTTTGATTTTTTTCATTTTTATCTATATCAACCAGCGGCTTTTTAAAAAGAAGATAATAAAATGCAATAAATATTCCCAAATAACTTAACAAACCCAAAATTCCGGTTTCCGCCAAATAATCAAGATAAATATTGTGCGCCCTATCAAACCAAGCGCCAAAACCAATATTGGGATTAAAATATTTAATATTAAAATGATGATCAAAAACTTGAAGAAAATTTTCCGGTCCCCATCCCAAAATCGGCCGTTCTTTAAATCCATCTATTGCCATCTTCCAAATAGTTACCCTATCTTGGAAGGTGTTCGCCGAAAGAGAAATGCTTAAAATACGTGAAACGCCGGGAACTGATTTTATAACCGGAGTATCTTTAAATTGAACTAAGGTAAAAACTAAAACCACCATTACCGCACCAGCTAAAATAATCCATTTCCGCCAACGTTTTGAAGAAAAAGCGAGACAGGCTAAAAAAGCCAACACTGAAGCGATAAGTCCGAGAAATGCTCCTCTTGTGCCTGCCATAAAAAAGACAATTAAAAGCGCTAATGCCGAAACCCATAAAGCTATTGCGCCATAAGAAAATAATTTATTTTTATATTTTGAAACCAAAAGATAACTTATGTAAAAAAGCGAAAAAATAATATAGGCCGCCACATAAGAAGAATTTCCAATTGAACCTTCGAACCTGAATCCCGAATTGGAAAATGCCAAGCCAATAAACGGATGAAACATTTGGTAATAAGGACCACCAGTACCACTAAGAATATCTTCTGTTCCTCCAGTTGGAGTATTACGAGTTGTAAAATCGGCATCAACATACTTTAAGCCCGCCGCGACGCCATAAAGGCTAATTCCAATAGCGCCGATAATCATCATAGTAAAAATTATCCGCCAATCTTTTTCTTTGTCAAAAAGAAGCGCCAAAAGCGCGAAAAAAATATAAAAACATAAAATTTGCAATCCCCCTTCTCCTCTTTCAAAGTTTGACCAAAAAGAATAACTCGGAGAAACCCCAAACAAACACGCCAATAAAAATATTGCCGCAAAAATCGAAACAGTAATAATTAAAGGGTTTTTTATTAATTGTTTTAAACGACTAATAATTTCATTTACGCCATTTTGATTGAGTAAAACTCCCAGTAAGAAAAAAATAAACGATAAACCGATTATAGTCCTAAAAAAAACGTATTTACCGACAATAAACGGGAAAAGGGTGGACGGCGTAACAATAATTACCATCAATGGGACTAAATACAATAAATATTTAGAAATTTTGAAAGCGTTAAACATAAATATAATTTTATCCATTTAAAAACTAAAAGCAAGAAGCGCACAAAACAAAAGACCCCTTTCGGGGTCTTTTGCGCGATTAATCCATAAAGGACTAAACGTTAGGTCTTGGCTGTGACTGTCGACAAGGCAGGAATGCCATCCACCTTCAAATCTGTGATGGTGTCTGACAAATCGCCGTCGCCGTTACCGTCGTAACCAAGGTCTGCTTCATCAGCCTCGAACAAGATATTACCCAAGGCGCTAACTGAGAACTGATAGGTATCATTGTTAGCTGAAGCCGCAGAGTTCCTGATTGTCAGGTATCTCCAGCTGCCGCCGTCAATTTTCCTTTCAGTCGCAGTTAATGTTGAAGTAGCGAAGCTAATGCTTGACGCAGCACCTGTTGCGGTGGTTGACGCCAAATATCCACTGCCGCTATTCCAGCCCGATGTGTCGGATTGACCGCCTCCCATAGCTGAAGCATAAATCTTGAAGCTTGTGGTTGTGGTGGCCGAACCGCCATTGGTGAATGTCATTGTCGTGGTCGACAAAGAAATCGCGGCTGTACCGTTGTTGGTAACTTTAAACACCGCAAGGTTTTGTCCCGCCGAAGTACCCACTTGAGTGGCTGTTGTCGGCGAAATCGCCTCAATCTTCACGTTCTGCGGAGTAATATAGCTCACGCCGGACGATGAAGCTGAACCGGTGATTGTACCGGCTGCAGCGCTAACCGCACCCTTTGAAACGATATGTGTCGTAGAAGCAACACTAAACTTGAAGTCATTTCCAAGAATAGACGAACCTCCAGCGGCAATATCCGCTTTCGCGTAAATTGTGACGCCAGTGGTCGGAACCGGAGCGGACAACAAATTGTCCGAAGCGGTAAACGTTACTTCACATTGCGTACCCGTGCAGTTATCAAACTGCGGAGCTGAAGCAAACGGAGTCGTCGCAGATCCTTCGTAAAGTCTGATATTCGTTAATGTGGTTGTCGCCAAAGCGGTAGCCACCGAAGTCAATTTCAACGAAGTAATCTTTTGGGCTTCATATTGAGATGTCAATTTGAAAGCCAAGTAAACGCCGTTTGAAGTGCCAACGTTAACAATTTGATTAGACGAAGGCGAAGCTCCTGAACCGGAAACCAACGAGAATATCACCTTACCCGATGAAACAATGGTCATCGCTTGTCCGCTACCGGCATAAGTGATGTCTGTTCCATGAGTTAATGAATTACCCGTAGTATAACCTGTCGCAGCAACTGCAGAAGATGAAGACGCTACAACAAATCTTTGCGTCCCAGAACCATCGCCAGCAGTATCGGCTACAACGTTCGCCTTCAAATGAAGGGTTACCGGAGTAGCTTTCGGAACAACTATCGGAGTCGAGAAGCTGAATGTTACAGTCGCGGCATTGCTAGCCGTTGAAGCTGTTGTTGACAACGCAGTTGTTTCGTTGTCTTTAAACATTCTTAAGTTCGAAACGTCCGCAAGGGCTCCTGATGCACTGACGGTGCTGCTTACAGTAACCGAAGTTACTTTAACATCTTCTCCGCCTGATTGAGCATTAAGCTGAATCTGGGCGAATTCGTAATCGCTCGAACCTACAACAACCGAATTGGCAACCGGGGTTGAAAGTGTTGTTACAACAAGTTTGGCAGCTTGAACCGGAATGGTCAAACCGTCTACTGCTGCAACATTCAAACCTGTATCGCCATCGCTCAAAAGATCGTTTGAAGTGAGCCTCTTTGCAGAAGTCAAATCAAAGCTTGTGACTTTGTAGGTATCGCTGGCTGTCGCGCTTGAGCTGATTGAACCTTCAATCGAAATCGTGCTGTCTTGACCAGCGGTCAAAATCGGATACGAAGAAAGGTTAACAGTTGTCTGAGCGCCAACTCCAATTGAAGAAGCCGCAACGCTGTAAACAATCGAATTGTTTACTTTAACGTAAACCGTTCCGCTAAGAACGTGCGCGCTCGTAGCGTAAGTTGACGAAGTCGCGACATAGAACTTCACCTGGCGAAGCTCGTAATCTTCTCCTGTCGGCTTTACAGTGAATTTAGCAAGAACGATATTATTCGCTCCTGGGACCACTGCTGAGCTCGGAGAATCTGTAGCTCTTTGTAAGGTAATGCCTCCTGAACCGATTGTAGTCATGTTCCAAGCATTACCGATCGGGAAGCTTGTGTCGTTTCCTGTCCCTGTCGGGATTATGGAAACTCCAGTTGTCGCGCCACGAACATCCAAATCGTAATCGTTGTAGGTTACGAGTTTGATTGTTTTTGTGGTTCCGCCGGCAATCTTCGCTTTAATGGTGAAGTCTTTTGTAAGACCTTTATCAATAAAGTACGGAGTTGTCGGTTTAAATGTGACGTACTGGCCGGACGGCTGGGCTGTTGCCACAACTGTTCCGGTATTGTCTTCCAAGGTTACATCTTTGTAATCAGCCGCGGCAGCATTGCCGTAGTTATACAATGTCCAACCATAAAGATACACTCCTTCCTTGCTGGAAGTTTCCGCAATGCGGTATTTAGTGATTTCTTGCAAGCTGGCCGGATCAACATTCAATGTTGAAGAACCGGTTGATGTAAGAATGCTCAAAGTAACGGTGCCCAATGAAGAGCTACCATCAACAATGTTCATTGTCGCGCCAGTCAACGGGAATGAACCCGAGAATGTCGCGTTTGCGGCAATAGCGCTCGCCGAAGCGATGCTAAAGTTCAAGGTTCCGCTGTAAGCGCCAGCGAGAAGATTGAAGCGGACTGTTGCCGTTTCGCTCTTTCCAGCTTTTACCACAATCGGATCTTGCGTCATGAAGATCGTAATGGTGTTATCGGCATTAACCGAAGTTGACACCTGACCATGACGAACTCCCGCAGAGTCAATGACGTCTACGCCGTTCAAATTGGTGTTAGCCACGAAACCACTCTTTTGGAAAGTGATTGACGTAATGCTGACATCTGTTGAACCGGCGGTGAACACAACTTTCAAACCTGCGTTGAAAGCTGTTCCGCTACCAAGAGTTTTGGCTGCCGGACTATCCGAAGCAACCGCAACCGACAAAGCAGCTCCAACCGGGGTTGTTGTAGTACCTCCACCAGTTGTTGTACCTCCTGTCGCAGCAACCGACGCCACGTAGGCGCGAGTTTTAGGTCCGAAATATCCGACGGCCGGAGAAATTCCGACAGCGGCTTGATATTTCGCCAAAGCTTTTACGGTCAATGAACCATAATATGTGGTTTCATTTCCCGCTGAACCTGCTCCAGTTGAAGCGACTGCATAACCCTTAGCGTTCAAAAATTGCTGTAAGGCTTTGACATCGTCTCCTTTAGAACCCAAGGTGAGGTCTCGGGTAAAATTATAGGAAGCGGTTGTCGTAGTCTGAGCGCCGGACAATTGCGATTGCAATGCCGAAATTTGAGCCAAAAGCGACGCGATTTGCGCCTGCAGATCATCAACGGTCGCGGCTGAAGCCGGCAAAACCATAGCTGATCCAGAAAGTGTTATCGCCGTAGCCATTGAAAGGGCAACGGACGTAATCTTTCTAAATGATTTGCTCATTTTGTTTGTTTGTTTATTTTTGGTTAATTAATTATTTTTTCGGGAAAGTTCTCTCTTTGCCAAATCGACCTGCTGCCCCACACGCTCCGAGAAATTTGGAGCGAGCATCAATGTTTATATCGACATAAACATCTGGTGCCGGCAAGCTTGGTAAAAAGACAACCATAGTATTAAATTAAAAAAGTCTCGCTTTTCAGAGCGAGACCAGATGCGACAAAAACAATGGCTTTTGATTTATCGGCTATGGCATTTAATGCAATACCAAAACCCCTGTCAAAAGTTAATTGTTTAATCGGTTCAGGCCTCACTCCGAACCTTAAATTTTATATTGTGTTACATTTAAATCTAAACGTTTCGCCTGGATATGTCAAATTGTGGATAACTTTCATATCCGGCCTGATTTTACCCGTCTTTATCTATATAACGAATGAAAAAGCCTTTTGTTACTTGACTTTTTTGGCCTAATTCAGCCCATTTGAGCCGTTTACAGCGACCAACTGGAAGCGCCGAAAATCGCCAGAGCCAAAGCTATAAAAACCGTTATATTTCTTAGAACCAATCGCCTGTTTATGGAGCCGTTTATGTGCCCCAAAATGAAATCTTGGAAAATTAAAATAATTAATAAAGTTAGCGCTCCGGCGTTTAAAAAATTTATCGGTAAAAAACTCAACGCCCAGACAATCTGGAAAACCAAAAATGAAACCGACCAGGCGAATAAATTATTTTTTTGCGCGCCGGGAATTTCATTTGAAATATCCAAAAATTCTTTAAAAAGATACAGAAACGCGGAAAACGCCGCCAGATATTTTACGAAAAATAAAATACCCGATCTGTCCGACCAAAAAAATAAAGAGAAAATCGCCAATACCAAAACGCCGTTCAAAAAATGGTAAATCGGCCGGCGATTTATGAAAATCAGGTTTTTCAGGCCCAGAAGAACGAAGAAAATCGCCGTATAAGCCAGCGAAACCGCCAAAAACCAGCCAGAGTCAAGAAACTCCCGTAAAAAGGCCGGGAAAAGCAAAATAACCAGGAATGAAGCCAAGAATTGGCGCGAATTAACCCCGGGAAAGAAGTAAAAATAGCACCCAGCCAACACGAAAGCGGCTATATAAAACCATTCGCCCGTTGCCAGGGCAAAAAACAGCAAGATTCCCAAGCCAACGCTTTTAAGCGCTAACGGCAATATCGAGCCCCTTAGATTCCAAAAAGCCGATTTTAATTTTTTTAGCATTTTTTAAATCTCCCCTTATTATTCTGTCGGCCAATTTATCCAACACCAATTTTTGAATCAACCGCTTTATCGGCCGCGCGCCGTATTCCGGGTCGAATCCTTCCTCGGTAATGTGCTTTTTCAGCGAAGCGTCAAAAGAAATATTTATGTTTTTCTTCGACAGCCTGGCTTTCACTATTTCCAATTGAATTTCCACAATTCTTTCTATTTCTTTCGGAGTCAAAGCGTTGAAAATTATTATTTCATCCAAGCGGTTCAAAAATTCCGGGCGGAAAGTCTCTTTCAAATCTTCTGTCACTTTTTCTTTGAAAATCTCGGCTTTTTCTACGCTTTCTTCTTTTACTTTTCCGGAAGATTCCGACATATCAAAACCCAGCCGCGAAATTTCTTTGAAATATTCGCTGCCCACGTTCGACGTCATAATAATGATTGAGTTTTTAAAATTAACCACTTTGCCTTTTCCATCGGTAAGCCGGCCGTTATCTAAAACCTGGAGCAAAACGTTAAACACCTCCGGATGAGCTTTTTCTATTTCATCAAACAGAATCAAACTGTACGGCCGATGTCGTACGGTTTCGGTCAATTGTCCTCCTTCCTCGTGACCAACGTATCCGGGCGGCGAACCGATTAAACGGCTGGTAGAATGTTTTTCCATGTATTCCGACATATCGATGCGGATAAGGGCTTTTTCGTCGTTAAACATAAACTCCGCCAAAGTCTTGGCAAGTTCGGTTTTTCCCACTCCGGTCGGCCCCAAAAACATGAAGGAACCAAGCGGCTTATCTTCGTCTGACAGCCCGGCGCGGGACCGGCGCAAAGCGCTGGCAATTGCACTAACGGCATCTTTTTGACCGACAACCCTCTCGCCCAAAACTTCTTCAATATGGGAAAGTTTTTCCATTTCCGATTCAAGCATTTTGGAAATCGGCACGCCCGTCCAACGCGAGACCACCGCCGCAATGTCTTCTTCGTCGACAACTTCCCGGATAAACTTTTCTCCCGTGGATTGCTTCTTGTCTTTCACTAAATATTTTTTTTCAAACGCCTTGAATTCTTTTTCCGCTTGCGGAAGTTCACCATAAAGTATCTTTGCCACTTTTTCCAAATTTCCGTCACGCTCGGCAAGCTCGGCTTCCCTTCTTAAATCCTCTACACGCTTTCGCAAATTATGAGTCTGCTCCGAAGAAATTTTTTCGGCGTGCCACTTGGCGGAAAGCTCATCATTTTTATCTTTAAGTCCGGCAAGCTCTTTGCCTATTTCTTTAAGCCTTTTCTTGCTTTTTTCCCCGTCTTCGGAAGCCAAGGCTTGTTTTTCTATTTCCAGCCTGGTTATTTCCCGGCGCATTTTCCCTATTTCCGCCGGAATGCTTTCGCTTTCAAGGCGCCTGGCCGAAGCGGCCTCGTCTATTAAATCCACCGCTTTATCCGGCAAAAATCTGTCTGTAATATAACGGCTCGAAAGATTCACCGCCGAAACAATCGCCTCGTCGGAAATTCTGACGCCATGATGAATTTCATATTTTTCTTTTAATCCGCGCAAAATGGAAATGCTGTCTTCCACTGTCGGCTCTTCAACCATAATCGGCTGGAACCGGCGTTCAAGCGCCGCATCTTTTTCAATATATCTTTGATATTCTCTAATTGTTGTCGCGCCGATTGCCCGGAGTTCTCCGCGCGCCAAAGCCGGCTTCAATAAATTCGAAGCATCAACCGTTCCTTCGGCGGCGCCAGCGCCCACTATCATATGAATCTCATCTATAAAAAGAATGTACCTTCCCGCGGAATTCTGAATTTCTTTCATAAAAGCTTTCAAGCGGTCCTCAAATTCGCCGCGGAATTTCGTGCCCGCTATCAAAGAACCCAAGTCAAGCATGATTATTTCTTTATCTTTCAAGGTTTCCGGCACTTCACCCGAAACGATTCTTTGCGCCAGGCCTTCAACCACGGCGGTTTTTCCCACGCCCGGCTCACCTATCAATACCGGATTATTCTTGGTCCGGCGGCTTAAAACCTGAATCACTCTGCGAAGCTCTTCTTCTCTGCCGATAACCGGGTCAAGCTTATTCTGCTTGGCTTGCTCGTTTAAATTAACGGCGTATTTTTCCAACACCTGAAATTTCGATTCCGGAGTTTCATCGGTAATTCTCGTTGAACCGCGGAGCGCTGCCAAAACTCTCAAAACCGTTTCTTTACGAAGCCCGAATTCTTCCAAAATTTTTCCGGCCGGAGACGGACTTTCCAAAATTGCCAGAAGTAAATGCTCGCAGGAAATAAATTCATCTTTTTGCGCCGCGGCGATTTTCGCCGATTTATCCAAAATCTGCATAAGCTCCTGTGAAAGATAAAGCTGCGCCACTCCTCCGCCCCCGGCCACAATTTTGGCTTCGGCGGTAAACGCTTCTTCCAACCTACGGGACAAAGCGTCTAAATTAACTCCCGCTCTCATTAAAATCGGCCTGACAAGCGAGCCATCATCCATTATTAATGATGCCAAAAGATGCACGGCTTTAAACTCACCATGATTTTCCTTGGCGGCAATTTCCTGGGCGTTTTGCAGCGCTTCCTGAGCTTTAATTGTAAATTTTTGAAAATTCATCCCACACATAACTTACACAATTAACGGCGTAGCCCTTGAATTATGTAATTTTAATGATTTTAAATTAACCCTACTTGACCCGCACATAAACTTTTTATCCGTGTAAGTTATGTGTGGGATTCATAAACTCCTTATATTCCTGCGGGTCTCTCTTCCAACACTACCTTAATTTCCATTTCTTTCCCGTCTCTTAATGCTTTCAACGTAATGGTATCGCCGACGCTGTATTTTTGCAACAAAGAATTTAAAGACTTATCTTGAGTTATTTTTTCTCCATTCACTTCGGTAATAATATCCTCCGCTTTTAGGCCGGCTTTTTCAGCTGGAGAATTTTTAAGAACCGCCGGACCAGCGGAACTTCCACGAACTATCACACCGCTATCAACCGATAATTTTTCTTTTTTCGCCAAATCGGAAGTTATAACCAAATAACGCACTCCCAAATAAGGCGAAACTATTCTGCCCGTGCTTTTAACCGACTCTATGGATTTTTTAACCTGATTTATCGGAATGGAAAATCCGATGCTTTGCGCGCCCGAAACCATGGCAACGTTTATCCCAATAACTTCGCCTTTTAAATTCAAAAGCGGACCGCCGGAATTACCCTCGTTTATGGCGGCGTCCGTCTGAATCAAATCTTCAAGTTTTTCCGTTCCTATGCCTCCCGAGCCCGAGGCGGTAATATTGCGCGACAACCCCGAGATAACTCCCGTTGACACGGTATTCCTGAATTCTCCCAACGCGTTTCCGATGGCGATAGCGGTTTGCCCAAGCTTCAAGCCATCCGAATCTCCCAAATTTACAACCGGCAAATCGGTAGCGGAAATTTTTATAATGGCGACATCTCTATTTGGATCTCTCGCCAAAACTTTAGCGTCGTATTTTTTCCCGTCGTTGGTTAAAACCGTATATGAAGCCGCCTCGTCATAAACAACATGCTTATTCGTCACAATTAAACCGTCCGAAGAAACAATGAACCCCGAGCCGCCGCCGATTTCCTGAAGAGATGTACCTTTTTGGCATTGCTGATAAAATTGCACATTTTGGTCGCCAAAAAGCTGTTGAACTTCCGGCGGCATATTGGCGAAGGGATTATAAGGACACTGCTCGATTACCGGCAAATTTTTAGAAATAGTGATTGAAATAACCGCCGGCGAAGTTTGTTCTATCGCTTTAACCACGGCAGCCTCGTAATCAACCGTTGGCGAATAAATTTGCGTTTGAGTTTGCGCTGTCGGCGCCGTTGAACCGGAAAATGGAACTGCAAACGGCTTTATATATTGATTATATAAATCTCCGAAAAAACTTGCTTTGACTGGCTGACTGAAAACAAGCGAACCGAAAATACCGCCGACCAAAGCGACGAAAACAAGAGAAATGATAAATTTTTTATTATTCATTTTATTTAACATTTTTTAATACAATAAATTTTCAAAGTAAATTACGACCATAAAATAATATAACAAACTATTGACGATCGTCAATGGTTTGTTATGCCTCAAAAAACCGTAATAAAACAATAAAAAAATAGAGTGTTAATATTTTACACGCTGATTTTGTGCGCCGGAGTTCCGGCTTCCGAAAAAGATTTTATGTTTTCCAAATCCGTGTCTAAAATTCTCCGCAATGCCTCAACCGTGTTAAAAGCGTTGTGTGGGGTAACGATAACGTTTTTCATGTCTATTAAAACGTGGTTTTGAATAACGGTTTTTAAATTATGCTCTTCAGGATGGCCGTACAAAACCAATTCTTTTTCGTCGGAAATCGCGCCCTCTTCTTCCAAAACATCAAGTCCGGCACCGCCCAAAATTCCCTCGTTCATGCCTTTAATCAGGGCTGCCGGCTCAATTACGGCTCCGCGCGAAGTATTTATCAAAATCGCGCCTTTTTTTATTTTATCTATATTTTGCAAATTTATCAGATGATTGGTCGAAGGAATATTCGGCACATGAAGAGATATGACGTCGGAAACCGACAATAACTCGTCAAACGGAACATATTTAAATCCAATTTCTTTGGCGAAATTTTCATCGGGTTTAACGTCCGAAGCCACAACGTTCATATCGAAACCTTTGGCGATTTTTATCGCGTGCCGCCCGATTCTGCCCGTTCCCACTATGCCGATCGTCTTACCCGCCAAATCAAAACCGCGCAAACCTTCAAGCGAAAAACTGCAAGTTTCTTTCAAGCGGTCGGCAGCCTCGTAAATTTTCCGGCTCAAAGTCAAAATCAAACCAAAAGCGAATTCGGCAACGGTATTATCGCCGTACCCCGGCACGTAAGCCACTTGAATGTTTTTCGCCGCGGCGGCTTTTAAATCAATATGGTCAAAGCCGGTCGAACGGGTCGTAATTAATTTAAGATTCGGAAAAGCATTGAGCGCTTCCACATTTAAATTTGAACCAACAAAAACCGAGATGATTTCAAAATCTTTTTGTTCAGGTAAATTATCTTTATCCAGTTTTTCCGGAGAAAAAAACAAGTCAAAACCGGGCAGCAGATTTTTTATATAATCCGCTTCCCAGTTTTCTATTTCAAAAAAAGCAATTTTCATGAACGATTATTTTTTTGCCTTTATTATTTCGTCAACCAAGCCGTATTCTTTGGCTTCGGCCGCCGTGAGCCAGTAGTCGCGGTCAGTATCTTTTTCTATCCTGGAAAGAGATTGGCCGGTATGCTTGGCAAGAATCACATTGAGCCTGTCTTTTATTTTAATGATGTGTTTTGCGGTAATTTCAATTTCAATCGCCGGCGCCATTCCTTCGCTTCCGCCCATTACTTGATGAATAAGCATTTCGGAATTGGGCAAAGTGAATCTTTTTCCTTTTTTACCGGCCGCCAATAACACCGCGCCCATTGAAGCGGCGATGCCGATGCAAATAGTCGAAACGTCGGGTTTAATAACTTGCATCGTGTCGTAAATCGCGAGACCCGCAGTAACCGAACCGCCCGGGCTGTTGATGTACATTTTAATGTCTTTCTTGGGGTCTTCGTGCTCCAAAAAAAGAAGCTGGGCGATAATGGCGTTTGCCATACCGTCGCTGACCGGTCCCCCAACCATGATTATCCGTTCTTTAAGAAGACGCGAATAAATATCGTAGGCGCGTTCGCCCGAATTTGTTTTTTCTATGACTGTCGGAATTAAATATTCGTTATTTTCCATATTATATTATCAGTATAAACTTACTTCAAAAATTTCACAATCAGGAGAGCAACGATGTTTATGACTTTAATAAAAGGATTAATCGCCGGACCGGCAGTGTCTTTATAAGGATCGCCTACCGTGTCTCCGGTAACCGCCGCTTTGTGCGCATCTGAACCCTTGCCGCCGAAATTTCCGTCTTCAATGTATTTCTTGGCATTGTCCCAAGCGGCTCCGCCGGAAGTCATCGAAATCGCCACGAACAATCCGGAGATTATCGAACCGATTAATAATCCTCCCAAAGCTTTTCCGCCAAGCAATAATCCGACAATCAAAACCGCCGCTATCGGCAAAAGCGCCGGAATAATCATTTCTTTAAGCGCCGCCTTCGTGACGATATCCACGGCCGCGCCATAATCCGGTTTCGCCGTGCCTTCCATAATTCCTTTTATTTCCCTGAACTGCCTGCGAACTTCCTCGACAACCGTTCCGGCCGCCTTTCCAACAGAACGCATGGCAAATGAAGCGAATAAATACGGAAGAGACGCACCGATTATAAGTCCGACTATTACGAGCGGGTCATTAAGTTCAAAAACAACTCCTTTAACCACCGCGGCCAACTCTTGTGAATAGCTTGCGAAAAGAACCAAAGCCGCGAGTCCAGCCGAAGCAATGGCATAACCCTTGGTAACCGCCTTTGTTGTATTTCCAACTGCATCAAGCGCATCGGTAATTTCTCTGACTTCTTTCGGCTGATTTGTCATTTCCGCAATTCCGCCAGCGGTATCCGTGATGGGACCGAATGAATCAACCGCGATAATCATCGCGGCGACCGAAAGCATCGCCAAAGCGGCAACCGCCACTCCATAAATTCCAACCAAGTAGAAACTCGCCAATATTCCCGCCACAATCACGACAATCGGCAAGAAAGTCGATTCCATTCCAACCGCGAGACCCATAATGATATTTGTTCCATGTCCCGATTTTGAAGATTCGGCTATCGCTTTAACAGGCCTGAAATTTTTCGAAGTGTAATAATCCGTGATGAAAACCATCAATAGCATGACAGCCAAACCAACCAGTGAACTTAAATAATAATTCAAATAATTATCTCCAAAATAAGATTTTGAAACAAAGTAAAATGAAACTGCCGAAAGAACGGTTGAGGCGATTATGCCTTTATAAAGCGCCGGCATGATTTGCTGACTCTTACCTAAACGGACAAAGAAGCTGCCGATAACCGAAGCGATTATCGCCGCTCCGGCAAGCGCCATCGGAAAATAAATTCCCGTTCCGTCCGCCATTGTCAAAGCTCCCAAAAGCATCGCCGCTATCAAGGTAACCGCGTAAGTTTCAAAAAGATCCGCCGCCATTCCCGACTGATCGCCTATCATGTCTCCCGCGTTATCGGCGATAACCGCCGGATTTCTCGGATCGTCTTCCGGAATTCCCGCTTCAACCTTGCCAACCAAGTCCGCGCCGACATCGGCGGCTTTGGTAAAAATTCCTCCGCCAAGCCTGGCGAAAATTGAAATTAAGCTCGCGCCAAATCCCAAAGAAACCAAAACTGCCAAATCTCCTCCCGTTGATTTAAAAAACGCAACCACCGCCAAAAGCGAAAGCGCGACAACCAAAAAACCGGTTACCGAACCCGCTCTGAAAGCGACCGCCAAGGCCGATTTCAAATCTTTTTTCGCCGCTTCGGTCGTTTTTACGTTCGCCCGGACGGTGACAAGCAAACCGATAAATCCCGCGAGAGCGGAACCTACAGCGCCGATAAAAAATCCGGCGACTGAAAGCAAACCAAAAGCGAAATAAAGCGCTATTGCCAGAATAACGGCCACAACGGCGATCGTTTTATACTGCCGCTTGAAATAAGCCATGGCAGCGGTGCGAATGGCGCCGGAAATTTCTTTCATTTTGGCATCGCCCTCCGGCTGCTTCTTCAGCCAAAAAATAATATATGCGCTGTACAAAATTGCGACCGCGACCGGAACAAACGTAAAATAATAAATACTCATAAAAATAATTATTTAATAATTAATTCTTCGACTTAATTTTTTAATTTTATTCTTCGCTCGGTTTTTCTTCTTCGGCTTTTTCCGCTTCCGCCGCTTGTTCTTCAACGCTCAATTTTTGAGGGTCGAATTGAACGATGTCCGGACGCGACGCGGAACGCACGTCTATTTTCCAGCCGGTAAGCTTGGCTGCCAGCCGAACGTTCTGGCCGCCTTTGCCTATGGCTAGGCTTAATTGATCTTCAGGTACCATCACCCGCGCTTCGCGTCTCGGTAAAACTTCAACCGAAACAACTTTCGCCGGAGACAAGGCAGCCGCGATAAATTTATCGGGCGCTTCGGACCATCCGATTATGTCTATTTTCTCGTTTCCCAATTCATTTGTAACCGCCATGACGCGAGTGCCGCGCTGACCGACCAAAGAACCGATCGGGTCCACGCCCTCGGCTTTCGAGCCGGCGGCGATTTTCGTGCGGCTTCCCGCCTCGCGGGCCACCGCTTTAATTTCAACCAACTCATCGTGTATTTCCGGAACTTCCATTTCAAAAAGTTTTGAAACGAATTTCGGATGGCTGCGAGAAAGAATCAAACCTGGAATTCTCGCTTCATCTTGAACCGCCATTAAATAGAATCTTAATCTTTCGCCGATTCTGTAATGCTCGCCCGGAATCGATTCCGTATAAAACATTATTCCGCTCGCTCTGCCCAAATCAACGTAAACGTTTCCGCGTTCAACTCTTTGAATAGTGCCACTTACGATTTCGCCTTCTTTTCCGATATATTCTTTCTTTACCGATTCCCTTTCAATTTCCCTGATTTTTTGCAAAATGACTTGCTTGGCGGCCTGCGAAGCAATTCTGCCAAAGTCCGATTTGTCTTCAAGCGGAAACTCAAGCTCGTCGCCGACTTTTACGCCTTTCTTTATTTCCTTCGCTTCTTTAAGCCAAATGTGTCTGTCCGGATTGTAAACCGGCAAAAGTTCTTCGTCCGTTTCAATTCTTTCTTTTTCAACTTCGCCTTCTTCAAGTTCTTCTTTTACGCGGACAGTGTCTTCATCAACCACAAGTTTAACCTGCGAAAATTTCATATCGCCGGTCTTGGGATTTAATTTACATTTAATAAGCTCGCCTTTTTTGCGATATTCTTTTCTGTAGGCCGCCGCAAGAGACGCCTCAATGGCGCTGAAAATCGCTCCAGCGTCTATTCCTTTTTCTTGCGCGATTGTTTCAATCGCCCGGTTTAAAGCTTTAAGGTCTAACATTTTTTAAAATTGCCCCGAAGGGCCTTATTGCCATAATGATAGATAAAAGAATAAAAAGTGTCAAATTATAAAAAATCCGCCAGTCACAATACCAAATGTGGCTGGCGGCAATACAAATGTATTCTTTTTCAGATATCTTATATCGTTGTCAATCAAGACCGTCTATCCTTTCCATCAACGTGCCGATGTTCTCATGACAATTTCTTGTTAAGTTTATCAGATCGATAATATGGCAAGCTTCCTGCCCTGCGATCTCATCGTCTGTCAGTTCGTTCAATTCTCTAATTGCCTCATTCAGGTTGTCTATTGCCCTTTCAAAATTAGAGACTACCAGATCGGGATGGGTTGCGTGTTTCTTTCCTCTCTCACTCGTTCTCGGCGCCACCTCTATCTTCTTGGCAACGCCTTTCATCACCCTTGGAATGTCTCGCGGATTCAGCTTCTTGCCGCCTGTTTTCTTCATGAATTGCGTGTGAAGATTTTCTTGTTTGTCGGGCGGAAATGAAGCTAAATTCAAAGCCACCGCTTTATCGATTTCCCCCTTCATAAGCTTATCCCTGAGATTTACGCAGAGATTGAGATATTTCAACAAATTGCTCGCGTACCCCTGGGACATTCCAAGCTCTTCGGCCGATCTTGCTTGACTCCAGCCAAACCGTCTTTTAAATTCGACTATTACGCCGGCCTCCTCGATCGGGTTGAGAGATTCCCTGTCGCAGTTGGCTTTCGCGCTGCTCAGGTAAATTTCATCATCCGTCATCTCGGGTTTCAAAAGACAAGTAATGGTTTTAAGGCCCGCTATTTCCGCAGACCTCCACCTTCTCTCGCCGTCGATCAATCGTAAAAACAACGCGCCATCGGCATCTTTCTTGATGACAACCTTGATTGGATCCTCGACGCCACGCTTTTTGATTGACCCAGCCGTGCCCTTCAACCTTATCTCGTTAAAAATCTTTCTCGGCTGGCTAGGATTCGGACGGATCAATGACCGCTCAACTTCATAGGTTCTGCCAACTTCCATCAGTTGTATTTCTTCCATTGTCATTATGCATTCTGCTCCAACTTTTTTCTCTTTCAGTGCAACTGCCGCGCCGTGCTTCATATCTCACCTCCTCCTTATGTTAACAACAATTTATATATCTTTTCCTTATAAGATTATATTAGAACTGAAAAAATTATCAGCCAATTAAACTAATCTGTCAACAAAAATTTGCGCGAACCAACAGCCTCAACTATAATGGAGCTATTATGAAATTCGTCCACTTACATACCCATAGTCATTATTCCCTACTCGATGGCTTGGCAAAAATAGACGACGTTATCGACCGCGCCAAAGAATTGGGAATGAAAGCCGTCGCGCTTACCGACCACGGAAATCTTTACGGCGCGATCGAGTTTTACAAAAAAGCCGTTAAAGCGGAAATAAAACCGATTTTGGGGGTCGAGACGTACGTCGCCCCCCGGACGCGATTCGAAAAAGAACCCAAAATAGACGATCAATATGCGCATCTTATTCTGCTCTGCGAAAATAACGCCGGCTGGAAAAATTTAATCAAACTTGTCACCAAATCCTACCTTGAAGGATTTTATTATAAACCGAGAGTCGACAAAGAAATTTTAAAAGAACATCATGAAGGGCTTATCGCTCTTTCAGCCTGCGTCTCCGGAGAAATTTCACAACTGATTTTAAATAAAAATTTGGAAGAAGCCGAAAAGAAAGTGCGCGAATATCAGGAAATTTTCGGCAAAGAAAATTTTTTTCTTGAACTCGGCTACCACCCGAATTTTCCCGATGCCGAAAAAGCCAACATCGGCTTGAAAAAACTTGCCGAGCTTACCGGCGCTCCGCTTGTGGCGACCCAGGACATCCATTACATGAGGTCCGAAGACGCCGAATATCACGACATTCTTTTGGCCGTCCAAACCGGGACCAAAACTTCAGACGATGACCGGCTCACTTTAAAAGCCGACGATTTTTCCATGCGCTCGCAGGAAGAAATGATGGAAATTTTCAAAGAGACGCCCGAAGCTATCGAGAATACCGTTAAAATCGCCGAAAGATGCGATGTCAGCATCGCGTTAAATAAAATACTTCTTCCCATTTTTCAATTGCCCGAAGGCGAAACTTCTTCGATTGAATATTTAAGAAAATTAGCCGACAAAAGGCTTCCAGAACGGTTTGAAGTCGCCGATGCAAAAATAACCGAACGTTTGGATTACGAACTCGACGTTATTGAAAAAACCGGATTCGCCGATTACTTTCTCATCGTCCAAGACTACGTTAATTGGGCGAAAGAAAGAGGCATCGTTGTCGGTCCGGGCAGAGGCTCGGCCGCCGGCAGCTTGGTTTCTTACGTTTTGGGAATTATTGACTTGAATCCGCTTGATTACGATCTGCTTTTTGAAAGATTCTTGAATCCCGACAGAATCACAATGCCGGATATCGATATGGACTTTACCGATGTCCGCCGCGATGAAGTTTTCGGATATCTTCGCGAGAAATACGGCGAAGATAAAGTCGCGCAGATTATTACTTTCGGAACAATGGCCGCCCGCGCCGCGGTTCGCGATGCCGGCCGCGCCCTGGGCATGCCCTATACACTTTGCGACCAAATTTCCAAAATGATTCCGTTTAATCCGACCCAGGGAATGAAAGTCGGCTGGCTTGATAAAACATTGCAAAAAGTCGCCGAGTTTAAAGAAATTTACGAAACCAATCCGGATGCCAAGAAAATAATCGACGCGGCAAGGCATTTGGAAGGCGTTGCCCGCCACGCATCGGTTCACGCCTGCGGAATAGTTATCAGCAAAGACACGCTTACAGATTTTGTTCCACTCCAGCGTGCGCCTCAAGATTCGAACATTATCATCACCCAATTCGAGATGCACAGCATCGAAGATTTGGGCTTGTTGAAAATGGATTTGCTCGGATTGAAAAACCTGACAATCATCGAAGAAAGCATCAGGCTGATAAGAGAAATCAGCGGCGACGAAGTAAACATTTCCAAACTTCCGCTCGATGACAAAAAAGTTTACAAACTTCTTCAGGAAGGCGACACGACCGGAGTTTTCCAATTGGAATCTTCAGGAATGCGCCGGTACCTTAAAGATTTAAAACCCAACGAATTTGAAGACATCATCGCCATGGTGGCGCTTTACCGTCCGGGCCCGATAGAACTTATTCCTTCATTCATCAACCGCAAACACGGCAAAGAAAAAGTAACTTATCTTCATCCCAAACTTGAACCGATTTTGGAAAGCACCTACGGCATCGGAATTTATCAGGAACAAATGATGAAAATAGCCCAGGAACTCGGCGGTTTCACGCTCGCCGAAGCCGACACTTTACGTAAAGCCATCGGTAAAAAAATAAAATCGTTATTAGACGCTCAAAAAGAAAAATTCATCGAAGGCGAAATAAACAACGGCATAGACAAAAAAATCGCCGAAGAAGTCTGGGATCTTTTCCCGCCGTTCGCCCGCTATGGTTTCAATAAATCGCACGCCGCCTGCTACGCCTTAATTGCCTACCGCACCGCTTACTTAAAAACTTATTGGCCGATTGAATTTATGACCGCGCTTTTAAATTCCGACTCGGGCGACACCGACAGAATTTCTTTCCTGATGTCCGAAGCGCAGAAAAAGGAAATAAAAATTCTTCCGCCGGATGTTAACAGTAGTTTTGCCAATTTCGCGCCAGAAGAAAAAAATATCCGCTTCGGCCTTTTGGCGATTAAAAACGTCGGCGCCGCAATCGTGGAAGCGATTGTTGAAGAACGCCAGCGCGGCGGCCCGTTCCAAAATATGTCCGACTTTCTTACACGCGTCAGGCACAAAGACTTAAACAAAAAATCGCTTGAAAGCATGATAAAAGTAGGCGTGTTTGATTCATTTGGAATGGACCGGGGCGTTTTATTGGCGAACCTTGAGAATATTCTCGCTTTCTGCCAAAACATTAAAAAAACCCAAAATTCATCACAGACCGGACTTTTTGGAAGCAGCTATCACAGTCCGGCGCTTTTTGAAAAAAATAAAGAAGGTCAAACCGCGCTGTCAAAAGATAAACTTGCTTGGGAAAGAGAGCTGCTCGGACTTTACGTTTCCGGTCATCCGCTAAGCGGATACGCCGAAAAACTTAAAAAATTCAGCCCGACGCCGATTAAAAAAATATTGGCGGAAAAAGAAGGCACGAACGGCGACATTACCCAAATTACTGGAGTAATTTTGAACGTTCATAGAATCGTCAGCAAACTCGGCCAGCAAATTCTATTCGTCACCGTTGAAGACTTGAGCGGTTCTATTGAAATAATAGTTTTCTCCGACACCTTGGCGAAAAATCCCGCAATCTGGCGCGACAACAATATTATTGTCGCCAACGGCAAAGTTTCCTGGCGCAACGGCGAACCAAAATTCATCTGCCAACAAGCCGTGGAACTGTAAAACGATTTGTGATATTATTTTTCTCATGAAAAGCAATATAGAAAATATCCGCCATTCCCTATCTCATTTAATGGCGATGGCGGTCTTGGAAAAATTTCCAAAAGCCAAACTGGGAATCGGACCAATCATAGAAAACGGGTTTTATTACGATTTCGACGGCGCAAAAATCAGTGATGCCGATTTTCCGGAATTGGAGAAAAAAATCCGCGAATTTATAAAACAAGACTTGGAATTCAAAAAAGAATCCGCTACTTTCGCCGAAGCGAAAAAACTTTTCAAAGACCAGCCGTATAAACTGGAACTCGCCGAAGAACTTGATAAAAACAAAGAAAAAATATCTATTTATAAAACCGGTGATTTTACCGACTTGTGCGCCGGTCCGCACGTTAAATCAACCAAAGAAATAAATCCCGACGCTTTCAAACTTACCAAACTCGCCGGCGCTTATTGGCGAGGCGACGAAAAAAACAAAATGCTTACCCGTATTTACGGCGTGGCTTTTGAAACCGAGAAAGAGCTTAAAGATTATCTTGAAATGCTTGAAGTTGCCGAAAAATGCGACCACCGGGTTTTGGGAGAAAAACTTGATTTATTCATGGTAGACGAAGAAGTCGGTAAGGGACTTCCGCTCTGGCTGCCAAACGGCTATTTTGTCCGCCGCAAGCTCGAAAATTTCATGCACGAGCTTGAAGAAAAAAACGGCTACAAACACGTGCTTACGCCGATTTTAGCCAAAGAAGATTTATATAAAAAATCCGGACACTTGGCGCACTATAAAGATGATATGTACGCTCCGATTGAAATTGAAAATGAAAAGTATTACCTGAAACCGATGAACTGCCCTCACCACCACTCGATTTACAAAAAAACAAAACACAGCTACCGCGAACTTCCTTTGAGAATCGCCGAATTCGGACACGTCCATCGCTTTGAACGTTCGGGCGTACTTTCCGGACTTCTCCGCGTCCGCGGCTTTACCCAGAATGATTCGCACATCTACACCGACGAAGCTAATCTTGAAAACGAAATCGTCAACGTCATTAAATTAACCCGGGAAGTTTATGAAATTTTTGGAATAAAGGATTATTGGTTCCGCCTTTCACTGCCGGATTTCAAAAACAAAGAAAAGTACGGAGACATTAAAAATAAAGAGATGTGGGAAAAGGGCTCGGCCATTCTTAAAAAAGCCCTCAAAGATTCCGGCCACGAATTTATCGAGGCAATCGGCGAAGCCACTTTTTACGGCCCAAAAATAGACGTCCAAACCAAAAATATTTACGGCAAGGAAGACACTCTTTCAACCGCCCAAGTCGATTATTATTCCGCTTCCAGATTCAATCTTTATTACACCGATAAAGACAACACCGAAAAACCGATAATAATAGTCCACCGCGCCATCATGGGTTCTTTTGACAGATTTATGGCTTTCCTTATAGAAAAAACCTGCGGCAATTTCCCGCTATGGCTTTCACCTATCCAAGCCGTAATTTTACCTATCGGCGAAAAGCAAAATTCCTATGCTGAAAAAATTCTTAGAGAAATGAAGCGTGAAAATATCCGAGCCGAAATTCCGGATTCAAACGAAACCTTGGGCAAAAGAATCCGCGAAGCCGAACTTAAAAAAATCCCCTATATCTTGGTTGTCGGCGATAAAGAAATCGAAGCGAATTCCGTTTCTGTCCGCCAGCGCGGCAAAGGAGACTTAGGTGTGTTGAAATTAAACGAACTTATCGAAAAACTTAAAAGAGAAATCTCCGAAAAAACGGCTTAGTCATAATAATTGCAGAAATAGTAGTAATAAAAGATAAAAAGAGGCATAACAAAACATTGACTATCGTCAATAAACTGTTATGCCTTTTTAAAATAACAAAAAAACTCCGCTATGCGAAGTAAAAATTGGAGTGGAGGCGCCTCTCGCGAAGAGATAAGCGCCTCCGTAGGTAAAGGGGTCCGCGATGTTGCTCGTCGGAAGCGCCAGCTTCAACAGCCGATGCAAACACGTTTCCGTGCCCGACCAAGATTCCCCATATTTCCCTGGAAAACCTTTTCCGCCGTTGACGATGTAACACCTGTTCAATGGTTCAAAATCCTCCTTTCCTAGAATATACCAGCCAAATGACTGGCTTACCGATTAAATATTTTACTCTTAACGAACTAATAGTATTATAAATCAAATCCCAACCGATTTCAATATCATAAAAAAAGACCCACTTTCTTGTGAAAATGGGTTTGAGGAGGCGGGGCACTTACCGCCAATAGTAAGTGCCGCCGCTCCGGGACAAACAATTTTGGCGAGATTGTGAATCACGCGCCGAAACCTGATACTCGCCTGGTTCGCGACGCGCTTAAGAAAGAATTTTTAACATTGCCGCACTCCCTTCATGCCCTATCCCCTCGACGATTGGGGATTTTGGACTCTCCGATGGCAACCGATGGCCGATGCACGCTAGGCACTTGTGGTAGCTTGCCGCGCAGCGATTGCGGCACTTGTCATGATTGACCTCCTCTCGGGGTGTTACGGCGGGCGACGCGATGATGTCGAGGACGAGCGCGTCCCGCCGATGGCCTGGCTGGGTCAGCAGCCGGCGATCTCCTTGGCGATGATGTTGGCGCCGATGGACAATGTCGTAAAAATAGTGGTGGCCCCGGCGATCTCGGTGTTTTGGCCGGCGGCGCTCGCGGTGATGGCGTTCAACGATTTCAAACACGTCATGGCTCCCATAAGCAAATTCCTCCTTCTTATATTTCCGCTAAAACTACTAGCGGATAAAACGCCTCCGACTGGATAGCGTTTTATATATTTGTTTGGAAACGTTCAATAATGTTATAATCCATATTATACACATGCATAACAATTTGTCAACCCCACACTTAAATCTAAGTGTGGGGTCAACCCCACCAAAAATTATCGTTATTTTAGGCCCCACAGCCTCTGGGAAATCGGATTTAGCCGTCCAATTGGCTAAAAAATTTAAAGGCGAAATAATATCCGCCGATTCCCGGCAAATTTATAAAGGTCTAAATATCGGCTCGGGTAAAATTACCAAAAAAGAAATGCAAGATGTTCCGCATTATCTTTTAGACGTCGCTTCCCCAAAATCAACATTTACGGTTTCTCAATATCAAAAACTCGCGGGAAAAGCTATTAAAGAAATTTTAAGAAAGGGCAAAATTCCCATAGTTTGCGGTGGCACAGGATTTTATATAGACGCCCTTGTTTATAATTACAAATTGCCGGAAATCCCGCCTAACCCGAAATTAAGAAAAGAACTTGAGAAAAAATCGGCTGACGCGCTTTTTAAACAGCTCAAAAAGCTCGACCCTGCCAGAGCGAAAAACATAGACCAATTTAACAAACGCCGGTTAATAAGAGCGCTGGAAATCGTCTTAACAACCAAAAAACCCGTTCCCAATATTATCGCGCGTGATAATACGAATTACGATGTTCTTTTTTTAGGCATTAAAAAGCCACAGGAAGAACTGAAAAAATTAATCGCCAAACGGCTGGAAAAACGCCTTAAACAAAGCATGATTACAGAAGTAAAAAATCTTCACAAATCCGGCGTTTCGTGGAAAAAACTGGAAAGTTTCGGTCTAGAATACCGCTGGCTTGCCAGATATTTACAAAATAAAATCGGCTACGCCGAAATGATTCAACTTCTCCAAAAAGACATAGAACATTACGCCAAACGCCAGATGACGTGGTTCAAGCGCAATAAAAAAATCCACTGGATTAAAAATTACAAACAAACGGAGAAATTAACCGATAATTTCCTTTAAGATTTTTTTAAGCGCTTCCGGATTTCCCTTGCCTTTAAGTTTTGCCATTGCCTGGCCGATTAAAAATTGCAGCGCCGTTTCTTTGCCTTTTTTATAATTCGCCACCGCTTCCGGATTTTCTTTGACGATTTCTTCAAGCGTCGGTTTTAATTCGTCTTCTCCGGAAATCTGCTTCAATCCCCCTTGCTCGATAATCTTGTTCGGGTCCAAACCTGTCAAAGACATTTCTTTCAAAATGTCTTTCGCCATGCGGCTCGACAAATCTCCTTTTACAATCAAAGCAATCAAATCGGCAAAATTTTCCGGCGTAATTTTCAATTCGCCAAAACTGATTCCCTGCTCGATTATCAAACCCCTCAAATCACTGGTTAAATAATTAAAGAATAATTGGATGTTTTTCCCTTTATTCTCAGCCTCGGATTCCGAAACCGATTCTTCGAAAAATTTCGCCATTTCCCGGTCTTCAACTAAGCCTTCGGCCTGGCCTTCCGAAAGCCCGTATTCAGCCATAAATCTTTTTCTTTTATCAATCGGCAATTCGGGAATTTCAACTCTTAAACTTTCCAAATCGAATTCTTTCAAATCCATCAACGGCAAATCCGGCTCGGGGAAATATCTGTAATCGTGCGATTCTTCTTTTAACCGCTGGGAAACCGTGCGTCTTTTTGCTTCGTCCCAACCCCGCGTTTCCTGAACTATTTTCTCGCCTTTTTCTAAAAGTTCCGACTGCCTTTCAATTTCGTATTTAACGGCATCGCCCACTACTCTGAAAGAATTAAGGTTTTTTATTTCAACCTTGGTGCCTCTTTCATTGTCTTTGCTGATAGAAATATTTACTTCCACCCTCATCTGTCCTTTTTCCATGTCGGCATTGGAAATTCCCAGATATCTCATTATAAGCTGAAGCTCTTTGGCAAATTTAACCGCCTCTTCTCCGCTTTTGATATCGGGTTCGGTGACAAGCTCCATTAAAGGCACACTGGAACGGTTAAAATCAACTAAAGAATAATCTTTGTTTGCCGCGTGCGCCAATCTTGCCGTATCTTCTTCTAAGTGAATTCTGGTAATCCGCACGCCGTTTAATTCCCCGCCCATGACAAGCGGTTTATCAAACTGCGAAATCTGATAGCCTTTCGGCAAATCGGGATAAAAATAATTTTTGCGGTCGAATTTGGAAGTTTCCGGAAGCTTGCCGTTTATCGCCATTCCCAATTTCAAAACCGCTTCAACCGCTTTTTTGTTTATTGTCGGCAACGCGCCGGGATGTCCCATACAAACTGGACAAATATTAACGTTTGGATGTTTTTCTTTGGGGTCGTTTAAACACCCGCAAAACATTTTCGTTTTGGTTTTTAATTCCGTATGTATTTCTAAGCCTATTGTTGGTTTATACATATTTTTTAATTTAATCCCGTACTCCCAAACCCTCCAGCGCCACGGTTGGTTTGCGGCAGTTCACTAACTTCTTCAATTTCCGGATTTTCAATTTTTTGAAAAATAACCTGGGCGATTTTTTGGCCTTTTTTAATCTCGTAATCTTCAGCCCCCAAATTAACCAATCCTATTAAATATTCTCCCGTATAATTGCTGTCAAAAACTCCTCCCAAAGTTTTAATGCCGAATTTATGCGAAGGCCCGCTTTTATCCCAAATCAATCCGACATAACCTTCCGGAATTTTAACGGCAATTCCGGTCTTACAAGAAATTCTCTGTCCGGACTTTAAAACCGCATCTTCAACAGAATATAAATCCATACCCGCGTCTCCTTCTTGCGCGAAAACCGGAATTTTCGCTTCCGAAACCAACTTTTTTACGAGAATTTTCATTGTTTTTATGATTTTATAATAACAGAAAAACTCATTTTTTCAATTTATCTACTTGACAATATTCCAAAAATTGTTAATATTCTTTTTAGAAAAGATCTTTGGCAACTCAATAATTAACTCTAAACTTAGTTTCAAGGAGGACTTATGAATATTGTTATAAGCATTATTGCCGCGATGGCGGAAAACGGCGTTATCGGAAACGACAACAAGATACCGTGGAATTTAAGCAGCGACCTGAAAAGGTTCGCCAAGCTGACCACGGGTCACACACTGATCGTAGGGCGCAAAACCCACGAATCAATCATCCAAAGGATCGGACACCCGTTGCCGAACCGAAAAACAATCATTGTCACAAGGCAAAAACATTATCGAGCGCCGGAAAATTGCGAAGCCGCTTCCTCTTGGGAAGAAGCAAAAGCGATCGCCGGCACCGGAGAAGTTTTTGTCATTGGGGGCGCCGAAATCTATTCCTTGGCGATTCCTGAAGCGGAAACCATGTATCTTACCACCGTGCACTGCAGCAAATGTGAAGGCGATGCCTTTTTCCCGAAGTACGACAAAACCAAATGGAGAGAAAAAGATTTTGACTACATCCCTCCATCCAGAAGCGGAGAATATGGGTCTACATTCAAGGTCCTGAAACGAGTTTTATGAACTTCCCCCGTTTTCCATTGAGTTGGAAAGCGGGGGTTATTTTAATTATTGAAATTAATAAAATTACTGTTAAAATAGCAATTAAAGAATATTTGTTTTCTATAAAAATATTTATGAAAATAGTAAATAAAAAATTCGCAAAGAAAAAAGGAGGTTATTTAAACGTGATAAAATCGATAGAAACCGAAGGCAAATGCCCTTTTTGCCCGGATAATTTTAAATATCATAAAAAAGAAATTCTTAAAAAATATGGCGGTTGGTTTATTACGGAAAACAGCTGGCCGTATAAAAACGCAAAACATCATTTATTGATAATCGGCGTAAAACATAAAGAACAATTAAACGAACTTACCGGAAAAGATTTTAATTCCGTAAGGTTTTTGGCGAATTGGGCCGTTAATAAATTCAAAATAAAAGGCGGCGCCCTGACAATCAGATTCGGAAACACTGATTTTACCGGCTCAACCGTTTGCCATATTCATTTTCATTTAATTTCTCCGGAAATTAAAAAAAGTGGTTTGGCGAAAACGGTAAATTTTCCCATTGGCTAAAAATAATTAAGGCCCGCAGAAAATTGAATTCTCTGCGGGCCTTTTTTTGCGTCATAACCCCACAGGCGCGGGGATATGAGGATGAGGGTCGTAACCCTCCAGTTTGAAATCCGTGAATGTGAATTTGAAGATGTCTTTGACGTCCGGGTTCAGCGTTACCCGGGGAAGCGGCTTCGGTTCCCTGCCGAGCTGCATTCTGGCCTGATCGATGTGGTTCAGGAAGACATGAGTGTCGCTCGTCGTATGGACGAACTCGTCCGCTTTCAGCCCGGTCACTTGGGCAATCATCATGAGCAGTAAAGCGTACGAAGCGATATTGAACGGCACACCGATGAAAACGTCCGCGCTTCTCTGGCAGAGATGAAGGGAAACCTTGCCGTCCGCCACGAAGCACTTGAAATCGCCATGACACGGAGCAACAAAGACGCTATCCACGTCTTCGGGGTTCCACGCTATGACTTTGTGCCTCTTTGAGTTCGGATCGTTTTTCAGGCCTTCTATCAGTCTGGCTATCTGGTTTATCTCTCCACCGTCCCGTTTCTTCCAGTGGATCCATTGGGGGCCGTATATCCGTCCGAGATCGCCCTCTTCCAGGCCATACTGCGCGCAGGCCTCCTTTGTAGCCCACATGTCCCAGATCGGAATTTTGTTTTCCTTTAGAAAATCCACCCGGCTTTCCCCTTTCAGGAACCACAAGAGCTCGCCCACCACGTATCTGAAAGGAATCTTTTTCGTGGTCATCAGTGGAAAACCGTCGTCCATCCGGAAACGCATCGTATGCCCGAGCACGGCGATATTGCCGACGCCCTGGGTGTCTGTCTTCCGAAGCCTTCCATTGGCAAGAACGTGCCTCAGAAGGTCGAGATATTGTTTCATAACTCCTCCTTAATCACCTTACGTAAATGATCTCCACCCCTCTCGATTTCATGATTTCTTCACCGTTCAGCGAAGCGTGGCCCGAAGCAAAAAAACATCTGGCAAAACCAGCCAGTGCCACAGGCTTGGCGCACATCGGACACGGAAAAACTGAAGCATAAATATCCGTTCCTTTCAAACTAACGCCCGATCTGGCTGCTTCGATTACGATTGCCTGCTCCGCGTGCAAAGAGGTGGCGACATCGCTTTGTTTTCCCGCTTCGATAAAATCGCGGGGATCACCAAAAACATACGGTGTGTGCTCCGACGGCAAATGCTGATTATACGCGGTAAACAGAACCTTTCTGTCTTTGACCGCGACGGCACCCACATGGCGCCACCAATCGGAGCTTTTTTGGGATTCGCGGTTCGCCAACGCTATCATCTCTCTGTCGAACGCGTCGTGCGACTCGCGGTGATATCCCGCCGGCTTTGACGACATCACGTTTGTTTCATCCCACCTAAGAAAGGCCGAATCGAATTCAACACTCTCTTTGTTGGGGATGTATTTTTCCACCAGACGGCGCGAGACACCATCATCCACGGCGATTATTCCATAATCGCGGCAAATGTAATTGATCATGTGCGCCTCCAGTACCAAAACATTCCTGAACAGACCCAGGGTTTTTATTACTTTTACCATCACCTCCGGATCAACGGCTCGTATCTCCTCTTCCAAGTACGTAAACTCTTTCGTCAATGCCCGGCTGAAAATCAAAAGCGCATCAACGTTAGCTGCGTGCCTGGAAAAAAAACGGAGATAGCCATCGTGCAACACAGGCACATAAGAGATCAGTACTTTCTTCATTTTATCCTCCCGTTTTTTTCTCTCCCGCAGCATCCACCAGTGACAAAAGGTGTTTTTTCACCGTGTTCTGAATCATCTGCGACGTTGAAGTTTCCTCGGCCTGGCGCGGCAAAACAACCAGTTCACCGCAATACCGCTTGATCTCTTCGCGCTGTTTCTGAGGATAGCTGTCCTCAACAGCGACAAAGACATCCGGCCTGAGCTTCTTGATGAGTCCGTACTGCCATTTCCCTTTGTCGTTGATGTCGTCCACCAACGTCACAAAATCCACCGGCGCTTGATAGCACAGCATCTCGCACCGCTCGTCTTGCGGGACCACTGGCCGCATGGGACCCTTGTACAGCTTAATGGCTCGGTCGGTATCAACGCCCACCACCAAAACATCTCCTCTTCTTCTCGCCTGAATCAGATAGCGGACGTGCCCAATGTGGAGTAAATCCCACGAACCGATGGTAACCACGATTCTGTTATTCACCCCTCTGAGGCCATCCACCACCCGAAACAGCTTTCCGGCATCCAGAACAATCTTGTTTCTTAAACGCTTTTCGTCAAAAATCGCATCCATCTTTACACCTCCTTTTCGGATTTCATTATAGTTCGTTATAAATAGTTTAAAGCTATTATTTGACAAAGTTCTTAATTTTCTTTTACCACTTCCCAAACAAAAAAGCAAGGATTTTGTCCTTGCTTTTTTAAACCAATTCCTTAATTCTCTAATTATCCAACCACCTCAATGCCCATCGAGCGGGCCGTACCTTCAACGATTTTCATGGCCGCTTCAATGTCATTCGCGTTCAAGTCTGCCATTTTCTTTTCGGCAATTTCACGGACTTGAGCCCTAGTCACCGAACCGACTTTTTTCTTCAGCGGGTCAGCAGCGCCTTTTTCCACTCCCGCTGCTTTGCGGAGCAAATCCGAAGCCGGCGGAGTTTTAAGTTTGAAATCAAAAGTCCTGTCTTCGTAAATCGTGATTTCCGCCGGAATAATCGCGCCAGCCATATCTTTTGTAGCCTCGTTAAACTGTTGGCAAAACTGGCCGATATTTATGCCTTGCGGTCCCAAAGCCGTCCCGATGGGCGGAGCCGGAGTCGCGGCGCCGGCCGGAATTTGTATTATTAATATTTTCTTGATTGGTTTAGCCATATTTTTACATTTTTTGAGCCTGTAATGAATCAAGCTCGACTGCCGTTTCTCTTCCGAAAATCGCCAGCATTACTTTTAATCGTCCCCTTTCTTCGTCAACGGCCGATATCTTGCCTTCGTAATCTTTAAACGGCCCGTCTATTATTTTGACAATGTCTCCGACAGCGAATTCAAGTTTGAATTTTGTTTCATCCTCGCCTTTCATTCTGCCCATCAACGATTCTATTTCGTCTTTGGAAAGCGGAGTCGGTTCGGTCGAATCGGCGCCTACGAACCCGGTTACCCGAGGCGTGTTTCTCACCACGTACCAGGAATCCTCGCTCATTAACATGTCCACCAAAACATATCCCGGATAAATCTTTTCTTCAATGGTTCTGCGCTTGCCGTTTTTTATTTTTATTTTCTTTTCTTTCGGAACCAAAATGTTGAAAATTTTGTCGTTCATCGCCAAAGATTCAACTCTCTGTTTCAAATAACGCGCTACCGCGTCTTCGTATCCCGAATAAGTATGAACGGCATACCAATGCCTTTCACCTTTTTTCTTAAAATCGCCCGGCGAAACCCGGGTTTTCGGCTTAGCGGCGCCGTTTTCCAAATTATTTTCCATTTTATCGTTTTCCATTATGAAACCACTTTATCCAATATTAACGTAAAAATCAAATCCAAAGCGCCCAAAAACAGCGCCACGCCGATTGAAAAGCCGACGACAATCAAGGTTAATCTCGTGGTTTCCTGTTTTGTCGGCCAGTTAACTCTTAAAAATTCCCTGTACGCCTCAATTATATAATCTTTTATTCTGCTAAATGTATTCATGTTTTAATGTTTGTAGTTTGTAGTTTTAAATATCCAAGTTCTTAACCATTGTCGCCTGGCTTTGAATGAAATGCTTTCTCGGTTCAACCACTTCACCCATCAAAATATCGAATAATCTTTCGGCTTCTTGCGCGTCTTCAACCATAACTTGTTTCAAAACCCTTCTTTCGGTATCCATGGTAGTTTCCCAAAGCTGTTCCGGATTCATTTCTCCCAAACCTTTGTAACGCTGAATTATTATTCCCGAACGTTTTTCCGAACCCGCTTCTCCTTCCACCATTTCCGCTTCTTTAATTTCTTCTTCCTCTTCTTCTTTTTCTTTGCCTTTTTCTTTCAGCTTCTTTCTAGCCAGTTTTGCGTCGGTCATCATTTTCAAAACTTTTTCTTTCTCCGCCTCATCATAGGCATATTTTATTTCTTTGCCCGATTGTAATCTGAATAACGGCGGCTGTGCTATGTATAAATGACCGCTCGTAACCACTTCGTTGAAATAACGGTAAAAGAGCGTCAAAAGCAAAGTGCGAATGTGCGCTCCGTCCACGTCGGCATCCGTAGCAATGATTATTTTATAATACCTTAGCTTGCTTAAGTCAAATTCGTCGCCGATGGCGGTGCCTATCGCCATAACCAAAGAACGAATTTCTTTATTCAAAAGCATCTTGTCTATGCGGGACTTTTCAACGTTTAAAATTTTTCCGCGCAAAGGCAAAATAGCCTGAAATCTTCTGTCGCGCGCCGATTTAGCCGAACCGCCGGCGGAGTCTCCCTCCACGATGAATAATTCCGATTCTTCCGCGTCCTTGCTCGAACAATCGGCAAGTTTTCCGGGCAAAGTCATTCCGTCTAAAATACCCTTACGCAAAACCGTTTCTTTTGCAGCTTTGGCCGCTTTTCTGGCTTTTGCAGTCAATAAACACCTTTCAACAACCACCCTTGCCTCGGAAGAGTTCTTTTCTAAAAATTCTTTTAGAGCTTCGGCGACAACCGCTTCAACGGCCGTTCTTGCCGGCGGATTACCCAAACGTGCCTTGGTTTGGCCTTCAAATTGAGGCTCGCGAAGCTTAACCGAAACAATGGCCGACAAACCTTCACGAATATCGTCTCCTATTAAATTGTCGTCTGAACTCTTCAAATAGTTCCCACTTCTGGCGTAATCGTTCAAGCTTCTGGTAAGCGCCGAACGGAAACCGGTCAAATGCATTCCGCCGTCCGGAGTGTAAATATTGTTCGCGAAACTTAATTCCTGAGTTTCAATTTCCTGCGTATAAACAAAAGTCGCTTCCACGTCTATGTGGTCGGAAGTTTTATGAACGTAAAACGGTTCATCCTGAATCCGCTGGTTAAAGCGGTTCAAGTAAGTTATGAATGCCAAAAGCCCGCCCTCAAAACAGAAAGAATAATAATATGGAACTTCTTCGCGCCAATCGATAATTTCTATCTTCACGCCCTTGGTTAAAAATGCTTGCTGGCGGAGATGGTCTACTATTGTTTTTTTATTAAATTCAACGTTGCCGAAAATAGATTTATCGGGCTGAAAAGTTATTTTTGTGCCGGTTGTTTTTGAAGTTCCGACTTTTTTAACTTTGTATTGGGGAATTCCGGTTTTGTATTCCTGAACATACTGCCCGCCGTCTTTGTTTACTTCCGCCTTCATCCAAGTCGAAAGCGCGTTTACAACCGAAACGCCGACGCCGTGCAAACCGCCGGAAACTTTATAAGAATCTCCGCCGAATTTACCGCCCGCGTGCAAAGTGCAAAGAGCTGTTTCAAGAGCTGATTTTTTCGTCTGTGGATGAATGTCTACCGGAATTCCTCTGCCGTCGTCGGTTACGGAAACTTTATTTTCAGGCAAAATTTCCACTCTGATATTTTTGGCGAAACCCGCCATGGCTTCGTCCAAGCTGTTGTCGACGACTTCCCAAATTAAATGATGCAAACCGTCGATACCGGTCGAACCGATATACATTCCCGGCCTCTTTCTGACAGGCTCCAAACCTTCTAAAACATAAATGTCTTTAGCGCTGTAAGAGGCGCTAGCCTTTAATTCGTCGCCGTTTGATTCAACGACTTTCTTCTCTTTTTCTTCCGCTTTTTCAGCGGCTTTTTTAATGATTTTTTTGGGCATTTTTCGAATTTTCTCAAATTAAAACACCCCTAAGGGTGCTTTAATTATACCAAAAACTAGGGTAAAAACAAGCATTAATTTATTTCAAACCGAACGTCGCGCGGACAACTGCGGTTATCTGTTTGTCTATTGAACTCGTATCGTAGTAGCCGTAATCGGAAATTTCCGTAGAGTTTACGGGCGTTATCTGCGTGACTCCCATTTGCGCCGAACGGAGGTTCCCCAATTGCGCTCCGGTGCTTTGCGCTATTTGACTTGCGCGCTCCTTCGCATTTTTGGTAGCTTCGGCCAACATTTCCACTTTTAAATTCGCAATGCCGCTGTAATAATATTCGAGGGGAAAATTATTGAGAAAAACGCCTTCGTCTACAAGAACACCCGAATTTTTCGCGATTTCGGTTATACGATCAACTTCACCCGATTCAACCTTAACTTCCTGACTAAGAGTGTATGTTTTCTCGCGGTCCGGCGAATTCGGGTCTTTATATTCATAGTTTTGATTTACGGTAACCGAAGAAATGGTTATCGCTTCCGCCGAAATGGAATTATCCGCCAAATATTTTTTTACAGCTTCAAAATCCTTTTTTAACAACGCATTACCCGTCCTCAACTGGCTCTCTACGGCCGTTCGTGAAAAACTGAAACGCCATTTAATAATATCCGAACGGATGGCGCGGTCGGCCGAACCCGTGACGCTGATAACGTCGGTTAACTGTTTAACTTTATAGAAATAAGAGCCGGCGATTACACCGGTAATAATTATGCATCCGCCCAATATTGCCATTGCAACAGGGAAAGATTTTGAAAAGTTTTCCATAATTTAATTATACCAGAAATTAAAATATAAACAAACGATTTTTAAACATTTTCCGCTTCCTCGATATTTTGTTCTAAAACATTATCAGAATTGTCAAAAAGAATTTTTCCTCTGAATTTTTTACCTTCCAAAAATAATGGCAGCCAGTAAATGTCGTCTGACCACATTTCGCCAAACGGAATTTCATCCACGTGAAACCACTGCGGCTTCATTTCTTCGCTTTCGGCCGGCTCTCCTGAAAAATCTTTTGCCCGGAAAATATGAACTTCCAAGATTTCCAAATTACCCAAAAACTCGAATTCTATTATCCCGACTTTTTCGAAATCGCCAACTTCAATTCCCGCTTCTTCGCGAATCTCCCTTTTGGCCGCTTCTTCGATTGATTCGCCCTCGGAAACTTTTCCGCCAAATCCATTCCACCTGCCCGCGCCGAACCCGCGCTTTTTCATTCCAAGCAAAACTTTAGGATGCTGATGGATTATGCAGAGCGTTAAAAGTTTTTTCATTTAAATTTCACTTCTTCTTCGCTTTTACCCTTCAAAATCTCATCAACCATTCTAATCTCATTCCAAATTCCCTCTATTAAATCGTAATTTTTTGCTTCTTCAAGATTTACCCACGCATATTCAACCGCGTCATCGTCAAGTTTAACTTCACCGGATTCGTAAGGCGTATAAAAACTCATCGTAATGACGGGAATTCCGTCCGGTCGGATAAATGCCAAATCCAACAAAAACTTTATGAATCCCACTTCCAAATTAACTTCCTCCTTTATTTCCCGGCGCAAAGAAGTATATAAAGCGTAATACCAATGACCATCCGCGGTTGTCGGAGGCGTGTTTGTGTAATCGTCCGTTTCCAAACCGCCGCCAGGCACGGTCCATTTGTTCGGAAACGCTTTTTTATTTGGACTGCGTTTGGTAATTAAATACTTAAACTGACCACCATCATTTTTATGAATAATGGCCGTTGAAACTATTCTATGAAGTTCTTTGTTTTCCATATTTTTATTATTTTAATTTCCAGGCGACCAGCCCGTATTTTTTTATTTTATCACGATAACCGGGAAAACCATAGTACGCCCTTCTGGCTTCTTTTATTGATATTAACAATGGAAAAACGTCTTTTATTTTATGTTTTTTAAACACCGCTCCAATGCTTTTGTATAAGGCCGCTCCTAAAACTTTCTTTTTTAATTTTTCCACTCCACAAATAAAAATTATCGTGTCTCCTTTTCCAATTTTTCGGTAATTTTCTATAGCCGCCCTAGTTTCAACTTTTTTCTGTCCATTTTTTATCGCGTTAAAAATATCTTTATCAACCGCCCGAATTTTAAGTTTGTAAGTTTTATTTTCCACAGCACTTTTTATACTTCTTTCCGCTTCCGCAAGGACAAGGGTCGTTGCGGCCTACCTTATCAGAACTGGCGGCTGGCGACTGATGGTTTATAACTTTTTCCGTCATTTGCTGTTGATTGACGACTTCCTGTTGAGGCTTATTCTTTTGCTCTTCCTGCCAGCGCTCGAAATTCGCAATCATTTCTTTAAACATTAAATAGCTTTCACGGCGATATTCAACTAAAGGCTCTTTTTGGCCGTATGCCCGCATCCCGACTGACTCTCTTAACGCTTCAAGATTTTCCAAATGATTCATCCATAAAACATCCAGCATCGCCAATGGCGTTCTGTCTTCTTTTGCTTCCACAAGTATATCCTGCCTCTTTTTATAAAAAGCGGTTCTTTGCTTATTCAAAACGTCGTCGTATTCCAATAAATGCTTTCTCATATCGAAGTTCAAGCCTTCTATTTTCCTTTGCGCTTCATTTACCGCACGCGAAACCAAAGAAGATTCAATCGGTTGGTCTTCCGGAAGATTAAAACTTTCCATTAAAGATTTTATTTTATCGCCGCCGAAAATCCTCAATAAATCGTCTTCCAAAGAAAGGAAAAATCTTGAAGAACCCGGGTCGCCCTGCCGCCCGCTTCTGCCGCGCAACTGATTGTCTATTCTTCTCGCTTCGTGGCGTTCGGTGCCGATAACGTGCAATCCGCCCAATTCTTTTACTTTTTTCGCTTGCTCGGGAGTCGCCGGATTTCCTCCCAGGATAATGTCGACTCCGCGACCCGCCATGTTTGTGGCAACGGTTACCGCTCCAAGCTTTCCGGCCTGGGCGATAATTTCTCCCTCACGTTCGTGGTTTTTGGCATTTAAAGTTTCGTGTGGAATGCCGGCGCGCTTAAATAAGTCCGACAAAAGTTCGTTGTTTGTTATTGAGGCCGTGCCAAGTAAAACCGGCTGGCCCTTCATGTGCCGTTCCCTTGTCTCTTCAACTATCGCCCGGTACTTTGCCTCGAAATTTTTATAAATCGCGTCCGAAGAATCTTTGCGCGCAATCGGCTTGTTCGGCGGCACGCTGACAACTTCAAGATTGTAAACTTTATGGAATTCTTCGGCCGAGGTTTGAGCCGTTCCCGTCATTCCGGAAATTTTTTCGTACAAGCGGAAATAATTCTGAATCGTGATTTGCGCAAACGTCCGGGTTTCCTGTTTTACTTCCACACCTTCTTTTGCCTCGATTGCCTGGTGAAGCCCGCCCGAATATCTTCTGCCGTGCATCATGCGCCCGGTAAATTCATCTATGATTATTATCTCGCCATTCTTAACCACATAATGTTTATCGCGATGAAACAACGCCCTCGCTTTCAAAGATTCTTCCAAATAATGTACCAGCCGGAAATTTTGCGGGTCATAAATGTCTTTCAATCCTAAAGTTGATTCAACCTTATCTATGCCTTTATCCGTTATGCTCGCAGTTCGCGCTTTTTCATCAACTACATAATCTTCGTCTTTATCCAATCGGCTCGCTATTCTGGAGAAAATCTTGTAAAACTCGCTTGATTCCGCGTCCGGTCCGGAAATAATCAACGGTGTTCTCGCCTCGTCTATTAAAATACTGTCTACTTCGTCGATAATGGCGAAATAATGCCCTCTTTGAGTTTGCTGATTCAAATCATAGGCTAAATTGTCCCTTAAATAATCAAAACCGAATTCGGTGTTCGTGCCGTAAATAATATCGGCCAAATACGCTTCTCTTCTTGAAACCGGCCTTAAAAAATCCTGAAAAACTTTAAAAGAACCAAGCTCGTCCCGTTTTTCATCTTCCTGCGAAGCAACCGCTTTATATTCCGGGTCGTAAATAAAAGCGGCCTCGTGCATTAAACAGCCGACCGACATTCCAAGGCTGAAATAAATTTGTCCCATCCAAACGGCGTCGCGACGCGCCAAATAATCGTTCACCGTAATCACGTGAACTCCTTTGCCCGTCAAAGAATTTAAATAAACCGGAGCCGTCGCCGCCAAAGTTTTTCCTTCGCCGGTCATCATCTCTGCGATTTTTCCCTGATGCAAAATAATTCCGCCAATAAGCTGGACGTCGAAATGCCTTTGTTTCAAAACTCTTTTTGAAGCTTCGCGGATTAAAGCAAAAGCCTCGGGCAAAATTTCGCCGAGGTCTTTTCCTTCTTGGACAAGTTTTTTAAATTCAAAACTTTTATTTTTAAGTTCTTCGCCGGATAATTTCTCAAATTCCGGTTCGAAAGAATTTATTTTTTTAACTAAAGGTTCAAAATTTTGCTTGCCGAAAATTTTTCCGATAAAGTTAAGCATGCCGTTCGATTTTCATTTCTTTGTATTTTTTTATTTCTTGTTGGAGTTTATTGCGAACTTCATCTATCGCCAATCTGATATCGTCGCTCGTGTCTTCCGCTCTAAAAACTTTTTTCCCCAAAGTAAACGTGGCGTCGGCGCAAAAAACTTCGCCGCTCTTATGATGCTTTGTCGTTCTGGCGATTTCGACGAAAATTTCGACTTCTCCCTCTTTTTCAAATCTCTCGAGAAACTTATCCAAAGAACCGATTTTTTCTTCAATATATTCGCGGATTGAAGGGGTTAAATCCAAATTTGTGGCTTTTATGTTTATAGTCATAATTGTTAATATGATTTAATTAATATAAATATTATACGGTTTTCGGAATATTTCACAAGCAAGGCAAAAAAATCCCCCCTCCGACCGAAATCGGAGGAGGGATAAAAGATTATTTCTTCTTTTTCTTTCCCTTTGCTTTTTTCTTAGCAGCCATTGTAATATTCGCAGGCGTTTTTATATTTTTTTTATTAAAAATTTTTATCGCTTGCGAAAAGAATTTTTAGCCAGTGTAGGATTGTCGACCTGCCAACCGCGCTGACTATTAGAAACAAGTTCTTACCTTAATTTTAGAACAAATACATTTAAACGTAAATGTGGATAACTCAATTTCGCAAATTATTTTTTAAAAACCGCCTTTTGAAAAAATTTCTACGCCAAATATTCTATTTCTTCTTCCAATTTTACTTTAAATTTTTTATAAACTTCGTTTTTAACCAACAAAATTAGCGATTTCACGTCATTTGCGGTCGCATCAAGCGCGTTAACTATAAAATTCGGATGTTTTGACGAAACCATCGCCCCACCGTAAGAAATTCCCTTAAGTCCGGCTTCGGAAATCAAATAAGCGACTGGAATTATCGGGAACGGGTCGGTTTTTATTTTACTTTTCATATTCTCGTCGATTTTTTTCATTTGTTCGAGTGGCACGTTTTTAAAAGTGCTGCCGATGCTGGGATATTCGAGCGGCTGTTTTTCTATCCGGTATTTGATATTTTTTTCCGCTATGTCGCGCATTTCTTTTTTATCGCCTTTCGGCGCAAACAAGGTCGCTTCTAAAATTATTTCACGGCTACTATTGGACTTAAAAATACTTGAACGGTAAAAAAATTCGCATTCATCGGCGGTTCTTCTAATTATTTTTGTTTTTAGTTTTGAAATATCCAAACTAATAACTTCTTTAACGGCATTTTTTGTTTCTCCACAAAAAGCGCCTGCGTTGCCGCGAACCGCTCCACCCAATGTTCCGGGCAACCCCGCCGCCCACTCCAAGCCGCCTATTCCTTTTTCCAAAAAATAATCAACCAGCTCATCCATTGAAGTTCCGGCGCCGACTTTTACCAAATCATCTTCCTTTTTTATAAAATTTATTTCCGGCTTCAAAACCAATCCGTTAAAAATTTCATCGCTAAACAAAACATTCGTTCCCCCGCCCAAAATGAAAATTCTTTCTTTAGCCTGCCGGGCTTTTTCCACCCCCTTTGAAATTTCATCCACGTTTTTAGCCCGCAAAAAGAACTTCGCCGGCCCGCCGATTTTGTAATTACTATGATTTTTTAAAATAACATTTTCCTCAAACATGCCTATGTACCGTTTAGTATAAAAAATATCCGCCAGCATGGCAAATTTAAAGCCAATAGTCCGAAAAATGCCCAAACAGTATAAGCGCCTAAATAATGCTATAATTATCCATATGGATAAAGAGCAACTTAAAAAATTCATTACTTATGACATAGGGCTGGAAATAGTTTTATTTATCGCCCTTATTTCTTTTTATTTTAACCTTCTGCCCGAAAAAACAAATGAAATAGCGGCGGCCGTTATAGGAATAATCGCCACTCTGCCCGTCATCGTAAGTGCTATAAAATCAATCGCCCAAAGAAAAATAAACGTTGACCTTTTGGCAAGTATCGCTCTTGCCGCGTCGATTATTTTAAGAGAATGGACTTCTGTTATTTTCATCAATTTAATGATAACTTCGGCGCGTATTTTTTCCGACTATACCGAATCGCGTTCCCGCCGCGCTATTGAACATCTTTTAAAGCTGAAACCTCAAACAGCGCGGGTTAAAAGAGGCGAAACGGTTATTGAGCTACCGATTGAAAAACTCCAAAAAGGAGATATTGTGCTCGCCGAACTTGGAGAAAAAATCCCCGTCGACGGTTTTGTAGAAAAAGGCGAAGCGGAAATAGACCAATCGTCTTTAACCGGAGAATCATTGCCTGTTTCCAAAAAAGCCGGAGAAAAAGTTTTAAGTTCGACCTTTGTCGTGTCGGGAAATTTGGAAATCCGGGCGGAAAAAATCGGGAAAGAAACCGCCTTTGAAAAAGTTATTGAATTGGTCGAGTCATCTCAAAAAAATAAAGCGCCGTTGACCACTTTGGGAGAAAAATTTTCCCGTTGGTATATTTTTATCACTCTTGTCGGCGCGATTTTAATTTTTATTTTTACTAAAAATGCCTCTTTGGTTTTGGCCGTTCTACTCGTCGCTTGCGCCGACGACGTAGCCGTTGCCATCCCCTTGGCCTTTCTGACATCCATCGCTCACAGCGCCAAGCATGGCGCGATAGTTAAAGGCGGAAATTTCATTGAAGCGCTGGCTCAAATAAAAATAGTTATCAGTGACAAAACCGGCACCTTAACCCGGGGGAAATTAAAAATTGAAAAAATATTTCCGCTTGGCGGCAAAAAAGAAGAAGATGTCGTAAAAATCGCGGGTGCCATCGCGGTCCTCTCGGATCATCCATCCGCTCAAGCGGCCGCGCGTTACGCCAAAGAAAAAAAGGTTGTTATTCAAAAACCCGACAGCATTGAAGAACACAGCGGGAAAGGAGCTGTTGCCATGCTCGCCGGGAAAAAAATCATTACCGGAAAAATAAACTTTTTTGAAGAGCTTGGAATACAGATTCCTCAAGACGTAAAGCGAGCCGCCGCCGCGGAAAATGAAAACGGGTTTATTACTGTGTTTGTGGCACAAGAGAACAAATTAGCCGGATTTATGACCCTATCGGATGAAATCCGTCCCGGAGCCAAAGAAGCTGTAAGCGAACTCAAAAAACTCGGCGTTGAAAAAGTTGTTATGCTTACCGGCGACAGCGAAAAAATCGCCGAAAGAGTGGCGAAAGAAATCGGCATAGAAGAATATCACTCTAATTTGATGCCCGAAGACAAAATAGAATATTTAAAAAAGAACTTAAGCAAAAAACATAAAACCGCGATGCTCGGCGACGGAGTAAATGACGCGGCGACGCTCGGACTGGCTGACGTCGGCATTGCCATGGGAGTTATCGGCTCGGACGCGGCAATCGAATCGGCGGATATCGCCCTAATGCGCGATGATATAAAACAAGTTCCCGAGCTTATAAAAATAGGTAAAACTACAATGCGGGTCGTAAAACAAGACTTGGTAATTTGGGGGGTTGTTAACGTCGTTGGCCTGTTTCTGGTTTTTGGAAAAATAATCGGTCCCGAAGGCGCGGCTGCTTACAATTTTTTAACCGACTTTCTGCCCCTTTTCAATTCTCTCCGACTTTTCAGGTAATTATATTATCTCCACTATTTTTTGTTTTGAGGTTTTACCCGATACTATTTCTACACAAGAAGCGCTAACGTCAAAATATTTTGCCAACGCTTTTATTATCGCCGCATTGGATTTCCCCTCTTTCGCTGCCGCCTTAACCGAAACGTTATAATGCGTTTCATCTATTTTTAAAATTTCTTCTTTTTTCGCCCCGGGCTTGGCTTTTACAAAAATTTTCATGAAAATTTTTATCTTTTTTCATTTATTGCCTTGATATAATCGCAATAATCGCAATCGGAACCGGCTTCCGGAATTTTATCCGAATTCAAGCATTTATGCGCGTCTAAAATAATTCTTTCAACCCAATTGTCGCTGCCCGTATAAGGAATAAGAGTGATATCGAATTCCAACCTGGCATCAAACGCTTTTTTATCCGTCTTGCCATTGCAATAAACGAAATATCCGGTATCTGAAACTTTAAACCCGTTTTGGCGGAACAGCCATTGATAAATTTCCATCTGTCTTTTATATCCGTCTTGCCAATCTTTATTGAGCTCGGTAATTTCCTCGTCTTTTGAAGTAGCCTTGTAATCGACTACTATGTATTCTCCTTTGGAGTTCTGCCAAAGGTCGTCTATGGCGCCGGTTATTAAAAAGTTTGTCGGCTTATGCAAGTACTGAATGCCGGTAAAATTATGCCGCCATTTATCCAAGTCTTCATGCGCTACCGGACGCGCGTCCACGCCGTATTTTTCGATTAATGGATGTTTTGTGCCGTTGGCGCGATGAACGTCGAATTCCATCTTAAGAAGTTTATCCACTGCGGAATTCAAAGAAAAAGGAAACCCCGGCGGGCGCCCGATTCCAAGCCTGCGGTCGAAATAAAAACATCTCGGACAACTAAAAAATAAATCCAATTTTGAACGGGATAATTTAAAAGGTTCTTGAGAATCCGGTTCGTATAAGCCTTTTATTCTTTTTGAATTATAGTATTCCGACATAAGTGCCTAAATTCTACGCCTTATGCCGAAATAAATCAAAATAAGCAAATTACAAAAAATGCCTTATCAAAAGAAAAGTATTTATAAGCCAGAAAGCCACGCCGCTGGCCGTTAAAAATAAAACAACTTTTGTTTGTGTGTCCATTTTAAAAAAAAGACCGTTTGTAATTGCTTGATGGCTAAACGGTCAAAGCCATGATAATACTTTTTTAATATCCATCACCTCCTTCTTATAAGTTTTTACGATTCTCGAATGAAATATTGATTCCGGCATCTCTGACGGCGCAGGCAATCGCAAATTTCGTCTTGTGGCTGTCATGCGTATAAACAGTCACTTCTTGATGGGTGGTGTTGCCTCTTATAGACAAAAGCACTCCTCCATCAATATCGACGATTTTCACACGTCGGTCGCCGTTTGCGGAAGGCAGCCCAGCCTTTATGTACCCAAGAGATATTTTATAAACCTCGGGCTGTTTGTGAGCGATGTCTACCGGAATTAGCGCGGCATCAATTACCGTCGTGTGGCTGCCGCAATACTTGCCACCCGACCTTTTATCTTTCTTATTTTTCGTCAACATACGCCCTCCTTTTTAAAAAAAGAACGTTAATGCCAACTTTCAACGTTTTTAGAGCTAAAAATAAAATAGCGTGTTTCAGCTATCTTGTCAATCGATTATTTAATAACCTTTTTATATTCAAAGTAAGAATAAACAATTACGTAAAGAGTGGAAAAAAGAACCGGAACTAAAATAAACAAAAACGCCAATCTTGGGAAAAACAATCCCAAAAACGAAATTGCTCCCGTAATTTTAAACAACTTACCGCCAAGCTTGTGTGTTTTATCCCATACCTCTTCACTGCTCAAAGTCCAGGGCGTTCTAATACCGATAAACCAATTCTTTTTGGCGCTTTCAATTAAAACTCCGCAATAATAAAACAGTATTCCAAAAGCCGGCGCTATCGCCCGATTCATGTCAAATCGCGAGCCAAGATTCCAAAAAACCGTCAAAAGATAAATGTAAAAGAAAAATAGTATTATAAAAACTATAAAATTATTGAACTGTTTTTTGAATTTTTCGACATTCGCTTTAAGCGGGTCCAGTTTGGGAATTAAAATCAAAAGTAAAAATACCGCCAAAGAAATAACCGGCATTAGAAACAATCCCCAAAACTTACCCATGTAGCCATTGGCTTCTCCGTTAATGCCCCAATGCGAAATCATTCTATCCGGCATTTGCGGATATAAATACGCGCTGATAGCAAAAGACGCCAAAATTATCAACGAAATTATTATGAAACTTTTTTTCATAATTAAGATTTCCTTTTTTGGAGCCAGCTTAAAACAAAAAGTATTCCGACAATAATGGCAGGCGCTGAAATTGAAACGTACCAGCTCCAATGGCGGTCAAAGCCAACCGCAAAAACATAATATATTGCAAACACGAAAAATGCGGCCGCCCCGAACAAATCATATTTCCAGGCAATTATAACAATCGCCAACAAAGCGAAAGAAGGTAAAAGATGAATTAAAAGGCCCAAAATATTTTGCCAGCTGCTGCCCCCACTTAACGCGTCCAAAGAAAACAGAGATAAAAACAAAACAAACCCCAGACTTAAAATTCTCGGCGACCAATAAATAATTTTATTTTTGTAATCCATAGTATTATTCGAAAAATATCCTGCCATCAGGCGTGGCGCATTGCGGCGGATTTGATTTCATTATTGAAAAGCCCGCCATAATGCAAGAATTAAAATCCGTTATCTGTTTCAAAAGTTCATCGCATTTTTGCTTGCTTGCGGAATCGCTCATTGGCAGACACCTCGCAAGCTGACTGGCAAGACTATCATCCGTCGACAACAAGTCCAACTTAATGGTTTGAACTATACTGTCCACTACTGTATTAATATTAAACTTTTCGCGCTCGCTAGTACAGGCCTGATTCTGCACCTCGTCATAATTGCCGCAATTGGAATAACGAAGAATAAAACTTAGCTCGATAAGCTTACCATTCCTGGGAACAACGTATTTATATGAGGAATAAACGCTTCCGGCCGCGCCTTCATATTTAACATTTACGCAATAAATCCTGCCATTTACCACTTCTTGCGAAACTACCTCTGTTAAACTGCTTTTTTCTAGTGGAGTTTCCGCACAAGAATAAGTCCCCGAATTTACCCGAACCGCCGGCGGCCATTCCTGAGTATAAATATATTGAGCGATTAATTTTTCCGGATACTGAAATGAAATACCGCCATTGCTGTAATTTCTCAAAACCTGATTTTCTTCATAGGGAAGGATTGAAATTCCCGTTATAAGCCATTTATCGCCGAATTTTACCACTCCGATTTCAACCGCCCGCGACCCGGACATGCCGGTGCTTGTCATGTCTATTATTTTCCCGCTTACGTCATAAGCGCCAGACCCAAATTGCCTGATATCCGCTATCACAATCTCATCGGGCCACGGGCTGGAAGTTAGCCTACCTGGAGCTTTTGACGGATCGGCTTCCCACTGCATCAGTAAATCCGGAGCGACAAAATCTTTATAATTTTTTTTAATGTCTTGAGCAACCGTGGAAGATAACAAAGAAACATTCTTTAACGCGTAGCCGAAATTTTCCACAACGGCTCTGACGGCGACTGATTCATCGATTTTAGGGCTTGAAAAATACGGCCGCGCAAGATAAAAAATACCTCCCAACAAAACCAGCCCGGAAACTACTAAAAGAATTTTTCGATTTTTTGAATAAAATTCAAACATCATATATAAATTATAATCATCCCAATAATTCCCACAAGTAACAAATAAACCATGCAGGGAATGAATACTCCTTTAAGAATTTCCCTTTCTTTATTTTTTACGCCGACTACCGCCTCGCCCGACAACATGTCCGCCAAAGCTATCATGTTGCCGGCCGATCCGCCAACCACGCCAAGCGATAATATTACCGCCACGCTGAAGCCAAGCGCTTGTCCGGCAACGCTGAAAAAATTTCCAAACATAATATTTGAAACCGTGGCGCTACCGGTAATAAAAGCGCCAAAAGCGCCGATAAACGGCGCGAAAAACGGCAACCAACTTGTCTCAAAGGCCTTAGCAACAAGAGTTATCGCCGCCGGCAAACCGGAATAATTTTGGCTCGAATTTATCATTAATTGAACGAACGCCGACATTGAAACAATTACCAAAAATGGACCTACTGCTCCCTTTAGGGCATTTGCCATCGAAAACGAAAGAATTTCTTTTTTTCTTCTCCAGATAAAAGCGGTAATTAATCCGGCAATAATAAAAGCAAAACCGGGATTAAATAAGTTGAAAACGTGATTAATTATTAAAGAAATATTAACGCTTGAATTTCCTAAAAATATTTTTCCCAAAATCAAAAATACTATTAAGAGTCCGTAGGGTAAAAACGCTTTAAAAGCCGGCATTGTTTTTTCAATTTTTTCTTCCCCGCGCAAAGATAAAACGTCTTTGGGTTTAAAAATATTTAATTTTGTCGAAAACATTACCAAAAGCAAGCCGATTATTGAACCTATAATCGAAGGAAATTCTTGCCCCATGAACGCGGCGACCAACACCGAAGGTGCGACAAAGGCGATTCCCGACCAAATGGCAAAACCCAAACCGCCGAAAAATTCTTTTTTTTCATTTACTCTTCCCGAAGTGATTATCCAAAGCATAAAAACGGGAACTATAAACCCAACACAATTTATAAGAGACGAGATGTACGGTACCGAAGAAATATCCAAACCGGCGAAGCCTATTCGAATCGGCGCTCCGGCGGCGCCAAAAACAACCGAAGCACTGTTACCTAAAAGCGCGACTACTAATGCTTTAATCACCGGAAGGCCGAGCCCGACGAGAAGCGGCGCGACAACCGCCACCGGAGTTCCAAATCCGGCAGTACCCTCGATAAAATTTTCGAAAAACCAGGCCAATATTATTATTTGTACCCGGTAATCTTTTGAAAAATGCTCAAGATAATATGAAATATTTTTAATCACGTTCAAATCTTTCAATATCCCTAAGAAAAAAATCGCTCCAAAAATAATAATAAAAATATCAAAAGCCACAAAAAAACCTTTAATATAAGAAGATAAAAGCGAGACGGGTAATATCTGCCAGTAAAAAATAGCCAAAAACGTAAACAAAGCCACTGTAATAACTGATGCCCTAAGAAGCGAAGTTTTTACCCAAAGCAAAAGAATAATAAAAACCAAAAAAGGAATTATCGACAGCAAAACCGGCAAGTTAAACATTATTCATATTTTACACTTTCGGCAAATTTAGAGCAAATAAAAGGCCGTCCATTCACGAAAACGTGGATGAACGGCCTCTTTCTAGAACTTAATCTTGTCTCCTGCATTTTCCGCCCCTTTCTTTGTCGTGCCGAATATTTACATGCACGCCAATTCTTTCTTGTACTCCAAACGAGAATTCGATGCCGAAAATTTTGATACCCGCCTCTACTTTTTCTTCATTAACCAAACCGATATTCACGTCCGAATTTGATTTTTCTTCCGCCGATTTTTCGGAAACGCTGCCTGCGCCATCCAAAACAATCACCTCGTCCGCATTTTCTTTCAAAGCGTTCATTTCCCTTACCTCCTTTATTAAGTTTTAAACATGCCCGAGATAAGCGCCCTTAAACAAATTGCCCCGGCATTATCTCGCCGAGGCAATCTCTAAATTTATACCAACTGAAATTTTTACGTCCTGTGATTAAATTGCTCGGGCCAAATAACGCCTAAACTTAATTTACGTCTAAACCAAATGGCAATTCTATTCACGTGTGGAAAATATAACTTTTTCATATCCTTCATTGAATATAACGATTATCCGGCAAAAGGGTTTCGCTGCAAAAAAGCGGGGTAAAACCCCGCTTTTTTATGCTATTTAACGTCTATTAAGCTTTCTTAAAATTCCGATACAAATAATTAAATAACATTCCGAAAGCAGCCAAGAAAAAGACGAAAGAGAATATCCATCCGATAAACGGAATAATATTTACAATCTTCATTACCACCACGCCTGTTGTAACGCTTTTCCAATTCGCCCCGAATTCCGGTTTTTTTAAAAGCTTCCGGAAAATAATCGTGCCTAATACTATCGGCGCGAAAACCGAAGCAAAAAGCGCCATCACGGAATAAAGCAAAATTCCCGCGACACCCAATAAAATACCGATTATCGTGATGAAAGAAATTATTACCGCTATTGGCAAAACCACTAAAAGAATAAATCCGCGCAATGTTTCTTTGCCAAAATTATCCAAAGTATGGTTTATCGCCTCTTCTAATTTTTTACCCAACACGAAATATGCCACCAGTGAAGCCGTCAAAGAAATCAACAACATTATCAGCCACGACGCTCCCAAAAATCCCATAAAACCTTTTTTTACCGCTTGTTGATTTTGTGCCGGAACAATTTCTTTAAAATTAACTTTGCCGCTTATTTTGGCTCCGTCTTCAATTGTCAGTTTTTCCGGCGCGCTGTAGTTTAAATCTCCGCCGATTTCCGCTCCGCTACCAATAATTAATTTGCCGCCTGTTTTTGCCAAAATATCGCCTTTTACCTTGCCATCAATACGAACCGTATCACCATAAACCGAAAGGTCGCCCGCCATATTGCCGTCAATTGAAATATTGCCTCCCGCCACTACCGTGTCACCGTCAATTTTCAAATTCGATTTTAAACTTACTTGTCCGCCGGCCGCCAAAAGTTCTCCGCCAATTTTACCACCAATCATCACCGTACCGCCGACAAGACGCACGTCATCGCCAACGCTGGTTTCAACGATTAAAGTTCCTCCGGCCGCGTTTAAATCATTAGCCACGTTGCCGGTAACCATAATCGTTCCCCCAACCGTAAAAACGTCCGCCTTTGCCATTCCCATGATATTGACGTTATTTCCGGCCGCATAAAGATTTTTCGCGGCAACCGCGTCCTTGCCAAGCGCGTAAACTTGCCCGCTTTCAAAATCCGCGGCAAAAGAAACAAACGGCACCATTAAAAAAGACAAAGCGAAAACTAAAAATATTTTTTTCATATGTTTTGAACTAAAATCGACCTTTGATTAATTTAAATAGTTTCGACCTTATGTTAACATTTTACCCTAAAAAATAATAAACAACAATAAAACTTTATTAACGTATAAAAAACCGCCAACCAGACAAATTGCGTCTGTGTATTGGCGGTTGTCGAAACAGGCCTGCCCGTTCTCTTTTAAATATCGGTTTTCCCTTTGGTGGGCTCCCAGAAGAACAGGATAAAGCCGTCTGTGTGTATTATTTCGATAATAGCCTCATCGCGGTTCATGTTTCTACAAACTTCTCCGCCGATAAAGCTAATAATCGCCCTTTGTTTAAATCTATCCAGTTTTTCCCATTCATTAACCGGTAAGGTACCGATTAATATTGCCGCGACCAAAAGAAGCATCATTTTTTTCATACACGCCTCCACAAAGAGATTCATTATGAAAAAGGGCCTCTGTCTTTAATACTTAAAGCTTTTTATGATCTGAAGAGAAGATACAATATTCCGAATATAATGTCAAAACTTTATTATTTTATTGCGGTTTTTATTTTTACAACGAAAACAGCTCGTCTATCGACGCTTTTAATTCTTTTGCTATTATCAGCGCGAGTTTAAGAGACGGATTGTATTTCCCTTGCTCGAGAAAAACAATCGTCTCCCGCCTGACGCCGGCTTTTCGAGCAAGCTCTTCCTGAGTCATGCCTTTTTTTTGGCGGTATTCTTTTATCCGATTTTTCATAAATTTATTTTCGGGAATAATATTTGAATATCGCGGAGTATATTAACATAAGCAAACATACAGAATAAGAAATCGTCAAAGCTGCCGTGCTTAAATCCGGTTTTGTGTCGCTAAAAGCAAAAAAGACGAACATTGTAATTACCGCGAGCCAACTAAATATTTTTATAGCCAAAAGCGCCGCTTTGCCGCCGATTTCATAATCTCTTTCATCGGCGACTATTTCTTTAACCGCCCGGCGTGCGACAAGAAGAATTGCAAAGGCTAAAGCCACTACCATAATCGGAATGAGATAATTTTTACTCGCCACCGACACACCCACAACAATAGATACCACTACCGCAATCGCTATTTTTAAAGCAGTAAATTGTTTTAAAGTCATTTTTATTTAAATTTGTTCTACACGACCTTTTTCTAATGTTATATAATTCTAACATCGATGTCAAGCGCCAAGTGGATAAAAAAACCGCCCCAAAAAGAGACGGCCTTCAATTAATAAAATAATTATTTTTTCAAATTAAAGCTTCTGACAATATTGGAAAATGTTTCCCTATGCCCATCCCAACTGCTTTTTATTGTATTAAAAGATATTACCCAAACATCATCCCCTTCGCCCCGAATCGCAACCATCAAAATTTTAAAATCTACTCCTTGCTGGGTTAATTCTACTTCTACCGCGCGAACAGCCCTGCCATTTATATTCACATCTTGCTCATTGGCAAAAACAGCGCTTGAAACTGTTTGTAAAAGCGAATCTTTAATAGTTTGCATATATCCTGCCATACTCTTGCCCTGAAGAGTGTCATAACTCACCGCAAAATAACTTCTAAAATTAATTTTTTGCGCCGCGGGGTCATTAAGCTGTTCATTGGCGTTAACAGCCATCGCCAAAGTTCCAATTGCCGGTTCGGTTTTTTTCCAGCCTGCGGGCAAAACAATGTCAAAATCATCAGCAACAAGTTTATTTTGATTTTCCACTGGCGCTTGTTGTCCGATATTCTCGGGAAAATTAGTTAATGTTTTTTTTTGTTTTATAAAATAAAAGCTGGTCAACACGGCCGCAACGGCAATCACAATTATTAAAACGATAACTATAATTTTGTTTTTCATATATTTATTATAAACCTTTGACAAATTCGGGACAAATAAAAAATGTTAATAATAAAAAAACCGCCCAAACGCATAATGCGCCGGGCGGCAAATTCACTCTTTATTTAAACCTGGAGCTAAAGGCGGCCGATACACCTTTGCGCGACATGAGCCATTTCATCAAACCGCCGGCTCATATGGTAGCCTATTTCCTTGCCTGTCAGTTCATAGAACTGGCGGTAGAAAGTGGCGCCCATTTTATGGTAGTAAGGAATCTTCATCACGCGATAGTTTCCTCTTTCGGGAAAAACGCCACATATCGCAAAACAAATATCACCTCCCTTCCTTACCATTATGGAGTCGTCCATCGCCGTATAATCAATCGCCCACCAGCTTTCGGGAGTTTTCACCGCCAATTCCGCCAGTAAATTGGAAACATAGATTCCGCACAACAAGACGTCGCTTGAAACAAGCTTTTGGTTGAAAATCTCATCTGTTATTTCTTTTTCGAAAACACCTCTCAGTTGCCCCTCCTTAACTGCGACAATACCAATTTTGTCGCGAAGAATGCTATCCCTTCCTCTAATGAGGGACGCCTTCTTCAACAAATTGGTTAAATCGCCAAGTTTCAGATTTTTCTCGGCTTCTTTAAAACTTATGATTTTCGCCATGGCTCCCTCCTTATTATTTTCAATTAAAACTTCTTATTTCAATGTTCCAAACCGTAAGTGTGTATATAAAGCTTATACTCTATATTTCACCGGTGTCAATTATAAAACCGTCCAGGAAGGGCGAATTTTGGGCGGGGAGTTAAAAATTAAACTCTCTTCATTTGAGCTAATATTTTATTAGCCAAATCTTGTTTATCTATCAAATATTGATCCCACTTATTAGAGTCGTTTCTTCGTCTGCCGGCGACAAAACTGTACGCAATTCCATCTTGATATTTTACTGGTCTACTTTTTTTAAGAAAATCCGGAACGGGCACAAACCATAAATGATCCCAAATATCGCCCTCTTCTGTATCGAAAAAACAAAATACTATTGCCATAGAATAGTTTTCTACTAATGATTTTTCTTTAACTCGCACCACGAAGGGCTTTTCGACATTTCCTCCAAAACGACTCTTAACTTGAATGTACATTATCTTTAAACTTCCTTTCTCTTTTACAATCAAATCAATACCCTCATCGTCAGAAATTGGCTTATAACAAGAAAGCGTGGTATCGCCGTAAAGCGTAATAAGTTCTGCAATTCTTGCCTCGGCAATATCGCCTTTTTGCTTAGTAGAAACATCTTTTGAAATTTTGTATCCCTTTTCTTCCTTTTTAATCTCATAACTCAATTTTTTTGTAATGATATGAGAAATAGCTGGGTTAAGACCGAAAACCGAAGGCGCAGTTTTAATAAAAAGAGATCTTTCTTTCTTGGAATTAATATCAACAACAAGCTGAGCGTTCATTGTCGCTTCCGGCGTTTTTCCGGCAGTTTTTAGCCAACCGCGATCTAGGGCGATTTTTGTAATTTCCTTGCTATGAAGTGGTTTGCCCGCTTCTTTTAAAATTTGATATGCGATGTCCTTAAATGAGTTCATAATTTTATTGCGCAAATGCGCTGGCTAAAATTGACTGCCGTAATGCATAAAAATCCGTTGCGGTTTCGCGCTGGATATTTTCCAGATTGCTTGATTTTTGAGATACTGAATCCAGATACGCGACAATTTTCTTCTGTTCGGCTTCTGGCGGCACAGAAATTTTTGTAGATTTTGCAGTTGTGATAGTAAATGTACCAACAACTGTCGCGCCACTAAAATTAGATTTGATCTGTTCTTTTAAAGTTGATGACTTAAAAAAATACTCAATAAAACGAGAATCTACACCTGACTTTTTTTTCAGCCAAATAATGTTACCGTCTTTAAAATAAAACTTGTCATTTTTTTTAACTACATAACTTATCCCAATAGTACCAACTCCAGTAACGAGGATATCTCCGTTTTTGGGGACGCCATATTTCTCTTTATATTTATTGTACATTCTTTCACTAATAAATATCGGGGTTTTAAAAGGTTTACCCTTTGACAGACTGACAATTTCTCTTGCTCTATAAAACGGAACGCCATTATTTGTCCATTCAGATTTAAAAACGCGCTTGCTCGATGTAATTTCAAATAAATCTCCAAGAGTTTTATCTACCCAACCCCTTTTTTCAGCACGAGAAAATATTTGCTGAAAAGCGGAGGGTAAAAGAGCAGCAGCGTCAATAGATGATTCTTCGCGCAAACGGCTGGCTTCATCAATTTTCGCAAAAATATTTTCAATTTTTTTAACAATTCTTTTTTGCTCTTCGATCGGAGGGAATGGGATTTCCAATTGTGAATATTCAGAAATCCAATATCGCTTATGTTGTTTGTGGCTAAATTTAATTGTTTGTATCAAATAAAATAAATATTTTGCATCCGCGATCCCCTTTTTGGCATGCAAAATTTTCATTGCGGACGACTTCACTTTAAATGGAAAATCAACAAATTTTGTGGCAGTAGTAAAATCATCAAAAATGATTACTGGCAATTTTTCTTCCGGAAAGATGCCTCTTTTTTCATTTGTATTTCCTAAAATAAAAGTTTTACCAGCGGTCAAAACTGGAGTTGAGAATTCATCTTTGTATCCTGTTGAGCTAACCAAGTATTTAGTTGGTTGCTCATAATCTAATACTTCGCCTAACTTTTTCGTTGGCCATTTCATAATGCTTTTTTGATTTCTTCCAAAAGACGTAGAATTTTAGTTTCCTTTTCTCCAATATCTTTGACCAATTCCACTGGCGGTTTATGTGCTAATTCTTCCTTGCGAATTGGATTTTTGGCGGTCAAGTCAAAGGTTTGTAATTGTTCTATTGGAATAAGCCAGCTGTTTTCCGATTCAGTTCGTTTTTGGAATTTTTTCCAGCAATCATTAAGATCGGCATCTTTCAATGGTCTGGTTTTGGAAAATTTTCCGATTAAATCATAATACCAAACTTCTTTAGTCGGCTTACCTCGCTCAAAAAACAGAAGGTCGGTTTTGTTGCCAGTGCCAACGGCGGTGAATAGTCCTTGTGGAAGAGAAACAACAGCAAAAAGATTATTTTCTTCTAAAAGTTCTTTTTTGGTATTCACAAACGCCTTTTCGTTTGTTCGGAAAAGAAAACCCTCATCAATCACCATGCCACAACGGCCTCCGGGCTTAAGCCGGCGTAAAATGTATTGCACGGATAAAACCTGCGTGGCGCTTGTTGGATAGGGAAAATTTTCCAAAAGAGTTGTTTCTTCCTCGCCGCCAAAAGGAGGATTAGTAAGCACTACATCAACCCGACTAGTCGGATCAAACTGACGAATGTTTTGCGCAAAAGTGTTGCCACGCTTTAATTTTGCGCCATATAAATCATGTAAAATACAATTCATCACACCCAAAAGAAACGGCACCGGCTTTTTTTCCTGCCCTTGAATAATGCCGGACTGAAGTTTTTCGTATTCTTTGGCAGAAGGCTTTTTAGCTTTTAAATATTGAAACGCCTCTACCAAAAAACCAGCTGAACCCATAAACGGGTCAAAAATAGTTTCGCCGACCTTCGGATCAGTAATTTTCAAAATCAAACGAATTAGTGGCCGTGGCGTGTAAAATTCTCCTCCAGCTTGACGACCAGATGACCCCATTTTTTGTAACGATTCCTCATAAAATTGTGTGATAATTTGCGAGTCTTCAAGCGTGCGCCAATCAAGTTCGTCTATAAGATCAAGTACCTCGGCCATTGTATAAGCTGAATCCATAAACTTTGTGGGAGCTTGCTGAAATACTGAAGCCACAAGTTCTCGTTCCGACGTGGTATCAATTTTACGGATATATGGTAAGAGTTCATTGCGAATAAAATTAAATTTCTCCTCTGCCGTCTTTGTGCCATGCATCCACGAGTGCCAACGATATTTTTCATCTAGAATTGATTCAAATTTTTTGCCGGCAAGCTTACCTTGCTTTTCCCGCTTTTCTTCCAAAACATCCAGTGACTTTAAGAAAAGCATCCAGGCCATTTGTTCGTTATAGTCAATCTGGCCGGAAAGATTATTATCTTTGCGGAGCTTGTTTTCTATAGTTTTTAGTTTTGAAGCAATTGAAGTCATAATAATTTATGCGTTAGCATATAGCCGTTTACGCACATTGGCGATGGCATTTTTTAACTTATCTATGGTCCCAAAACGCCGCTCAGCTTCATTAATTCCGCCGATACGATCAAACGGCGGCAATTCAAATACCATAGGATTATCAATATCCTCAACACCAGCTAAACGATAGCGTTCAATGAGCGCCTGAATAACTTCGCGTGCATCGCCGGTAAACGCTGAAAGAAATCTAGATCCTTCTTTTTCCAACATATCCGCACGCTCATCGCGAGAAAGTGGCACAGCGCCGTAGGCCGCTTGCGCAAGAATATCAAAACTGTCCAAATCTGGGCGATTGCTTACTTCAGCAATAAGTTCGGGGAAAATACTTTTTTGCGAGAGTTCGTCTAGAAATTGACGGCGTTTCTCTGGTTCAAGCCAAATTGTCCGCAAATCTTCAATGTGATTTACGCGGCTGGCAACTTCCTTGCCGGTATAAGCGATGTATTCTTCAACTTTTAATGTCTTGCCTTCTTTTTCTAGAACGAGCCGCTCTTCTTCAGCAATATGCACGGGTAAGCCTTTTACCAAAACTTTTTTAGGTTTTGGTCCGAGAGGAGAAAGCTCTATAAATTCGGGCTTCTCTATTTCTTCAGCAGGCAATAATGTTAAGGAGCGGGGTTTGAATCCGCTAGCACGGGCGGTTAGATGAAATGATTTTTGCGGTAAATCATTAAAGGTAAATTGCCCTTCATGGTCTGTACGCTCAAAATATTGTTCATTATCACGACGTTGGAGAACAATAATAGCGCCCGGAATAGGATCTTGAGTTTCCGCGTCCAACACCACGCCACTAATTTTAAATTTCGCTTCACTCTCCGGCTCTTCCGGCTTCGGTTCAGGAATTTTTTCCCAATCATCGAAAAGTCGAGTTGCGCCGATATAATCAATGATCCGGAAAAAGTTTTTATTGGTAAGCGGATCTAGCCGAGCACCACGGCCGATTATTTGTTTAAAAACAATTTTTGAGCCGATTGGTTTAACAATGACAATATTGCGCACACTTGGCACATCAACGCCAGTTGTAAGAAGATCAACGGTTGTGGCGACGACCGGTGTTGGTTTTTCTGAATCGCGAAAACGCTCGTATTCGGCTTCGTTCAGTTCGTTATTTCTTGCGATAATTGAAGAAGCGAAATTTGAATACCCAAGATCGGCAAATTCATTTTGAAGCTCTTTTGCCATCAAATCGGCGTGGTCTGAATCAACACAAAACACCATTGTCTTTTGTGTTGGGCCAAAAGTACGTAAAAGTTTTGATAGGTGTTTTGCAATTTCTTTTGTCCGGTCAGGTAACGATACGCGGCGCTCAAATTCTTTTTGGGTGTATTCGTCTTGGACTTCTTCATCCGAAGCAGAAATAACTTGCGCTCCGAGCTCCTTTGCTTCTTGAATCAATAATTTGCCTTTTCGGTCTAAATTGGTTAATACACGATGAACGATAAAAGGGGCGAGGTAGCCGTCCTGTACGCCTTGACCGTAGCTATAAACATACGCCGGCTCGCCGAAGTATTTATATGTGTCTATATTGTCCGTACGTTTTGGGGTAGCAGTCATTCCAAGATGCGCCGCGCCAGTAAAGTGTTTTAAAATATCATTCCATAGGCCATAGCCGGAACGATGGCACTCATCGATAATAATCAAATCAAAAAAGTCTGCTGGGTATTCCTCAAATACCCTTTTGCCAGACGGCGCTAAACTAAATAATGCCTGATAAATACTAAAGAAAACTGCATGCTGTTTCGGAGTTTTACCTTCTTCAATCATGATTCGTGCATCCTGAAACGGAGCAAAAACATTGTAGGCTTGATCGCGCAAAAAATTCCTATCGGCAATAAATAAAACGCGCTTGAAATATCCGGATTTAATAAAACGCCAAACTAGATTGAAGGAAATTACTGTTTTGCCTGTGCCGGTGGCCAAAGTAAGCAAAATGCGCTTATCGCCGGCAGTGATCTTTTTGGAAGCAGCATTAATCGCAGCTTCTTGATAATAACGCAATGAAAAAGATGGCGCGTAAAAATATGGCTGATTAAGAACTTTTTCCGCTTTATCTTTTTGAATAGAGCCGCCTAGAATTGCTTCGGTGTAGCGGAGTTTTAATTCGGTCGGAGACGGATAATTTTCAACCGTTGATTGTGTATTCGTTAAAAAATTAAACTCTTCAATCTCGTGGCCATTTGTTGCATATGCAAACTGCAAGCCAAGTTTTTTAGCATATTCTTTTGCTTGTGCCATGCCTTGACCGGCATCAGCGCCTTCTTCTTTCGCTTCTACAACTGCAAGCGCTTCGCCATGTTGAGTAAGTCGTAAAATGTAGTCGGCTTTTTTAGGAGCGGCGCGGCGATAATTTTCACCCATTATTTCAATACGACCCGCAGATATGGGGAATTCTCGAGAAATAAGATCATTACTCCACCCGACAGCGTGAAGTTTAGGATCTATTAAATTTGCTCTAGTATCCGATTCGTTGTATGCCATATTATTTAAACAGTCCTGCCGCCGACATGCCAAAAGCTTTAATTATTTTCCATTATACCACCCTCCCCCGCCAACATAAAGCCACGCCAAAATGCCTAAAAATTAAAAATGCCCTCCTAACCACCGGAAGGCATTACGATCAATGACAAGGTTGCATCTTACCCGTCCAGCTCGGCAATACGAATATCGTCGAGATTCTGAAGAATCCAATCTACGATTCCCGCAGTCAGGCCCTTGTTGCCCGTGTCGCTTTTCGTGTAGAAAACGTCGCCGCCGGACATATCAAGCCCGATTGAAATTTCGTATATATCTTTTTCTTCAGCCCGGCTTTGATCTTCGCCTTTTCCCATCTGGCTAAGCAAAAATTCCTCCAGAATTTCCTCAACCGCCGCTCTGTCAACCGCATTGGTCTTTATCACCGACCTTTTCCCTTCGTTCAGATGAAACTCGATCTTTATCAGAATGTCTATAGCCATCCTTAGCTCCTCCTTTCCGTTTTACCACTTATGAAGCTCTTTGATGTCGCCGTCGTAATCCTCCATAAACAGGTCGATGTTAAAATCCGGGACGATTCCGCCGTGATGCTTGTGAAACGTGCACAGCTTGAAAAGCATATCCTCAACGGCAATTCCGGGAAACTTTTTCTTGAAGATATGCATGAAATTGAGAACGCCGATCATCCAGACTTTCTGGCTAAGCGCCCCGCCGCGGTTATGCCGGTCAAAATGGTTATTCACGTGTTCCCTGAAATGAGCTATAAGTTCATCGGCGCTTTTTGAATCGGCGATTTTTTGACACCACGCGTCATAAATTTCTTCTCTAAGTTCCATAATGCATCCTCCTTATCATTCGTCTTCTTTTTCCAGGTAAATAATTTCGTCCTGACAACTCCTGAAAACAAAGTACGAGACGATACTCTCGGCGCGAAATGAATGATTGCGCCGTTTCGGAAAACGAATTACCAAAATCTTGTTATCACCGTATTGAAGATCGAAGGTCATTTCTTTTCTACCCGATCTAACGACAAATTTCCCCTCCTTTACAACGACCCACTCATCGGCATTTTTGTGGTAATGAAGACCCACTTTTTGCCCGGGAGCCAGTTCGTGCCGGACAAAAATGTAATCCTTGTCTAATATTGTCAATGAACAAATCACTTCCCCCAGGCATTTACACTCTCTGATATCCATATCGTTACCTCCATGAAAAGAATTTTGAAATGCCATCAACAGTGGAAGCATAATTCTCTAAATTATAGAAGTCAAATTCCAAAAAACAGGCGTTTGCGCGCCTGTTTTTATGTAGCCGCTAAAAGCTAAAACTATTTAGTAAATAGCTTGGTAAGCCAGCCAAACAAACTGAATTTGCTTTCGTTTGTTTTAACGAAATTCTCGATTTTTTGCTGCTCCTGCTGCAATGTCTGAATCTGACTTTGAAGTTCCGCTTTATCTGCATCAGCTTGAGCATTCTCCATTAACTTATTTAATTGTTCCAACCTGTTTTCAGTTTGAACCATTTCGCTTCTTAAGGCTCCAAGATTTTTATAATCCGAGCCAATAAAAAAAGTTTTTATCTTACTTCTTGTTTGAACTTTTTCCATTGCCTGGATTGTGGTGCTCGCAGATTGATTTTGTTCCTTGGCAATGATTCTCACTTGTTCGCCTATTCCTCCCTCTCTATCTGCCACATCTAAAAGACCGTGAACAAAGTTTGACACGGCGCTGCGATGTTCTTCGACATCAATTTGATCCCGTACCTGCTTTTGTTCTTTAGCTTGCTCCTTAACCTGAACTTGCGTACCAGAGCTTATTCCTGCATTCTGATTTTGAACCTGGCTTTGAGTTTCGACTTGAACTTGAATCTGTGTATCTTCTCCCTGATTAGCGGTTTGAGTTTGCTGTTTTACTTGAAGTCCATCGTCGGTATTGCCATTACCATTTCCATTTCCGTTTCCTCCTTGCGCAAACACCGTCAAAGAAGAAAATGCTATCGTCAACGCCAAAAAAACTATAAATAACGAACTAATTGTAAATTTTTTCATAATTTTTATATTAATATTAATTATTTTATCTACGCACGACCTTTAACTATATTTTTAATTAAATGAAATATTCCAATATTTTTATTATAACGCTTATTCTTTTTTTAACAAATTAATTTAAGAAATTTTTTTGGTTTTTATTATTCCTATAACGCCTACTGCAGCCGCCAACAATCCCAGTCCTTGCCCTCCGGGGCTATCGTCGTATCCTCCATAAACAAACATAAATATCCCGAACAATATTAACGGAATAAAATATAATATTCTTCTTATGTATTTCCCCTTATCCATATAAAGAGTATAGCACAATTTCTTTCTACTAAAAAATCGCCTTTAGGGCGATTTTAAAGATTGAAATATTGGCTCCGCCTGATTGATGACATCCGAACTTATTGTTTGACTGGGAATGTTCGCTATCAACAAGCAGAAATTACATAATTAAACGGCGAGCGCGTCCGACAAAATCATTATTTCTTTACCCTTTCGCGACTCATAAGCGTTGTAGTTAAGTGAAAATTTGACGATTTTCCTATCTTCGTAAAGGTCCTTTATTTCTTTCTTATCATCGTAGGTTAGAAGCCAAAAGGCATCTGCGTTTTGATTTAACTGCTCAGCCAACATTTCGTGGTTGTCTTTTTTATAATGGTTCAAATAAAGCGCGGCTCCTTTTTCAAAGTATGGCGGATCGAGATAAATAAAAGCATTTTTTTGATTAAGGTACCTGTGTATTAGCTTAACTCCATCATCGTTAAAGACCGATATTCTATTTTTATATAATGATAATTGGTGTATTTTTTCCGCAAGTTTTTCTTTATTAAACCGTGCATCAATTTTGTATTTACCTTTTTGTTTAGCTCCACCTATGGGGCCACCATTCAAAATGCCGGACATATTCGTCCTATTTAGGAAAAAGGTGGCAAATCCCAACTCAAACTCCTTTGATTTCGGGTTTAAATAAATAGCTTTTTGTTTTTCCCGTTCTTTTATTGTAATTGGAGTAGCGTGTATTTTTTTTATAAATTTATTTGAATTAAAAATCGCTGATTTCCAAAACGAGTAAATAGCCCTATCGAGATCATTAATAACAATTTTATCCACCTTTTCCAAAAAAAGCAGAGCTAATGCGGCACCAGCTCCACCAGCAAAAGGCTCCACATAAGTGACATTTTTTAGCCCGTGCTCCTTAATAACACTGTCAAAAAATGGAAATAAAAAAGTTTTACCCCCGGGGTATCTTAAGGGACTATAATGAAACTTTTGGTTTCGTTTATGATTTATTTTGATCATCTTGTTTTTTAACAGGGTTGAGAACGTGGCGGAATAATTTTTCCATAGCATCCCACGCGTTCTCCACGTCTTTATCTACCGCAAAAACGCTGGGGTTATGATTTGTTGCATTTAAGAACTGAGCGGAATAAGACTTCATTGTTGTGTCACTGATAATTTTTTGGGTTACCTGAGATAATTCTGTGTTTTTATTTGAGTCCATTTCGTCCTTAAACGCCTTTAACGCATCATCTAAGAAAACGTATGTCTTGCCATTTGCCGGCTTTAACTTATTTCCATTTTGATCGAAATACGCTTTAAGTGCACACTCAAGAAAACTTCGCAATAAATCGTGTGCCGCATTGGGAAACTTATGGTAATCAATTCCTTGTAATTCGATAAGCATTCTCCGAACCCCAGTGGATTGTAAGGTAAACAAAATGTCTTTTGGGGCAAGTTTGGTTCTTTTTTTAGTTAAAACGGGAAGTGTCTCCGTAAAGTCTTTACTGGTTAAAACCTTGTTAGATTTTGTTTTGTTTGGCGTATCCGACGCTGAAAAATTAGCAAGATATTCCTTTCTATTTTTTTCATTGTTTAAGGCGCGAGAATCAACAACTTTCTCAACCACATCTTGCACAACCCTCTTAAAACCTTTTTCAAATTCATTTTTTCCTATTTTGATTTGGACGTCACCATCGCCATCGAAATCAAAACCAAGAAAGTCGCGGACGTGTTTATCTGCATATAGTCTCTCAAGGGTGGAAACTGGAAATGTGCGTTCATTGTGAACTTTCTTAGCAATTTGTTCAGTATCGTATTTAACTGATTTTGCAATTTTATGAACATTGATCATCCGCAAAAATTTTCCAATATCAACGGTTGGATAATCGTTCCTTAAATCCTGAACTGTTTTTCCTCGTTCAAGCTCTGCTTTATAAAAATATGCCTGTCTTAATGGACGCCACGCTCTTTTTGTATTTTGAGTGTGCTTGCTTGCCAAAAAATGCATTACAGAATTTCGATCCGGTGCCACAACCACCTCTACTTCTTTTATCGGAGTAATAGCTGTTTTAACGATTGTTTTTATACTCGTTTCTTTTGACGGTATAATTTCTGGCCGGGTTAACGCCTTAATGGCGGCAATCCTACGATTTCCATCAATAACAATAAATTTACCATCTTCCTTCACTACGACGGGCACTTCATCTGGGAAAAAACCATTGGTGGCTATACTTTCCAAAACTTGCATTGCATTTTCATTTGCGAACAAGTCATTTATGAGTGCTTCTTGAGATGACTGAACTTCAACATCCAATCTGATGTTTTCAGGATCAAGAAAAAGGTCGGCTATTCCGATTTTTTGTCTTGGCCATTTATCATAATTTGGTTTTGTTGAAGTAGATTTTTTCTTCATAAGCTATTTATATTATATCGCTTCTTTAACATTTTTCATATACCTATTTTATTGCATCCCACCTGTTCAGGTAGTAGGAAACGTCATTTTCTTTTCGGCCTAAGTAAATTTTACCGTCTCGTTTTTTGATTGTTATGCGATAGAGCTTTCCATTACCAACAACGTGAATAAACTCCTCCTCGATTGATTTTTCAATTTCGTGAAGCGGTAAAATCACATAGTCCAGCTTGCCATTTTCTCGCAGAATAAAAATGTAGAAAGTCCTCCCGGCGTTGTGTCTTTCAAAAGAAATAATCCTCAAATTAAAATGAAAAGCGTCGTACTTCTTGCTGATGTTCCTCGTTTTTACTTGGATATTAAACGTCTCATTGTTTTTGCTGGCCATTATATCCACACCAACATCAACAGACATCAACGCGGCGTTGTAGCCCCTAAAAAGTAATTCGGAAAGAACGGCGTGCTCCCCAGCCTTGCCGATATAACCACCCTCAACTTCTTTCTCCTCCTCGATTTCAAGCTCGTCGATTACACGATCAGACTTTGCTTCCTCTTCAATTTCCACTTTTTTATCATTCACGGCAAAGAGGCTCGGTCCGGTTTTCTTGAACTGTGACAATTCGCCTTTATTATTTATATCCCTCAAAAGCACGGCCTTCATCGTCAGCTCGGGGGTTTGTCCGACAGTTTCAAGACCACGCTTCAATGCGAGCTTTGTTATTTCGTTGCTGTGAAGTGGCTTGCCGGCTTCTTTCAGAATTATATAAGCGATGTCCTTAAATGAATTCATAAATTTATGAAGCTATCTCAAAAATTTTCTTAACTAAACCAGTGCGCGCATAAAAGGCGCGACTTATAGAACCGTGTCCCGGACCTTTTGTTCTGGCTTGTATCCACTTACCATCTGCACCAGTTAATGCCTCAAAACCCTGAGTTATTAGTTTGTTTCTAATAAAATCATAATCAGCTTTTATTTCTTGTATTAACTCATCGTCCTCTGCAAAATCCAGACTCGCGACTTTCAAAAGCCTGCCACTTTCTGCATTTTTACCATCCCACTCAACAGCACAAAAAACAATCGCTTTAAGTTTAGCCCAGCAGTGACTTTCAAAAAATGAGTGAGCCTTTAATTCCTCGGGATTAATCATTGTTATGGCCATTGTCTCTTTTGGAACCAACTGACCTTTTACTTCGTGAAAACTGACTGACTTTAATTCCCAAGACAAACCATTCGGGGCCTTAGAAATGTTTGTTTGAAGTCCAGCCAATCGTTCTAAAACGAGACCTTTCCAGCCCTTGTTTTGCTTGCCAGTTTCGTAGGTCGTGATCCCGTGCTCTAAGGCTAACTTCCTCAAGTCCTGCCCGAGGTGTTTCTTTAAATTTTTTATTGCGATTGTGCGTGTAATGATTTGCATAAATTATTTTGGAAGTTTATTTTTCAAATTTTTGTCTAATTCCTCGAACCTTTTGATAGACAAATCTAAGTATTTTTTATCCAAATCAACACCAATAAAGTTACGCCCCAAAAGGTAGGAAGCGATACCAGTCGTTGAGCTTCCAGTAAAGGGGTCAATTATCAAATCACCTTTGTTGGTACTTGCAAGAACAATGCGTTTCAGTAAATCCTCCGGTTTTTGTGTCGGATGTTTACCGAATTTTTTTTCAATTGGCTTCGGTGTACCCATTGACCATACGGAGCGCATTTGAAGCCCGGGCTTTTTCAGCGCGTCTTCCGGCCAAGTACCATTTTTCATTAAATCATAATTAAAAATGTGTTTTGCTTTTTTGTCTTTTCTCGCCCAAATAATTGTCTCGTGACTGGCAGTAAAAAAACGACAGCTCAAATTTGGCGAAGCATTTGGTTTGAACCAAGCGATATCATTCAGAACGTGAAAGCCTGCAACTTGAAGTGCAAAACCGCATTGGTAAATTGAGTGGTATGTTCCACTAATCCAAAGTGTACCTGACGGTTTCAAAACTCGCTTAACGGCCTGTATCCACTCGAGATGAAATTCAAAGTCTTTCTTTAACCCATTGCTTTTATCCCATTCGCCTTTATTTACACTCACACGCCTACCAGCGTGAACAGTAAAACCTCCATTTGAAAGTAGGTATGGAGGGTCAGCGAAAACCATATCAACAGAATTCTCGGGAAGCTCCGCGAGAATATCCAAACAACTGGCATTGTATAACTTAAATTTTGGCTTTTCGTAATATGGTTTTTGCATAAATTTATTTTTTCTTTTGTTGATTACTCGTCTTTTCCAAAAACGCATTAAGGTCGACTTCTTTTATTCGCCACACACCTATTTTTGAAGCCTTTAATTTTCCAGTCTCAATATAGCGAGTTACCGAACGCGTACTTACCCTTAAAATTTCAGCCACTTCCTCGATTGTAAAAAGTTTGTCGATGTTTGTGTCCATAACGATAAATTCTAATTAGCTTTTGTGATTTAATTTTACTACCTTCGACTTGCGTTGTCAAAAATGGCAGTTTTTGGCATAATAGAGTTAAGGCAAAATAAACATTTTTATTATGAAATCGGACAAACCTGACAAAATTGAGCACCTTTCACCCGTGTTAGCCACGCGTGGGGCCACTGTTGGCCCCGTGTGCGATGATGTTCAAAAAGACGAACGTGTCAGCACCCGGCAAGCCAAAGAGCGATTTGTGGCGATGTTTGAAAGGGTTGGCGGTTCAAGTGTTAGCCTCGCTACTCAACAAGCTGGAATCAGCCGGGACACCTTCTACCGCTGGCTACACGAGGACAAGGAATTCAAAGAAGTAATTGAGCACACCAAATACCATCTCAATGATCTCGTCGAGGACATTTTAATGTTGAAAATACTGCAAGGAGATGGTCCGTCGGTTCGGTTCTATTTAAGTCGAAAACATCCGGGCTACAAGACACACAAAGAGACGTATTTTTATCAAACAAAAAATAGTGGAGGAAAGACACTTGAGGATTTATTGGATAATTACCAAACAGCTCTTTAATAAATCCGAAAAATTTGATAAGATAAAATCACAACTGAATATAAGAGACCTAACCCGTCGGGCAACCGACGATATGGTCGCAAGTCCAATCGAGCATAAACAACCCATCATCGGGGTCGCTTGATTGGCCATACCGGGAAACTGGTATGAGTGGCGCAAGCCACTACTCGGTGGTGGGCTTTTTGTGTAAAAAAGCGAGAGTCGACACTGCCGATACAAAGTCCAATCAAGCAATTTTATGGAGAAAACAGAATACAAAATCGGGCTGTTGGGTATCGGAGGTAAATTCAAAATAGAAAACGGTTTTTTTAGTTATAAGTACCCGTACGGCCGAAATTTTAGAGTCCCAACAAAAGACATAGAAACAGTGACGGTGGACGTCTTTGGTTTTGGACGAGCTATGTTAAAAATTATCGGACACGGTACGGTACTTGCATCAGAAAAAATGCCTATCAGCTGGGCCCACAAATGCCAAGCGTGGATTTTGGAAAATAAGTAACAAAAATGCCGACACCTAAAAAACCGTTATTTTAATAGCGGTTTTTTGTTTTTTGGAGTAAAATAAAAAAGTATGAAAGGTGAAAAAGGTGATACAAAGAAACAATTTAATAAAATTGCGGAGTTAATATACAAAACCTCGCTGGGTTTGGATTTCCGCCTTGATTTATCGAAGTTGAGAGGAAAATTCGGCATAGACAATCAAGGTTTTAATTCAGACAAAGAACGCAACGACTGGTATGGCTCTCTATCAAGCAAGCAGAGAGACGACTATTGGGAAAGCGTCTATGAATTTTTTGCGAAATACAATCTGCCTGTTGCCTCGCACTGGTTGATCGATTACTACATTACTCACAATAAAGTGCCACCTTTTTCTCCACAAGCCTCGGTCTTTAATACTTGCGAGTTAGATTTCGACGCTATCTCATATTTAGGGACGTCTCCCACTGATACAAAATGGAAAACCGGCAAGGTTCCATTTATTCGTTTATACATTTCTGATCTTGCCAGCAAAGAGGACGTCAAAGCCTTTATTGATAAAAACTGGAAAGCAATAAAAACAAATCTCGGCTTTCAATGGTCCGGCAACAGGAGGGTCATCAGGCCGATAAAAGAAAAAGATAAAAAAATTCACGAGGAAATTTATTTCCTCTCCCTACGCTCGCGAGATATGCTTGGCGCAGAGAGAAAGCAATACAAAGAAACCGCAATAACTAAAATCATAAACAAAAAATACAACAAAAATTACAGCGACGATAATGTCAGACAAATAATTGTTCGACAACGAAAATTAAGAAAAAAAGTGTGACATTCCACCAAGGGTAATAGAATGTAAATATCGTCTATTTTCACGGACCGCTAACATAGAAATATGGTAGCGGTTTTTTTAATCGCCATCATAAAAAAGGTGGTGGCCATCACTGATCAATACGGCCCCGGTTAATCACCTTTCCGGGGCCGTTTGATTTATGGAATTAAAAACTCAGACAATTAAAGAACTCAAAACAATCGTAGAAAAAGACTACGGGGTTTTGTTGTCTGACGATGAGGCAAAAGAACTCGGCGTATCGATATTAAAACTTACGAGACTGGGTCTTACCGCCCTTGCCAGAGCAGACGAAAAGAAAAACTCGCCTGTTGTGGCAAGAGTGAGTTGCACTCTTGAGCAAAATACCGGCGAGTAGGAATACTCACTTATTCAAGCCTTGGGGCGAACCCTATGGGAGGCTTGTAAAAATAAAATAGCCATAGGGCGATGGGAATACGTGACTTCGCGTAACAGAAGTGCCATACGACTGAAAAATGAAACCCATTGTCGTCGATTGCGGTGTAGCTAACCGTTCCTAACGCAATCGAGAATACCACCGGACGCTAAGGTAGTCCGAGTGAGAGTTGGAACCAAGTCGCCTCCGAGAGAAAACGGATCAAAGGCACGGCGAACTCCCTTAAACAGCAATGTTGTTGGGGGTAAGGGGGCTCTTTAAGAAACTCGGCCACCGCCTGAAAAATAAAAGAAAGACAGTAGGCTGGACTTCTTCGAACCTAAGTCTTTATAGTGTGTAGTAACAATTAGAAATTATTAACAACCAAACAAAATTATGAATAAACAACACCAAACAAAACAACCAACAAAGTTTTTCCTTTATGCAAGAAAGTCATCGGAAGCTGAGGATAAACAAGTCGCTTCAATCGATGCTCAAATCGAGGAACTGACAAAAATTGCTCGTATTGAAAACTTAGAAATAGTCAAAGTATTTTCAGAGGCACAATCTGCAAAAGCTCCGGGCCGGCCGATTTTTAATGAGATGATCCAACGGGTCTATAATCGCGAGGCTCAAGGTATAATCTGCTGGAAACTTGATCGACTTGCGCGCAACCCTGTCGATGGAGGAACTATTAATTGGATGCTTCAACAGGGAGCCATTCAACACATTCGAAGTTTTGAAAGAAGCTACTATCCGACCGACAATGTCTTAATGATGAGTGTCGAATTTGGAATGGCAAACCAATTCGTTCGAGACCTTTCTACAAACGTCAAAAGAGGCTTCAGGGCAAAATACGAAATGGGCTTCCCACCGGGCATAGCTAAAATCGGATACATAAATGATTACGGTAAAAAAGGGCAAAGAAAAATAAAAGCAGACCCGGAACGGTTTGAACTTGTGAGACAACTTTATCTTGAATTCCTAACTGGAAAATACTCGGTCCGAAAACTACACGAATATGCCAAGAACACACTCGGACTCAAAAACATCCAGCGCGACAAGGAGGGTGGAAATCCAATTGCACTATCACATATGCATTTGATATTAAAAGACCCTTTTCCTGCCGGCTTCTTCTTTGCACTTGGCGGAGACGGCGAACGCCAGAGATACGAAGTAAACGCAAGTGTCCCTCGAATGATAACCGAGGAGCAATACTGGCTTATACAGACAATGCTCGGCGGAAAAGGAAATCCGCGTCCGAAAACAAATAAAAATGAGTTTCCTTATATCGGCAGGACAAAATGCGGAACTTGCGGCGGCGCAGTAACGGCTGAGCATAAACATCAGCTTATGTGTTCAGAATGTGGAAAGAAATTTGCTTATAAATCCAAAACTCACTGCCCAGTCTGTAATACAAAAATTACGGATATGAAAAGTCCTAAATACCTGCATTACATTTATTACCACTGCACAAAAAGAAGAACACCTACGTGCCCCGAAAGGAGCGTATACCAAAGCGACATTGACGAATACTTGGCCGGCTACTTTGAAAACAACCTCAAAATTTCCCCGGACCTGCGCGATTGGAGCATTAAACACTTAAATGAGCTCACTCAAAACGACAAGCAGAATGAATTTGAACGCAGGGATGGGTGGCTCAAGCAAAAAGAAGCTAAGGAAAAGGAATACTTGGAGCTAATAAGGATGAAAACAAGGGGCGCGATCGATGAGGATGACTTTTTCAAAATGAAAACCTCCCTCAAAACCGAGATTGAAAACATTACAAGGACATTATCGGAAATGGGCAGTTCGGATAACAGCGCGCTCGAGAGAGCAAAGAAAGCATTTGAGCTTGCAGTTGGAATATCCGAGGTTTTCAGAGGCGATGATTACGATGAAAAAGTCGAAGCGCTTGCAACACTCCGTTCGAACCTCACATTAAAAGAGAAAAAACTTAGCCTTTCTACCGAAAAACTTTATTCAATTCTAATTGCCGGTATTATTTCAGCACGACAGGAAAGCCCGGCGTTCGAACCTGCAAATTGGAGCCTAAATAAAGGAAAAACCGAGCGTTTAAACTCGGTTTGTCCATCTTGGCTCCCCGGGTAGGATTCGAACCTACAACCTTGAAGTTAACAGCTTCCTGCTCTGCCATTGAGCTACCGGGGAATATTTAATTTTGGCGTTATTTCACTTTATCCGTTTTTCCTTTTTTGTCTAATTTTCTTAAATGATTTTTTATTTCTTCTATATCGTTTTTTATCTGTCTTAAACTTACTGCCTCGCCTCTTATTTCATCTTCTGTTTTTTCGTCTATTCTTTTTTCTTCTTTTATCCCGCTCAACAAAATCTGGTCGCCGATAAAAAACGAAACAAAAAGCCCAATCGCCATTAAAAGCAACACGCCAAGAATCGTTGAAGCTACACCTGATAATTCAAAATCGTCGGCAATCATCCAAATTCCGCGCCATAATAAAACAATTCCCACACTCCCAATAAAAGCGTAAATAATTGGGTGATGTGAAAGTGCGCCTCTGATTTTATCCTCCAATTTATCAAAAAATTTCATTATATTCATTGCGGTTATTATAGATTTTAAAAGGCTCTCTGTCAAAAAGACCAAAGAGCCCCTATATATACTGTCTTATTTCTTTTTCAACCTTCTCCTTTATCGCGTCGTATTTGTCTTTGAAGCCGATTTCTATTACCGGAATCTCCGGATGTTTTTCCATGTGCTTTGCCGCCCATGCCTTCCCCGTCACAGATAACGGAATAACGTGATACTTGCTCTCGCCAACCTTGACCACGAAAACGTCTATTCCTCTTTCAAGGTCCGAATACGAGAGATTCCCCGGAGCGATGAAATCTCTTATGATTCCTTCTCTTTTTAGTGCTTCAAGGATTTTAATCACGAGAAATTCTCTATGTTTGCCTATTAATCTTCCAATAGCCTCTTCTTTTCCTCCGCTGGCTATTTCTTTTTCTACTTTACGGCGAACATCAAGATACTTCCGCATGCTTCCTTTTGCTCTCAATTCTATCACCCCCTTCTTCTTAATTTTTTTATTTTATAATGTTCCGTGCGCCCACCAGGGCTCGAACCTGGGACCTTCTCCTTAAAAGGGAGCCGCTCTACCAACTGAGCTATGGGCGCAAATAACTATTCAATTTCTTTATCCAGATCTTCCAAAATCTTTTTCGCTTTCGCGCTTACTTTTTTCGGGGTTTTAATCTTTAATTCCACAATTAAATCGCCTCTGCCAAATCCCCCGAATTTCGGCATTCCTTCACCGCGAATTTTCAAATTATCTTTCAAATCGAAATCTACGGGAATTTCTACCTTTAATTTATTACCTGAAATGGTCGGGATGTCAATCTTTTTACCCAATAATAAATCTACCATTTTAAAATCTTTTCTTATTATTAAATCGTCGCCCTGTCTTTTAAAAATCGGGTGTGGCTTGATTTTTATAATCACATAAAGATCTCCTTCTTTGGCGCCGCGTTCACCCGCTTCTCCGCCGCCCTGAATTTTGATTATTTGACCGTCCGATATGCCCGGACGAATTTCTATTGTTAAATTTTTTTCTCCTTTTACTTTTCCGGCGCCATGGCAAACCTCGCAAACCTTTTTCGGAATTTGGCCGGTGCCGAAACATTTCGGACAAGCTTTTACCTGCATGACGTCGCCGAAAAAGCTCTTACGCATTTCTCTTATTTCCCCTCTTCCGCCGCAAGTTTCGCATTTATCGAATCCGGCTTTCGGATCATTTCCCAAACCGCCGCATTTTTCACATTTTACCGAAACTCCATATCTTATTTTTTTCTCCGATCCACGATATGCTTCTTCCAAATCTATTTCTTGCGCTATTTGAACGTCGGCTCCGCCCTGATATGAACGGCGTTTCTGTTTTACGCCCATGCCCTCGAAAAACGCGTCGAATACGTCGCTTAAATCGCCAAAATCTCCGGAAAAATTCACGTTCGCTCCGCCAAAAGGATTTCCCTGACTAAAATCGAACCCGAATGGTCCGCCGCCTTGATTAAAATCGAATCCGTTAAATCCATTCCCGCCGGCTTGCTGGCCGCCGGAAAACACGCGGCCGAATCTGTCATATTGCGCCCGCTTTTCCTTGCTGGATAAAACCTGATACGCTTCGTTTATTTCCTTGAATTTCTTTTCATCACCGCCTTTATCGGGATGATATTTATGCGCCAATTTACGGAACGCCTTTTTAACGTCTTCTTCCGAAGCATCCTTATTTATACCGAGAATTTTATAGTAATCCATTATTTTAATACAACGCTTTCTTTGCTTCTGCCTTCAAATATAATAGTGCCAAAGCCAAGTGCTAAGAAAATCTCATAAATCAAAAAGGCAATAAAAGCAACTAATAGACGGATCGGCCAAGCAAAACTAATAATAGCCAAAAATATGAAAGCTGCAACCAGTATCGGAGTCGAATTTAATATGTTTTGGGGCAACGAATAAAATTTCACCGCCAAAAAATCGTACATCGTATCCGAAAGTTTGCTTTTAAAACTTAATTCCGTTCCGACAGCGCCGGCTGTCTGATTTTTCACTTGTTGAACCGCCTGGCCTATTAACTCTTCTTTAATTGAATCCGGCAAGTTTTTAAGCTGGGGATTATTTTCAATTTCTTTCACGGCGATGCTTTTTATCATTTCTTCTGTTGAACCCGTAAGATTAAATCCGGGTATAATTTTTTCCAATAATCCGTTATCCGTTATTGGAGCGACAACGGCATTAAACGCTTCGCGCGGAATAAAAAATTCCTTACTTTCTATATTGATAAAGCTCGCGCAAATTACTCCGGCAAACACCGCCACTCCCGCGACTACTTTAGGTAAAATTTTCTTGCTTATTTTCCAAAATTTAATTTCAAGCGAATTTTCAAGTTCATTTCTGCCGGCGTAAATTCCGGAAATAAAAAATAAAAATCCCAGAACCGCGCCAACGCCCACCATAATCGAAAGCCTGTCGTAAAAAAGAAAGAAAAACGCCAAACTCTGGATAAAAATCGCCAAATCCAGTAGCCATCCGGTTTTAATGAAAAAAACGCAAAGTAAAAATACCGCCATAAAACCAAATGAAGCTAAAATGGATAAAAATAAATTAATTCCTCCTCCGCTAACCATGAAAACCTGAAGAAAAAATCCGGAAAAAAAAGAAAACACGACGCCAAAAAGCGCCAAAATAATTATTTTAATTATTGAACGATCCAGAGAAACTTCGTCCGTTGTCGGTAAATCCATTTTTTTATTATAGCAAATTTAAGGCGGGTATTTCTACCCGCCAAAGGAAACTGTTTATTGGTATCTTTCCGGAGGTTTACAAATTATCACTCCTTTCGCCCGATGTATGGTAGCATCCCCTTTGAGGGTATTCTTAAAAGACATTATAATCTCGGCGAGAACGCCCAGCTCATCCGCTTGCGCATTGTTGATCTCGCGCAGATATTCAATGTCTTCTCCTATCACTTCGGGCGCCAAATTCTTTGCCGCTCTTAAAATCTTAGCATTAGATTTGTTTACCACCGCTAATGCTTCCAGCATTTTCGTCATTTCCACAACATCTTTTGCTGTGACAACGCCCTTCCCTGTGAATTTTCTGGACATTCTCGACACCTCCTTCCGGATAATATAATTTTGTAAAATTGCCGCTTACTGTTGAGGCGGGGTTTGTTGCTGCTCTTCTCCGCCTTCCTTTTTATCATTATACATCATTTGTCCGATTTTTTGGAGTTCCAAAGAAAGCTCGGAAGCGGCCGATTTTATCTCTTCTATATTCTGCGATTGATGGATGAAAGTTTTAAGTTTTTCGGTTTTCTGGTTTATGACTTCTTTAAGATCGGCTGGAATTTTATCGCCGGCTTCACGCACCGATTTTTCCGCCAGATAAACCGTTTGCTCGGCGTGATTTTTCGTTTCAGCCAATTCTTTTTTAGCTCTATCTTCTTCTGAATGCGCCGCAGCCTCGGTCTTTAATTTTTCAATATCGTCTTTTGAAAGCTGGGTTGAAGCTTCTATGCGCACCGATTGACTCTTACCACTCGCCTTGTCTTTTGCCGAAACGTTTAAAATACCGTTGGCGTCTATGTCAAAAGAAACTTCAATTTGCGGAATGCCACGCGGCGAAGGCGGAATACCGTCCAAAATAAATTTAGCCAAAGTCTTGTTATCCGAAGCCATCGAACGTTCACCCTGTAAAATATGGATTTCAACCGAAGTTTGATTATCGGCAGCGGTCGAAAAAACCTGCGACTTTTGCGTCGGAATGGTTGTATTTTTTTCTATAATCGGCGTGGCCACTCCGCCGTAAGTTTCAATTCCTAAAGTCAAAGGCGAAACGTCCAAAAGTAAAACGTCTTTTACGTCACCCTGGAAAATTCCGGCTTGAATGGCGGCTCCGGCGGCAACGACTTCATCCGGATTAATTCCCTTGTGCGGTTCTTTTCCAAAAAACTTTTTAACCGCTTCCTGAATCGCCGGCATCCTTGTCTGTCCGCCAACCATTACCACTTCGTCTATATCTGAAGGTTTAAATCCGGCTTCTTTAATTGTTTTATCAACCAATTCAATTGAATGTTCTATTTCTGTTTTAACAAGCTCTTCAAGTTTGGCGCGGGTAAGCTTTAAAAGGAAATGTTTCGGGCCTGCGGCGTCGGAAGTGATGTAAGGAATGTTAATTTCACTTTCAAAGGCGCTTGAAAGTTCATGCTTGGCGCGCTCAGCAGCTTCTTTTAAGCGTTGTAAGGCCAACGGGTCT